>Ga0302279_10000744_pt1 | contig 47938 bp, 39 predicted proteins | sample III_Bog_N3_3_FD_194541 | JGI IMG/M metagenome (GOLD analysis project Ga0302279, IMG submission 194541) | Peat permafrost microbial communities from Stordalen Mire near Abisko, Sweden - III_Bog_N3_3 | ecosystem: Environmental > Terrestrial > Soil > Wetlands > Peat | place: Sweden: Abisko... | reverse complement strand
CCGTCCGAATGACGGAGCGGGTACACGCGTGAAAGGCCCGATTTGAGCCGCGCCCCCCGGGGCGCGGCTTTCTTTTTATGCCAGCATCATACAACCGAGGCCGCATCCTGATCCTGCTCTTCATCGCGGGCATGGGGGGCTTCCTTTACGGTTATGACATCGGGATCATCGGGGCCGCCCTCCTCTACCTTGACAAGACGATCAACCTGACGCTCCAGCAGAAGTCGCTGATCGTCGGGGCCGTCCTGGGCGGCGGAATGTTCTCCTCGCTCGTCGCCGGCATTCCCGCCGAGATCTTCGGCCGCAAGAAGGTCATGATCTGCGCGGCCGTCATGTTCGTCGCGAGCGTCGCCCTGATCATCGTCGCCCATGGCTTCGTCCCCCTCTTCCTGGGCCGCGGACTCCAGGGGCTCAGCGCGGGCATGATCGCCGTTGTCATTCCCCTCCACCTCGCCGAGGGGCTTCCGGCCTCCATCCGCGGAAGGGGAACGGCCTTTTTCCAGTGGACGCTGACGGTCGGGATCATGTCGGCCTTCTATATCGGCTCCCACTACACGGATACGGTGGCCGCCGGCGTCACCGCCGGGGTGACGGGCGACGCCCTGCTCCGGGCCGAGGACCACGCCTGGCGGTGGATGTTCGTCTCCTCGATCTATCCGGCCGTCCTCTTCCTGGTTGGCACCTTCTTCGTCATCGAGTCGCCGCGCTGGCTGTTTCGCAAGGGAAGGCCCGAGCAGGCCCTTGCCGTCCTGCGGAAGTCCCTTTCCGAGGCCGAGGCGGGCACGGAGTTCCGGGAGATGTCCGAGATCATCACCCGCGACAGGGGGGCTGCGAAGCCCGCCGCCCCCACCCTGTCCGGAAGGATCCGGGACGGACTGCAGATGCTCTCCTCGCTGGCCAAGCGGAAGTACATCGTCCCCTTCCTGCTCGCCTGCGCCGTTCTCGGCCTGACCCAGGCCACCGGGGTCAATTCCCTCCTCCAATACGTCGTGGTCATCCTCCAGCAGGCCGGCCTCGACGCCGCCGTGGCGGCCCGGAGCGCCCCGCCCATCTCCGCGGTGAACTGCGTGTTCACGATTCTCGGATTTTTCCTCGTCGACCGGCTCGGGCGCAAGGGGATGCTCATGATCGGCACCGCCGGGATCACGATTTCCCTCCTGGCCGGCGCCTACACCTTTCACCAATTCGAGTCCCAGCGTGTCGACGTCACCGGGGCGGTCAGCAGCGCGGTGGCGGCATCCGGGCACTCGGCCGCCCCGGCCGGAACAAGCCTGGACCTCACTCCCGCGGCGATCGGCCGCCCGCTCGGCGAGGGCGCGAGTCAGCTTGTCGTCCTCTATTCCTATACCGGGCGGGGCGGGGACGAGTGGATGGCCTATGCGCACACCCGGGACGCCCACCCCACCCTCAGCCTGCCGGCCGACCCCAACGGGGGATCCCCGGTCATCAAGCGGGCCACCTACGGCCCGGCGCCGAGCCACCACACGGGCAGGGTCATCATGTTCTGCATCATGCTCTTCATGGGCTCGTTTGCCACCGGCCCGGGGGTCTGCGTCTGGCTGGCGCTCACCGAACTCATGCCCACGCGGATCCGGTCGATCGGAATGGGCGTCGGCCTGATGGTCAACCAGGCGATATCAACGGGGATTGCCGCCCTTTTTCTCCCCTTTGTCGGACACTACGGCTACACGTCGATTTTCCTCTTCTGGGCCTTCTTCACCCTGATCTTCTTCCTGGTCGCCGCCTTCCTGCTCCCCGAGACCAAGGGAAAGACCCTCGAGGAGATAGAGGCCGGCTTCGAAGGCTAGCGGGCTAGCCTTCGAGCAGAAACCTGAGACCGGAGACCTGAAACCTGAAATTTCGGAGGGATCGTTATGGCCGGGGAAAGATCGATGTAGCCGGCCTCCCAGAGGCCGGTGTTCGAGGTCCTAATTCCAATCCCTCGATCCCCGGGGTCTAGGACCCCGGCTACAACGGATCGACCCAGGTTCGAGAGATCGACCCAGGTTCGAAAGATCGACTCAGGTTCGAAAGATCGAATCAGGTTTCAGGTCTCTAAGTTTCAGCCTTCTGCAGAGCGGTTTCAGGTTTCTGCTGTATCCATCAGGTGAACACCCCATGCCTCCGCCCCGGTTGCAGCTTGTGTTCACCTCGCCACCGACAGCAGAATGCCCGGTTGAAAACCCGCCGCAAGAAAGTCGCGCCCTCAGCCCCGCTCCTGCCAAAGTGTCCCACGGGGATCAACGGCCTCGACGAGATAACCAGCGGGGGATTCCCCAGGGGGCGCCCCACCCTCATCTGCGGCGAGGCCGGATGCGGCAAGACCCTGATGGCCGTGGAGTTCCTGGTCCGCGGGGCCACGCAGTTTGGCGAGCCCGGCGTGATGATGTCCTTTGAGGAAACCGAGCCGGAACTGAAGGCCAACGCCGCCTCGCTCGGGTTCGACCTCGATCGGCTGGTGCGGACGCGAAAGATAGCCCTCGACTACGTCCACATCGAGCCCAGTGAGATCCAGGAGAGCGGCGAATACGACCTGGAGGGGCTCTTTGCCCGGCTCAACCATGCCATCGACTCGATCGGCGCAAAGCGTGTGGTCCTGGACACCCTCGAGGCGCTCTTTGGCGGGTTCCGAAACGAAGCCATCCTGCGCGCCGAATTTCGCCGGCTCTTCCGGTGGCTCAAGTCCAAGGGGGTCACCGCGGTCATCACGGGGGAGCGCGGATCCGGGCAGCTCACCCGCAGCGGACTCGAGGAGTATGTCTCCGACTGCGTCATCCTTCTCGACCACCGCGTCTGCGACCAGATTGCCACGCGGCACCTCCGCATCGTCAAATACCGCGGTTCCCTCCACGGGACCAACGAGTTTCCCTTCCTGATCGGCGGGGACGGAATCAGCGTCCTGCCCATCACCTCGCTGGGCCTCACCCACGAGGTGTCGACCGAGAGGGTGGGCACCGGAATCCCGCGGCTCGACGCGATGCTGGGCCGCCGGGGCTTCTTCCGCAGCAGCAGCATCCTGCTCACGGGGACGCCCGGCACGGGCAAGACGATCGTGTCCGCCAACTTCGCGGACGCCGCCTGCCGGCGCGGGGAGCGGACCATGTTCTTCTCCTTTGAGGAGTCGCCCAACCAGATCATCCGCAACATGCACTCCATCGGGTTGCACCTGGACCCCCATGTCAAAAAGGGGCTGCTTCAGTTCCACTCCACCCGGCCCTCGCTCTACGGGCTGGAGATGCATCTGGCGACCATGTTCAAGGAAATCGCGACGTTCCGGCCGCAGGTCGTGGTGGTCGACCCGATCACCAGCATGATGAACACGGGCACCCCGTCGGAGTGCCGGGCAATGGTGACGCGCCTGGTCGACTACCTGAAGGCCAACCAGATCACCTCGCTTTTCACAAGCCTCACGCGGGGCGGCCATTCGCTGCACCAGAGCGAGGCGGCGATGTCCTCGCTGATGGACTCCTGGCTGCTGCTCCAGGACCTCGAGGGCAACGGCGAGCGCAATCGCGTGCTCTATGTCCTGAAGGCGCGAGGCATGGCCCACTCCAACCAGGTCCGCGAGTTCCTGATCTCCAATCACGGTGTCGACCTGGTCGACGCCTATATCGGACCGAGCGGCGTCCTCACCGGCTCCGCGCGCGCTGCGCAGGCGGCCCGGGAGAAGGCCGACGCGCTGGCCATCATCCAGGATGGCGCCCGCCGCAGGCGCGAGGTGGAGCGCAAGAGCCACGCCCTTGATCGGACGATCAGCGGCCTGCGCTCGGAACGGGAGGCGGCCGAGGAGGAAGTCAGGCAGATCAACGCCCAGGTGGGCAGGCGGACGCGCCTTCTGACAACCGATCGGATCGAGTTGGGCCGCCTGCGCCAGGCCGACTCCGCCTCGGCGCCTGACAATCACACCGGAATGAAAAAGGAACCCAAGCTGCCATGACGCCAGTCAAGCGGTCAAAGCCCAGCCGCCGCAGGCCCGTCGATACCTGGGACCTGCGGCTCTACGTCACCGATGACACGCCCAGGTCGCGGGCCGCCATCGCGAACCTCAGGAGCATCTGCGACACCCATCTGAAGGGCCGATTCCGCATCACGACCATCGACCTGGCCAAGAGCCCGGAGCGCGCGAAGGGCGACCAGATCCTGGCCACCCCGACGCTGGTTCGCCGGGTCCCGATCCCGACGCGAACCATCATCGGCAATCTCTCGGACATCGACAACGCGCTCGCGGCGCTGGACCTGAATACAAACCCCCATCCGGGAAAAACCGCTGAAAGCAGGAAAAAATAGCCATCCGCGCCGGGCTCCCGGCCGCCCCCCCGCCGCAAGGGCGGGGAAACAGGTCCACCTGAAGCTCTTCGTGGCCGGGGCCACGCTCAAGTCCCGCGAGGCCCTCAGGAGCGTCACGCAGCAGTGCAAGGCGGCGCTGGGGGACCGTTATGAACTCGAGGTGATCGATGTCTACCAGCAGCCGGCCCTGGCGCGGGAAAACCAGATCATCGCGACGCCAACCCTCGTGAAGTTCCTCCCCATCCCGGTTCGCCGCTTCATAGGAAGCCTGGCGAATATCGGCGTTATCTTCGATGGGATGGAGCCGGCCTCCCGATGAAGGCCGGCCTCCCGAAGGCGCCCCCGGCGGGCACCTCCACCCGCCAGGCGCTGCTGGGCGAGATTGCCGTGCTGCTGCAGCGCCTCACCGACTCGAACGAGACCCTTCGCGCCATCCGCAACGGCGAGGTCGACGCCGTGGTCGTCGCCGGGAAGACCGGGCCGCAGGTCTTCACCCTCGGCGGCGCCGAGCAGATTTACCGGGAGCTCATCGAGTCCATGAACGAGGGTGCGCTGACGCTCACCCCGGACAAGATGATCCTTTATGCCAACCGCTGCTTCGCCGGCATGACCGGATTGCCGCTGGAGAAGGTGATCGGCGGCTCGCTCGGCCGGTTCCTGTCCGAGCGGGACCGCGCCGCCCTGCGGCTCATCATCCGGAACACCGGTTCGTCCGGGGCCAAGTTGCAGACGCAACTGGTGAATGCGGCCGGCACGCCCATGCCGGTGCAGTTCTCGATCCGTGCGCTGAGCAAGGGCGGAACCGGGGGCGCGACAATCGGAATTGTTGTGACGGACCTGACCGAGGCGCGGCGGGTTGAGGAGAGCCTGCGGGCCCTCAACCGCCGGATCGTCCAGGTGCAGGAGGATGAGCGCGGGCGCATCGCCGGGGAATTGCACGACAACATCACCCAGCTCATCTGCAGCGTGATATTCCGGAGCCAGGTTCTGGCGGACAAACTCACCCCGCTGAACGGGACGCTGAAGCTGGAGGCGGTCAGGCTCCGGGAAATGCTCGGGAAGACCGCCTTTGAGGTGGAGCGAATCTCGCACAACCTGGGACCGCACGTCCTCGATCACCTGGGTTTTCACGCGGCCATGGGGGAGATTGGAACCGAGTTCCAGGGCCGGACCGGCGTGTCGGTGAAGCTGGCCTGCTCGCGGCTGACCGTCCGGTTGCCCACCGAGGTCAAGATCGCCCTCTACCGCATCATTCAGGAGGCCCTCAGGAACGTCGAGAAGCATGCGTCCGCGCGCAATGTGAACGTCCACCTGGAATGCGCCGGGGCCCTCGTCAGCCTCACGATCTGCGACGACGGCATCGGCTTCAATCCGGTCGCCGACCCACCCCGGCAGAAGGGAAAGGGGGGTCTCGGGCTTCTCAGCATGAAGGAGCGGGCCGCGGGCGTGGGCGGGGACCTGACGATCACCTCCGCCGCAACAAAGGGCACCCGGATCGAGGTTCGGGTGCCTGTCGCGCCCGCGCGCCGGGGGCCCGCACACGGGCCGGCCCGGGTGCGTCATCCCCGGAAGATGTCGAAGGGCTCAACCTTGAGCACCTTGCGGACCCCGACGTAACTGGAGATTGCTGCGATGATGAGGACCATGCCGAAGGCAAGGCCAAGGTTCCAGAACGTGATCATCGCCGCATAGTTGGGCAGGCGGGACCTGGCGATTGTGATCATCAGTGTGACCAGGCCGACACCCAGGCCAAAACCGGTGAGGGCGGTGAAGGTCGCCATGAAGAGGATCATGTAGACCAGCTCGCGGCCCTTTGCGCCGATCGCCTTCAATGCGCCGAATTTCTCAAGATTCTCGAGGATGAAGGTGTAAAAAGTCTGTCCCGAGATCGAAAGCCCGACGATGAAGCTGATCACGGTCATCAGGAGGATGTTGGTGCCTATTCCCGTCTTGTACGTGTAATAGTCGGTGATCCGTTTCTTGAATTCATCCGCGGTGAATGCCGCGTACCCGAGCGCGGCCACCTGCCGCTCGATGCCCGCCACATCCGCCGGGCTCTTCGGCTGGACCAGCAGGTACGAGGCGGTGAACCGGGTGGAGGGGACGTACTGGATGGCGCGGTTATAGGTCGTATAAAGAGTCGGGATTCCATTCAGGCCGTTCGAGGCGACGCGGGCGATGCCGACAATGGTCCCCCGGTGGTCGTTGAGTTCGAAGGACGTCCCGATCCGCGGGTTCTTCAGCTTTGAGAATTCCGCGTCGTCGACCGCTATGAAGGTATTGTCGTTGTAGATGTCCAGGATGTTGCCCTGCTCCATCTCCGGGCGGCCGAAGAGGCTGGCGTCATCGAGGCCCACGACGTAGACGGACTGGAACGTGCCGTCCTCGAGCTTGACGAGCGCCCCGCCCATGTAGAGGGGCACCGCGAAGCTGACGCCGTCCATGCTGCGGACCGCGTCGAGCAGGTAGGCGGGCATGGGAATGGCGCTGCTGGCCGTGTTGACGGCCGGATCCATGACCCACATCGCCGCCCCGATGTTGGTGACCGTGGAATAGGCGCGGTCGAGGATGCCGGCGAACATCGCGGTCATCTGCAGCATCAGGAACACGGCAAACGTAATCCCGATCAGGAGCGCCGAGAACTTGCCCTTGTCGTTCACCAGCAGCTTGAACCCGATCCTCATTATGCCGCCGTACTTCATCGCCCGCTCCCCCCGCCCGCAGGGCCGTTCCACCATCCGCCGCCCAGCGCGACATAAAGGGCGACCGTGTCCTGCTCGCGCTGGGCCGCCGCCGACAGCCAGGCGATGGTTGCCATGTGGGCCTGCACGTCGGCCGCCAGGACGTCCGAATAGGCTGCCAGACCGGCCCGATAGTTGGCATTCACGAGGGAGAGCGCCTCGTCGGCGGCCCGGCGCGCGTCGGCCTGCGCCTGGAGGGCCTCGGCATCGTGATCGAGCGCGTGAAGGGAGTCGGCAACCTGCGCAAAGGCCGCCAGGACGGTCTGACGATAGGCCGCCTGCGATTCCTGAAATGCGTCAATGGCCGCCTTCCTGCCGTACCAGAGGGCGCCCCCCTGGAAGAGGGGGACCGTCACCGACGGTCCGATGCTCCAGAACCGCCCGCTTGCCGCAGACAGGCCGCTGAAGCTGCCGGCGGCCGCGCCATAGGTGCCGCTCAGGCTGATGCTCGGGAACATCGCCGCTGTTGCCACGCCTATGTTGGCACTGGCGACGTGCATCATGGCCTCCGCCTCCAGGATATCGGGACGCTGGCGCACGAGGTCGGACGGGAGGCTCACGGGCGGGTAGCCGGGCGCCGCCAGGTCGGCAAACTCGATCTCCGGCAGCGCGGCTTGGGACGGCGCGACACCCTCGAGTAGGGCCAGCAGGTCCCCGGCCTGGTCGGCCCTCTGGCGCAACGGCGCCAGGAGCGCCCGATTGGACGCGATCAGGCCGCGAATTTCCAGCATTCCCGAATAGGCCGCCGTGCCGGCGCCGACCTGCACAGCGGCCAGCCGAAGCTGCTGCGCTTCCAGGTCGATCAACTGCTCGGTGACGCGTATCTGCGCCGCATAGGCTGACCGCGCGATGCCCGTGTTGACGACGTTTGCCGACAGGGCCAGGTATGCCGCCAGGGCCGCGTTGCGCTGGAAGTCCGCCTGGGCGCCCAGGGACTCCACCTTCCGCCGCTCCCCGCCGAACACATCGAGCGCGTAGCCCACCGTGCCGCTCAGCGTCACCACGTTGAAGACCCCGCCTCTCGTCGCCAGACCCTGCTCCACCGGCGCGCTCCGCTGGCGGCTGGCATCCAGCAGGGCGCCCACTTGCGGGAAAAACACCCCGCGGCCCGCCCTCAGGCTGTCCTGCGCCTGGCGCAGGCTGGCCTCGGCCGCCTGAAGGGTCGGGTTTCCGGCGATTGCCTTGCGCACCGCGTCATCGAGTTGCGGGGAATTGAACATCCGCCACCAGTCGGCGGCCAACACCGCCCCGGGACCGGGCTGCCGCGCCCCGCCGTCGGCCGCGACCGGTGACCGCGGCTCGTTCAGGTATCCGCCGGTATCGGGCGGCGACGGACGGGTAAAGTTCGGGCCCACCGCGCAAGCGCCGAGCAGTGCGACAACCGCCCCGAGGGCGGCGCCGCACCGAATGGCTGGTCGAAGGGAATGCATCGTGGGTGCAGCCAGGGGACCGGTTTCAGTCATGCCCTATGTAAACATCCACGAGCTGACCGGGATAGACGGGTATGTCCTGCTTCTGGAATCGGAATATCACCGGGAGCACGCGCAGATCGACCTTCTCCTGGCGCTGATCGGAGAGCTCGATCTTTGGGGACACGTAGGGCTGCACCCGGACAAATTCGAGCGGCACCTTGATGCTGGAGCCTGTGACCGACATCTCCGCTCGGATGTGCCACTTGGACGGCAGGCGTGAAATGAGGATTTCGTCGACGAAGCAGCGCACCTGCAGGTACTCCTGGGGCGGTCCCAGGATGGCGATCTGGTCAAACCCGGAGGTGTAGGGGTCGAACGCGCCTTGCGGTGAAACCGTGCTGCCCACCGCGGCATAGAGCGACAGCACCACGCCGTCGATCGGCGCCCGGATCGAGTATTTCTGCAGCAGGGCGTCGGCAGCCTTGAAGGCCTGGCTCAGCGCCTCGCACTGCTTCTCCTGATTCGCGACGTCGTAGCTCCACGCGCCGGCCTTTGTGAGCTCATATTGCCTCCGGGCCACTTCCAGCGCTGCCCCGGCCTGCCGTGTCCAGCACATCCCTGCTGATCGACTTCGGGTCGATGGCAAAGGAGGCGCGATCCTTGTCACGCTGGTCCGCGGAGGTCCGGAGCACCGCCTCGGCCAGGCCGACCTGCGCCCCGGCAATCGCCAGGGTTTCCATCCTCGGCTCCGCCTTGAGCTCGTCGAGCAGCGCAACCGCGGCGTCGGACTGCAGGCGAAGCTGCAGGGTCACGGCCTTCTGGATCGAGTCGTCAATGGTCAGGAGCACGGTTCCGGCCGACACCTGCTGTCCCTCGTGGACCAGGACGCTCGTGATCGGTCCCGACACCTCCGGGTAGACGTTGATGTTTGACCCGTTCGACTGGTCGCTCTCGATGATTCCGTCGGCGTAGATCGCCGAGGCGTAGGGACTGCTGATGGGGGGAAACGCCGGCGACTGGGGCTTCCTCTGGATTCCAAACAGATAGGCGCCAATCAACCCCGCGAGGACGCCCAGGATCGAAAGGCCGAAGATCACCTTGTTCCTTGGCGAAATCGGCGGCCTGCCCGGCTTGGCCGCAGCTTTGCCGGGCTCGGCCGCGGGGGCCGTCGGACCGGGAACAGCCTCCTTAGCCTCCGGCTTGGCCAGTTCAAGGGCCTTGGGATCAGCCGCGGGCTTCTTCGGGTCAGGCACGGGCTTCACGACCTTCAGGTCCTGGACAGGCTTTGGGTCCGGCGCCTTCTCATCGGGTTTTGGATCGGTGTCGCTCATTCGGTTCCCTTGTCGCTGGCGCTCAGGTGCCCGTCCTCCATGTGGAGGATGCGGTCCGCGTATTCGTTGATGCGCGCATCGTGGGTGACGATCAGGATGCAGCGGTTGCTGTTCAGGATCTCCTTCTTAACAAATGAGATGATCGTTCTGCCGGTGTCGCCATCGAGGGATGCGGTCGGTTCGTCGAGGATCAGGATCTGCGGGCCGCTGACGATCGCGCGGGCAATCGCGACGCGCTGCTGCTCGCCGCCCGAGAGCTTCACCGGGAGGATTTCGCTTCGATTGCCCAGGCCGACCACCCCGAGGTATTTTCGCGCCTCGGCGATGGCCTCGTCCCAGTCGCGATGCTTGAGGATCAGCGGGATCGCCACGTTCTCCGCGGTCGTCAGCCGCGGAAACAGATGGTAGTCCTGGAAGACAAATCCGACCGTGTTCAGGCGAAAGTCCGCCAACTGGTCGTTGTCGAGCGTCCAGATGTCCGCACCCATCACCGAGACGCTTCCCGCGTTCGGGCGGAGGATGCCCGAGAGCATGCTCAGGAGGGTTGTCTTCCCGCTGCCCGAGGGCCCGACGATGAAGAGCATTTCCCCGAAGTGCGCCACCAGGCCCACTGCATCAACCGCAGTGACGCGCGTCTCACCCTCGCCAAACCACTTCGTCACGCCCGCGGCCACGATCGCCTCCGTCCCGGCGGGCTTCTGTGCTTCAGCGCTCATGGTCTTCAGGTGGGGGGTGTCGTCCGTTGTCCAATCGCAGGGCAGTGTATCCGCCGGGACGGGCCGGCATAATGGGGCATTACCCTCCTCCCCCCCGGGGAGGGTAACACCCCATTCCCCGGCGCATGGGCCTATCCTAGTATCCACCCGCACAACCGGCGGGAAGCCGCCCACCGTTTTTCCAACCCAACGCAGGACCCAAAGGATCTCCCATGCTACAAGACATCAAGACACTCTACGGCAGCAAGATTGCCGCCATCGACGGGGACATCGGCCACGTCAAGGACTTCTACTTCGACGACAAGACCTGGGTGATCCGGTACCTGGTGGTCGACACCGGCTCCTGGCTCGCCGAGCGCGCGGTGCTGCTTTCACCGCACGCCTTCGGAAAGTGGGACCAGTTTGAGGGCGCGCTTCACATCAAGCTGACCAAGCGGCAGATCGAGGGGAGCCCGTCCATCGACGCGCACACTCCGGTCTCGCGAAACTTCGAGATCGACTACTACCGCTACTACGGCTGGCCGGCCTATTGGACCGGAAGCTCCCTGTGGGGCACCAGCGGCTACCCGATGGTCGTGAACTCCCCGGACGCCGCCGCGGCGGCCGACGGGGTCCGCCACCACCACCGCGCCGACAAGCACCTCCAAAGCGCCATCAAGGGGTACGCCATCCACGCAAGCGACGGCGAGATCGGCCATGTGGCCGGATTCCTCGTCAACGACCGCAGCTGGGTGATCCACAACGTGGTCGTCGACGCCGGCGGCTGGATCTCCTGCAAGGAGATCCTGATCGCTCCCGGGAGCGTCGATCGGATCAGCTACGAGGACTCGATGGTGTTTGTAAAGCTGTCCAAGGCGGACATCGAGCGGACCTCCGACCGCGGGCTGGCGAAGACAAGCACCTGAATGTAGCCGGACGCAAAAACAGCCGGGGCTTTCGCCCCGGCTGTTTTCAACTCGTGTGAGTGGGCAGCCCGCTCGTTCAGGACTTGACCGTCATGTCGTTGACCACGGACTTCACGCCGCGCGCGTCCTGGGCCAGGCGCGTGACCAGGTCCTTCTCCGCGTCGGAACCGGCCACCCCGGAAATGCTGACCACCGACCCGACGGTCGTGACCTTGGTCGAAAGGGCGCTCGTCGAGCTGTGGCTCAGGAGGGCGTACTTGACCTCGGAGGTGATCGACGCGTCGTCAATGTATTCGCCAACCGTGGCGCTTCCCGCGGCCGGGGGCACGATGACCAGGTTGTCCACCACGGACTTCACGCTGGGGATGTCCTTCACATAGGTCTCGGTGAGATCCTTCTGCGCCGGGGTCTCAGCCGTGCCCGAGAGGGTCACGACGCCGTCCTTAACCGCGACTTTCGTCGCGGTCATGCTGACGTTGGCCTTGAAGAACAGCTCGCTGCGGACCCGCAGGGCGATCCAACCGTCGGAGTTCTCGGCATATTCCGGCTTCACCTCGATCTGGTTGTTGACGCTGAGCACCCCCGGCAGGTTTGCGACCGTGTCCTCGGCCATGGCCTTCTGCCCCTTGTCCTGGACCGTGCCGGAAAGGGTCACAACGCCGTCGCTGGACTTGACGGAGACCTCGCCCGAGAGAACCGTGTGGAAATTGTAGGAGGCGCGGGCGGCGTCCTCGATCTTGCCGTCGGTGGACGACGAGGCGAGGGCAGTGACCGGCAGGGCCACGGCGAACAGGAATGCAATGCGTGTTTGGATCTTCATGGCGCCACACTACACCGCCTCAACTTCCGACGCCATGGGGTGTTCAAGGGATCGCCGGCGGCCCGCGCGGATAGTACTTCACCCCATTTCGCCGATGGCGACCCCGGGGTTAGAGTGACCCCGCATGATAGCCACCCTTCAGGACGATGGCTCCGCCGCCCTGTCGCCCGCCGCGGCGGCCGACGCGACGCTGGTGCGCCGTTTCAACGCGGGCGATGAGAGCGCTTTCGTGGAAATCGCCGACCGCTACCGGCAGCGGATGCACGCGATCGCCCTGCGCTACCTTCGGAATCACTCGGACGCCGAGGAGATCGCCCAGGACACGCTGATCCGCGCGCACCGGGGACTCTCGCGATTCCGGGGCGACTCGTCCCTGTCCACCTGGATGCACCGGATCACCTTCAATCTCTCCCAAAACCGGCTCCGCCGGAATTATTCCCACCGCCTCCATGTGACCCGCTCATTCGACTGCCCGGCGGACGACGGCGGCACGGCCGTCCTATCCGACATGGTTGCAAGCGACCTTCCGGATCCCCGGCGGGCCGCCGACTCCCGGGAATTTTCCGCCATCGTGGCTGCGTGCGTGGAGCGCCTGGGCACCCGGCAGCGGGACATCCTGATGATGCGAATGGTGCTGAGCCGGTCGTATTCGGAAATCGCCCGGGAGCTTGGGGTCAATATTGGCACGGTGAAGAGCCGGATCTGCAGGGCCCGCGAAAGCCTGCGAACCCATCTCGCCCATTCCTGCCCCGGGTTTCAACCCGGCGCCCCGGTGCGCGAGTGGTTTTCCCCGGCGCGGGCCGGGGGCCTGGTCGCCGTCGCCTCGGCCTGATCCCGGGGATTCCGGCCGGCCCTCCTCAGACGATCGTGACCTGGACGCAGCTCTCGATGATCCCCTGGGCGATCGCATAGCGCGTGAGCCCGGCCGTGTCGTGGATGTTGAGCTTGTCCATGAGGTGCTGCCGGTGCTTCTCCACCGTCTTGATGCTGATCCCCATCTCGGATGCCACCTGCTTGTTGGGCTGCCCCTCGGCGACAAGCTGGATCACCTCCAGCTCCCGCGACGTGAGCCCGGTGGCTTTCCGGATCAGCAGTCCCCCCGCCTTCTCCGGCTTTTCATAATGGTCGCGCATCCGCTTGGAAACCTGCGGGCTGTAGAATGTCCCGCCCGACATGACCTCATGGATGGCCTTCGCCAGGATCTGCGCGGAGGTCTGCTTGATCAAAAATCCGGCGGCCCCGATGGCGATGACCCGGTCGATGTAGGCATCATCGCCGTGGGCCGAAAGGATGATCACCTTCACCCCGGGCAGCGCCAGGCGGATCTTGCCGGTCGCCTCCAGGCCGTTGAGCTGGGGCATCGCGATGTCCATGACCACGACGTCGGGGCGGAGGGCCAGGGCGCGCTCCACCGCCTGCCGGCCGTTGACCGCCTCCCCGACGACCTCGATGCCGCCGTCGGCGAGCAGGAGAGCCCGGAGGCCCTCCCGGACGATCGTGTGGTCTTCGACAAGCAGGGTTCTGATCTTTTTCACGCTGGATTTATTTTCGGCCATTTTTAAAGGGGATTCTGGCGATGATTGCGGTTCCCGCACCGGGCTTCGACTCGACCCGAAAGGAGCCTCCCACCATCTCGACGCGCTCCCGCATCCCGAGAAGCCCGAGGCGCCTGAATTTCGGGGAATTGAGCAGGCGCTTGGCGTCGAACGACTTGCCGTCGTCCCTGATCTCCATGCACACCAGGCCGGGCTCCTGGCTGATCGAGACCCTGGCGTTTGTCGCGCGCGCGTGCTGGGCCACGTTGATGAGCGCGCCCTGCGCCACCCGGTACAGGACCATGCGCTTCTCGTTGCTCACCTTTTCCACACCGGAGAACAGGCGGAGCCTCACCCTCACCCCGCTGCGGGCCGTGAACCCCTTCACATACGCGACCAGCGCGGGAATGAGCCCGAGGTCGTCGAGCAGGGCCGGCCTCAGGTCGCGGGCGAACTGGTGGACGATGTCCACGGACTTCTCGACCAGGCGCTGCGTGTGGTTGATGTGCCGGGCAAAGTTCTTCCTGCTCGCCCCGGACTCGATCTTGAGCGACGTGAGCTGGATGTTGATCCCGGTGAGGGTCTGGACGATCTCATCGTGGAGCTCCCGGCTGATCTCCTTGCGCTCCTCCTCCTGGGCGGAAAGAACCTGGTGGGACAGGTGCCTCAGCCGGGCCTGCATCCGGCGGGACTCGTCAAGCATGGCGGCCTGCTGCAGCTCGCTTTCCCTGAGCGACCGCTCCGCGGCGGCGCGCTGGACAACCTCCGCCTTCAGCCGAAGGTTCGCCGCGGAAAGCTCGCTGGTTCGCTGCCGGAGCGACTCATTGGAATTCCTGAGGGCGGCGACGCTCTGGGCTTCCGCGCCCCGCCTCCGCTCGATCGGCGCGAGCACTTCGAGAAAATACCCGCTCGCCTGCCGAATGGCCTTATCGCGCGCGTAGGCCGACCCGTCGAGGGGCATCAGCGCCAATAGCGCCTCGCCGTGGATTCGGGCGAGGTCAAGGACCTCCAGCCCGAGCTCCATGGCCTCGCTTCCGAGCCTGCCCGCCCCGCCGGCCGACGGCCGGGCCCGGGCGCCCAGGCGCAGGCGCATCCCCGCCTGGTAGCGCAGCGTCAGTGTTTGGGTGCTTTTTGTCATGTGGACGGCCCGCTCGGCTGGCCCGTACGTCCGGGAGTGTGCCATTCGGTTCCATGAAAGTCGATGGGGTATAACCCACCCCCGCCGCCGCGCGGTTTAGGGTAACACCCCATATCGCCGGGGTGTCGGCCGGGTGCATCCTCCCCCCGATGCCCACCAAGTCCGTCGCCCAGCTCTCCGGAGCGCACCTGCGCGCCCACCGGACGATCTTCCAACACCCGATCTCGCACAACCTGAACTGGCGGGAGGTGCACGAGCTTCTAAGGGCGATTGCGACCGTCGCGGAGGAGCCAAACGGGAACCTGACCGTCAGGCGAAACGGCCAGACCCTCGTCCTGGAGCCCACCCGCACCAAGGATGTGGCGTCCCCGGAAATGGTGATGAGACTCAGGCACTTCCTTGAGAAGTCGGAATTGCCCGAACCCGGCCAGGGCGCGGAAACCCTGCACTGGCTGGTGGTCATCGACCACCAGTCGGCCGAGCTCTATCGCTCCACCCTGAGCGGCGCGGTTCCGGACAACCTTCTTCCCCACGAGCCCGACAAGTTCTTCAGGCATGCCCACAACTCCAGGGACTTCTCGAGGGGCCAGGACAAGCCCGACCCCAACAGCTTTTTCGGGCCGATTGCCGCGGCGCTGGAGGCGCCGGGCCCGATCCTGATGTTCGGCACAGGGACGGGCACCGGCAGCGAGATGGAACAGTTCGCCGATTGGCTCAAGGTCAACCGCCCCGGGATTGCCGCCCGGGTGATCGGGTGCCTGACCGTGGACTCCCACCACATGACGGAGAACGAGCTCCTTGCGAAGGCCCGCGACCACCTCGCCGGCACACGGGGGAACCCGGAGTGAAGACGATGAAGTCGGTGTGCATCTACGCCTACGGCGGCCCGGAGGTCCTCACCTACGAGGACGCGCCGCGTCCCCATGCCGGTCCTGGCGAGGTGCTGATCCGGGTCCACGCCGCGGCCGTAAACCCCGTCGACTGGAAGATTCGCGAGGGCCACCTGGAGTCGATGCTCCACCACGCCCTGCCGCTGATCCTGGGCTGGGACCTCTCCGGCGTCGTCGATTCCGTCGGCACGGGAACGACCCGGCTGAAGGTCGGCGACGAGGTCTTCAGCCGGCCGGACATTTCCCGGGACGGCGCGTACGCCGACTTCATCGTCGTCCGGGAATCCGAGGTGGCACTGAAGCCCCGGTCGATCGATCACATTCACGCCGCGGCCCTCCCCCTGGCGGGACTCACCGCCTGGCAGACGCTCTTCACCGCAGCCGGGCTCTCCGCCGGCCAGCGCGTCCTGATCCACGCCGCCGCCGGGGGCGTCGGCAGCCTGGCCGTGCAACTGGCCAAGTGGAAGGGCGCCACCGTCATCGGCACGGCCGCCGGCCGCAATCACGCCTTCCTGCGCGAGCTTGGGGTCGACCAGCCCATTGACTACGAGACCGTCAAGTTCGACGAGGTGATCCAGCCCGTGGACGTCGTCCTGGACACCGTCGGAGGCGAGGTCCAGGAACGCTCCTGGAAGGTGATAAGGCCGGGCGGAATCCTCGTGTCGATCGTGAGCCCGCCCCCGGCCGAGCTGGCAAAGGCCCGCGGCGTGCGGCAGGCTTTTGTCTTTACCCAGCCGAACGCCGGCCAGCTCGCGGAAATCGCGGCATTGGCCGACGGCGAGAAGCTCAAGGCAATCGTCGAGACGATCCTTCCCCTCTCCGACGCAACCCGCGGGCAGGAGCTGAGCGAGCGCGGCCACACCCGGGGCAAGATCGTCCTCCGGGTCGCGCCGGCCGTCCCCGCTCCATGAACGACCGGCTCGACAAGCTGCTGGCCCAGATGCGCCAGCTTGAGAAGGACATCATCGAGGAGTCACGGCGGAAGGAGGCGGATTTTTGCTACCGGGTGAAGGGCGCGACGGTTCACTTCACGGACGCGGCCCGGGAGCGGCACCGCCAGCTGCGGACCGGCTTCCACCACTACCTGCTGCATTCCCGCTTCCTTGTGGTCGTCACCTCGCCGGTCATCTGGATGTGCGCGGTGCCGATCGTCCTGTGCGACGTCGTCGGGTCGGCCTACCAGGCGATCTGCTTCCCCATCTACGGCATCCCGAAGGTCCGGCGGCGCGACTATATCGCCTTTGACCGGCATCGCCTGACCTACCTGAACCTGGCCGAGAAGTTCAACTGCGAGTATTGCGCCTACGCGAACGGCATCCTCGCCTACTTCACCGAGATCGCCGCCCGCACCGAGCAGCACTGGTGCCCGATCAAGCATGCGGACTGCTCAAAGTGCGCCCACAGCCGAACCCGGAAGTTCCTGGATTTTGGCGACGCGGAGGGATACCGGAAGCACGTCGAGCAGATCCGCCGGTCGTATGACGACATCGCGCCCGCGGCCGTCGAAACCCCGCCGTCCCGTCCGCCTCCGGCCTGATCAGGTCTTCGCCGGCGGCTGGGCCAGGAGCTTTTCGTCCCTGTCCAGCTTGTCCTGAAGGTCGGCGCTGTCGGCTTTGGCCTTGGAAAGCTGCGCCTTGAGCTGGGTCGCGTATTCCGCCGCCTGGTCGAGCCTGGCCTGAATCAGGGTCACCGCCGCCTGGGCGACCTCCACTTCACCCTGTTTCTTGAGGGAGGCGACCTTTGCGCCCTCCATCTGCGTTTGAAAGTCGACGGCGCTCGCCCGGGCCTTTTCGAGGAGCAACTGCAGGTCGACATCGCCAGCCTTGATCTTTTCCAGCTCGGAGACCCTCAGGACCGACTCGGCCCTGACCTCGGTCATCCGCTTCTGGATCCGCGCGGCCGTGGCCGTATCGCCGGCGACCTGGGCCTGGAGCGCGACGACCGCCGCTTCCGTCTGGTCCTGCCGATTCTTGCCCGCCTGGACGCTGGCATCGCGCGCGCCCACCTCGCTCCAGAGGAAGAGAGCCGCAACCAGGAAAATTGCGCATAACGCGCCGAGCACGCCCGCCAGAATCCGACCCGGCCGGGCTGATGGGGCGACGGCCGCGGTCGGGGCGGCGGGCTTGGGGGGATTCGGGCTGGCTTCTTCGCTCATGGGTGCGCCGGGGTTCGCGTGGCGGACGTTTTCAAATCGACGTGGTCTCCTTGCCGTGATCCGAGGGAAACAGATTTTCCAGCTCGCCCATGACTTTCTCGCTCGTGAAGGTCCCCCGGCGGCGACCCGCCCGGATGAGCCGGCGTTCGGCATCAAGCCAGGTCTGCTCGTCCACGCCCGCAGGGCTCCCCCTTCGCCTCCAGAGAGACTCGGCCTCAACGGCTATCTCCGCGTGGGTGGGGAGCCTCTGGAGGGCTCCCGTCCTGGACGGGAGCCGGGCGGCATTTATGGACTTCATGGGGCGTTCGCCCGCTCAGTTCCAATACCCCTCGTAGAACCGGTAGGCATTGCCCTGCTGTTCCCAGCGGGGCGCCACCCAGACGGAGCTGACCGTCGGCGGAAGCTCCCAATGGCCGGCCATCCACTCATAGCGCTCGTCGCGCCAGGTCCAGTAGCCCGCGAGCCAGACATGCTGGGGCGTCGGCTGCGCAAGGACGACTTCCGCCTGCAGGGCCGGCGGGGCCTGGGTCACGATGACCGTGTTGACGGCCGGAGTCCCGGCCTGGGGGACGGTGTAGGCCGGATAGGTCGCAGCGACCGGAGCCGCAACAACCGTCGTGGTTGTGACCGCCCGCGTGGGCTCTGCGGGAGGCGGTGCGGAGACCAGATGCGAGTCCCCCTCGGATTCACAGCCCGACACGAGGAGAATGAGGGCGCCGCAACAGGCCAGCAGCGGGCTGAGCCGCCGGGCCGCGAAAGCCGGAATTGCCGGCGACAGTCTGTCAGAGACGGGGGTTTTCATGGTAATTTTCCTTCTTTGGGATGTTTCGCTGTATGATTCTTGAAACGGGGTTCGTGGGGGAGGGGCAGCCTCAGCGGCGATGCCCGCCGCCGCCCGGATGGGCGTAACCGCCGCCGCCGCCGTGGCCGCCGTCATGGCCTCCGAACCAACCGCGGCCGCCGCCGTCGAGCCAGACATCGTCCTGAATCCAGACGCCGCCCGGGCTGTAATAACCGCCTCCGCCGACATCGGCAACGCAGCTGGTCCAGGCAAGTTGGCTACCGACGGCCAGCAGCGACAGGAGAAGTATCTTGGGCAGGGTTTTCATGGTGTGTTCGCGGGATTGGCGCCGTCGATGTACTCTACCAGGCCGATGGTTCCGCCGGTTGGGTCCAGGATGATCGCAAATCGGCTTCCAAACTCGACGGTGTGCGGCGCGACGAGGACTTCCCCCCCAAGGCCGGCAACCTTTGCCAGTGTCGCATCAAGGTTCTGCACCCGGATGACGCCCAGCCAGGCCGGCTTGACACTGTCCCCATCCGGCATCGGGGCGATGCCGCCGCGGCCCTGCATGGAGCTGGAAAGGACGAAGTCGCTCTTGGTATCCGGCTTTGTTTCGGGAGCGACGGCGTAGCCCAGTGCGTCCCGGTAGAAGGCCGCGGTGTCCTGGGGGCTCCTGACGTAAAGTTCGAACCAGTTCCAGGCACCGGCCTTCGGGTCGCCGTCCATGGGATCTCCCGAACTCGACTCGAGCAGCCCGACGGGCAGGCCGTCGCGGTCCGCGATGATCGCCTGCCGGCCGCGATCCGCAAATTTGCGCGACGGGGCGCGGACGACTCCCCCGGCCTTCTCGACTGCGGACAATGTGGCGGAAATGTCCGTCACGGCGATGTAGCCGATCCACCGGGAGGGATGGTTGGCGCCCGCGACCGAGCGCGGGGACAAGCCAGCCACCGGCGTGCCGTCGTTGCTGAAGATAGTGTAACCCTTGCCCTTGTGCTCAAGCGGCATCGCGGTCCAGCCGAGGAGCCCGCAGTAGAAGGCCGATGCGGCCTCGGGATTGGTGGTGAAAAGGTCGGCCCAGATCAGTTTTCCGGGAAGATGCCCGGCCACAGCCGGGGTGTTGAGCGCCGGGAAGTTTTCGGCCCGTGCCGGCGTCGGGGAGACGAAGGCGAAAATCGCCATGGCGGTGCAGAGGAAAAATGGCCTGAGGTCGTATTTCATAGGGTTGGGAACCAAGGTCGTTGCGGGCACGGTACTCCGTTTCGCACGGGCTGAAAATGGGGTGTAACCCGCACAGTTTGCTAGCGGACCTTCAGCCCGACCGCGTGCTCCCGCTGGTCGTCATTCAGGATCAGCAGGTTGCCCGGGCTCTCGACCCCGTCCACGCTCAGGAGGGCCGCCACGGGGGAGCCCGGGGGCAGGCGGCTCACCGAGATATGGAACACCGTCCGCCGGTACCGGTAGTGGACCTGAAATCCCGTCCAAGCCCGGGGCATGCTGGGAGTCAGGCGAAGCCGATCGCCCTCGAGATTGACCCCCAGCAGCGTCTCCACCAGCAGCCGGTACATCCACCCCGCGGCGCCCGTGTACCACGACCAGCCTCCCCGCCCCTCGTGCGGCGCGACCGCGTAGACGTCCCCGGCGAGGACATAGGGCTCGACCCGGTAGGTGCCGATCCGCGCCGGGGTGTCGCCGTGGTGAATGGGATTGAGCATCCCGACGAGCTCCCAGGCGCGCTCGGAGTCGCCCATCAGGGAAAAGGCCATGGCGGTCCAGACCGCGCCGTGGGTGTACTGGCCGCCGTTCTCGCGCACGCCCGGGGCGTAGCCCCTCACGTAGCCGGGATCCAGGCCCGAGCTTTCAAAGGGAGGCTCGAAGAGCAAAACCTGCCCAAGATCGCGGCGGACCAGCAGGTCGTCCACCGATTGCATCGCCTGGCGGGACCGGGACGCATCGCCGGCGCCACTGATCACCGCCCAGCTCTGCGGCAGCGAATCAATCCTGCACTCCGGGTTGGAGGCCGATCCCAGGGGCTCGCCATTGTCAAAGTACGCCCGCCGGTACCACGCGCCGTCCCAGGCGTGCAGCTCGATGTTACCCCGCAGCTTCTCCGCCTCCGCGACGCAGCGGTCCGCAAAGGCGGGATCTGCGTGCGCCCGGGCCAGTTCCGCGAACTGCGAGAGGACGTCGCACAGGAAAAACGCGAGCCACACGCTCTCGCCCCGTCCCTGGATGCCCACCCGGTTCATTCCGTCGTTCCAATCCCCGCCCCCCATGAGCGGAAGCCCATGCCCGCCGAACCTCAGGCCCCGCTCGACCGCGCGCACGGCGTGCCCATAGAGGGTTGCGGACTCCTCGGTGCGCTCGGGCAGGTCGTAGTTGGCCTCCTCCTCCGGCTTGAGGAGACGGCCCTTGATGAAGGGGACCTTCTCGTCGAGGACTCCCGTGTCGCCCACGCATCGGACATAGCGGCAGAGCGCGTAGGGAAGCCAGAGGTAATCGTCCGAGGAGTGTGTCCGCACCCCGCGCCCCTGGGGGGGGTGCCACCAGTGCAGCACGTCGCCCTCGGCGAACTGCTCCGCGGCCGCCCTGAGGAGCTGCTCGCGGGCCGCGCCCGGCGCGGCGTGAACCAGCGCCATCGTGTCCTGCAGCTGGTCCCGGAAGCCGAAGGCCCCGCTGGATTGGTAAAATCCCGTCCTGCCCCAGACACGGCAGCCCAGCGTCTGGTAGATCAGCCAGCCGTTGGCCATCGCGTTCACGGCGGGATCGGGGGTATCCACGTGGACGGCGCCAAGCGTCCGGTTCCAATGCGCCCACACCCCCTCAAGGGCCACCCGGCCCGCCTCCGGCGCGCGGAAGCGGTGGATCAGATCGTGGACCTCGACCTGCCCGCAGCCCAACCCGAGCCGGAAGCCGACCTCGCGCTCCCGTCCGTCCCGAAGGTCGACCGCGACCTGGACGGCGCCGCAGGGATCCATCCCCGCGCCCACCCTTCCCGAGAGGCGCATCCGCCGGAGGGCGGCCGGCGCGGCCGGGCTTCCATTTCGGCCGAGAAACTCCCTGCGGTCACCGGTGACGGTGGCGGTTGCGTCGTTGGCGTCGATGAAGGCGATCCTGTCCGGAAACCCGGTGTTGTAGGGATTGCGGACCTGCAGGACCCCGGTCTTCGGGCACACCTCCGTGCGCACATGCAGGAGGTTTTTCTGCCTCAGGTCGCCGAGGACCCACTCCCAGAAGCCCGTGACCGTTATCCGGCGGGGGCGCCCCGAGATGTTCCGCAGCTTGAAGACCATGAACTTGACCGGTGCGTCCATGGCCACGTAGATCCACAGCTCCGAGGCGATGCCGCACTCGGTGTGTTCGAAAACCGTGTAGCCGAACCCGTGGCGGATCACGTGGGTCCCCGCCCCGCGCACCGGCCCGGGCGATGGCGACCAGAACTGCCCGGTCTGCTCGTCGCGAATGTAAAAGGCCTCCCCAGCCGTGTCGCGGACCGGATCGTCATTCCACGGGGTCAGCCGGAACTCGTGCGCGTTCTCGCCCCAGGTGTAGGCGCTGCCGCTTTCCGAGACAACCGTGCCAAAGGTGGGATTGGCGATCACATTGACCCAGGGGGCCGGGGTCGCCGCTCCCGGCCCCAGCGTGATGACGTATTCGCGGCCGTCCGCTGTGAATCCGCCCAGCCCGTTCGGGAAGATCAGCTCGCGCGGGGTCGGGGTCGCCGCCGCATACCGGGGGGGCGCGGACGACGGAACGAGCGCGGGGACGGGGGGCTCCATCGCCCGGCGATGGGCGACCTGCCCGGCGAGAGGCCCGTTTTCATCGTCGAGAACGACCCGCGCCGACGCCTGGAGCAGCAGAATGTCGTCGTGGGGCATCTGGTCGAGGCGGCGGACAAAAATGCCCCCGGGCTGGTCGAGCAGGTGCGCCTCGGTGCTCGAGTTGATGAGGGCGGCGATCTGGTCGTGCAGCGACTGCCGATAGATGGAGAGATCGTCTCCCAGGATGACCAGCTCCACGGCCAGCCCCTTGATGCGCCAGTAGGCGTGGGCCCGGATGAGCTGGCGGACCAAATCGATGTTCTCGATCCCGCTGATCCTCAGGAGGACAATCGGCGTGTCGCCGGAGATTCCGTAGCTCCACAACCCGCTCTGGCCGCGAAGATTCCTCGCCAGCATGGCGGCGCCGGCCCGGCGGGAGGGGTCCGCATAGACCAGGGCGCCGGCAAGCCTGGCGAAGGTCTGCGCCTCGGCGTCGGTCGCGCCGAACTGGCGAAGGGTCACCTGCCCGTGGGTCCACGCAAGGTCGAACGCCCGTTCGGCCATGCGGGCGCCGCGGTACTTTTCCATCTGGGCGAGCGAACCCTCCCGGTTCTCCGCCATGCCAAACACCAGGTCGAACACGGCGGTTTCATTGGGCGCCAGCCGGACGGCGCGACGGAGCGACACGATGGGGTCCAGCACGAAGCCGGTCGAGTTCGACAGGGGGGCCGCGGTCCGCATCGCCTCCGGGCTGGCCGGGTTCCGTCCCCGGCCCACAAACTTCATCCGGTCGGTCTCGCAGGAAACAGTCCCCGGCTCCCCGCCGGTCACCACCATCAGGTGGAGCATCCAGGGCGGCTTCTCCTCGGGATAGCGGGCGCGGCGCGTGCAGAGGATGGCGGAGGACTCCGGCACAAATTCCGTCCGCACAAAGAGGTTGCTGAACGCGGGGTGGGCCTCGTCCGTGCCCGGCGCCGCCAGCACGACCTCCGCGTAGCTTGTCAGCTCGACGGCGCGGGGCCGGGGGGACCGATTGGTGATCGTCACCCGGCGAAGCTCGACATCATCCTCCGGCGAGACGCAGACCTCGGTATGCGCCTCAAGTCCGTCGTGGGATTGGCGGAACTCGACGCGCGCCAGGGTGAATATCGCCTGGTAGTCCGCCGCCGGCCTGAGCGCGGGCTGGTGTGCCGCCGACCAGAAGTCGCCCGTCGCCAGGTCGCGCAGATAGACAAAGGTCCCCCAGTTGTCGCAGGTGGCATCCTCCCGCCATCGCGTCACCTCCAGGTCGCGCCAGCGGCTGTAACCGCCGCCCGCCCCGCTCACGACAACGTGGTAGCGGCCGTTGGAGAGCAGCTGCACTTCCGGCGCCGCCGAGCCCGGGTTGGTGACGATCCGCGCGACGCACTCCGCATCGTCGGACAGGGTCCGCTTTGTCTCGCGGGCCAGGTCGTCCTCCGGCACGCTCGACGCCGCCTTCGGGATCCGCTCCTGCAGCAGCAGGTCCGCCGCCCTCAGCAGGGGGCAGGCCATGAAACGCCGCTGCATGGGATTGTCCTTCAGGAAATTTGCCAGGGCGATCAGGGTCATTCCCTGGTGGTGGGCCATGAAGGATCGGACCGTCACGCTCGTCTCCCCGGGAGGCAGGCGGGCGGGCGTGTAGTCGATCGCCTCGTGGAACCCGTAGGTTCCCTCGCGGCCCTCGGCCGCCAGGCGCTGCAGGTTCTCGCACGCCTCAACCGGGGCCACCGCCAGCGCGAGCGCCGTCGCGTAGGGCGCGATCACCATGTCGTCGGCGAGTCCCCGCTTGAACCCGAGGCCGGGAACGCCGAAGGCGCGGTACTGGTAGTTCAGGTCGCCGTCCGTGAGGTTATAGCCCGATTCGGAGATGCCCCACGGAACCCCACGGCGCTCCCCGTAGCCGATTTGCTGGCGCACCGCCGCCCGGCAGGTGCGGTCGAGCAGCGTATTCTCGTAGGCGGGCATCACCAGCACGGGCATCAGGTACTCGAACATTGACCCGCCCCACGACACGAGCACCGCTTCGCCGCTTGAGGTCACCAGGAGCCGGCCCAGGGAAAACCAGTGGTCCTGCGGAACCTGCCCAAGGGCGATCGCCACATAGCTGCAAAGGCGCGCCTCGGAGGCCAGCAGGTCGTAGAAACCCGGGTCGATGCGCCGCTCGCTCACGTTGAAGCCGGTCGAAAACAGGTCCCTCGCCCGGTCGAACAGCAGCGAGAAGTCCATGTTGGCCATCGCATCGCCGCGCCGCGCGAGGGACTCGAGATCATCCATCCGCTGGCGCGCATGGCCACCGGCCTCGCGGATGGACCCCGAAAACCCGGGTTGCCCCGCGTCGTCCGCCGCCGCCGGGTCGAATGCCGCGATCTCGCGCAGGGTTGGCGCCTGGTCGGGTCCGGCGATCCTCCCATCCGGCCCCGCGGGCAGCGCCACCCACGGTGCGACAAGGAGCAGCTCCTCCAGGTGCGCCTTGCAGCAGTCCCTGAGGGTGCGCGCCCAGTCCGCCGCCTCCGGCGCGGCGTCCGACAGGGAGTCGGCAATCGCGGCGGACCGCCCCGTCGCGCTCCCAAGCAGGGCGAAGGCAGCCCGCAGACCCGGGGGTGCGCTGGCCAGATCCGCATGAAGGCTCTCCAGGGCCGCGTTCCCGGGCGCGAGGCCCCGCAGCACTCCGGCCGTATCCCGCAGTCCGGCAAAAACCTCCGGGGTCAGGACCCTCTCGTCGGCGATCTCCCTGAGTCCCGCGCCGTGCGTCAGGAGGTGCCCCGCGAGGTTTCCGCTGTCCACGCTCGACACATAGAGGGGGGCCAGCGGCTTCAGCGTGCGGGTGTCGTACCAATTGTAAAAGTGTCCGCGATGGCGGTCGAGGCGATCCATCGCCGCGAATGCGTCGGCGGTGCGCCGCATCACCCCCCCGGCGGAAAGATATCCCAGGTCGCGCGCGGCGAGGTTGGCCAGCAGCGCCAGGCCCATGTTGGTCGGCGAGGTCCTCGAGGCGATCCGCGGGGAGGGAATCTCCTGGAAGTTGTCCGGAGGCAGCCCGCTCTCCGCCTCCGACACGAAGGCTTCAAAGAAATGCCAGGTCGTTCGGGCCGTGCGCCGCAGGAATGCAAGCTGGGCTGCGCTGAGGTCCGGGGTGCCCGCCTGGATCGGCTGGCTGATCCACCAGGCGATTCCCGGTGCGGCGAGCCAGAGGGCGAGCGTGGGCAGCGCAAATTCCCACGGCGCCGGCCTGAGCCACGCCAGCAGGGCCACGCCGCCCAGGGCCAGCGCGGGTGCGATCCACATCGTGGCAAAGAAGCCCGCGAGGTCCGCGCGCGGCTCCCCCTCGGCGTCCTTTGAGGTCCGCCACTCGAGCAGGCGGCGGTGGGTCACCAGCAGGCGCAGGGTCGTCCGGGCGACCGCGTCGACGCTCATGAACGCGTCGTAGGGCAGGAAGGAGACGGTGAGGACGAACTGAAAGAGCTGCCGGAGGCAGTCGCCACCGAGCATCCGAAGGCGGCCGGCCAGCGGCAGGTCGCCGGGCCCGCGCAGCATCCCGGCCAGCGCCCCCAGCAGGCCGGGCAGCAGGACGATCGCCAGGACGAGAAGCGAGCCGGCCCGGCCCGCCTCCGGGAACAGGAACCAGCTCCCGAGCAGGGCGAGCAGCAGGGCGGAGGGAACGAGGCTGCGCCTGAGATTGTCGAATATCTTCCATCGCGACAGGGTGGACAGCGGATTGGCGATGCGGCGGGCGTCGGGCCCGGGAACCCGCGGCAGCAGCCACTGGGTGATCTGCCAGTCGCCGCGGATCCACCGGTGCCGCCGATCCATGTCGACGTTGTAGCGCGAGGGGTATTCCTCGTAGAATTCAACGTCGCAGACCAGGGCTGAGCGCGCGTGGCACGCCTCCAGCAGGTCGTGGCTGAGGATGGTGTTCTCCGGGAAGCGCCCCGCCATGGCGCGCTCGAAGGCGTCCACGTCGTAGATCCCCTTCCCCGTGAACGATCCCTCCCGGAACACGTCCTGGTAGACGTCGGAGACCGCCCGCGTATAGGGGTCGATCCCCGCCTCGCCGGCAAAAAGGCGCGCAAATCGCGAGCGCCGGGCGCCCGGCAGGCTCACGCCGATCCGCGGCTGCAGGATGCCGTAGCCCTCGACGACAATGCCCCGAACCGGGTCGAAAACCGGACGGTTCAGCGGGTGCGTCATCGAGCCGACGAGCTGCCGGGCGACGTCGCGGGGCAGCTGGGTGTCGGCGTCGAGGGTGATGACGTACCGGATCTCCGGAAAGATCGACGTGTCGCCCACGATCTCCGAGAATTTCTCCCGTCCGCGCCCCCGAAGCAGCGCGTTGAATTCGCCGAGCTTGCCCCGCTTCCGCTCGTACCCCATCCACAGGCGCTCGCCCGCATTCCAGCGTCGCGGCCGGTGCAGCAGGAAAAAGAGGTCCTCATCGGTCGATCCGTACTTCCTGTTGAGCATCCTGATTCCCGCCATGGTCCGCTGGAGCAGCGGCTGGTCCCCGGGCACGGTCTCCGAGGGCGCGTCGAGGAAGTCGGTCAGCAGGGCAAAGTGGAGCTGCTTGTCGCGGTTCGACAGGTGGTGGAGCTCCATCGTCTCGATGAGCCGGTCTATCCCCTCGGGATTCGAGAGGAGCGTTGGAACGACGACCACCACGCCGCATCCGGCCGGGATCCCCAGGGAACAGTCCATTCGCGGCAGCAGCCGCGGCTTCACCAGGAGCATCGACAGCCAGTTGACGAGGGCCACCGCAAGCTGGCTGGCGCAGAGCGCGACCACGATGGCCGCCACTGCCAGCTTCCACGCGGGCTCGCCGGAGGCGCGGCCCGCCAGCACGGCGCCAAGGGCGGCCAGCACGGTGAGCGTCGCGATTGTTCCCACGTAGTAGGCGACGGGAAAGCGCTGGATCACCCTCTCGAGGACCGATTCCAGCGGTTGGCGGACGCCCAGGACCCGGCAAAGCGCGGGGGCGCCGCGGTCGATGAGATAGTATCCCACGTGGGCCGTGCGGTCCCGGACTCCCGAGGCGGCGACCGCCGCGGCGAGGCCGACGGCACGCCGTGCGACATCCGGCTCGGCGACACCGCTGTGGCGGGCGAGGAACTCGACCGAGTGCCGGTAGCGATCGCGGGTTGCAAAGTCCATTCCCTGGTAGACGGCGGCGGGGTCCGCGCGCAGGGCGGCCTCCACCGCGCTGAGATCCTCGACGAAGGTCTTCCAGTCGGCCGCGCTCAGCAGCCGGAGGCTTGCGATGCAGTGGCTGACCGAGACCTGGTCGGCGGCCTGTCCCCTGCTCTCCTCCTGGACGAGCCTGCCGATCGACAGTCCGTCATCGGCCAGCCGGCGCTCGAGCCAGTCGCGGGCGAGGTGCAGCACGGCGCCCTGCTGCGACAGGCGCTTGCTGAACTCGGCGACGAACGAGCTGCTCAGCGGGACGTCCGAATTCGCCATGTCGGCCACGACGATTATCAAGTGCGAGGGGTTTTCCTCGACGATCATCTGGAGGAAGTCGACCCACAGGTCGGCGAGATCCCGATCCTCCCGGGCGAGCGTCAGGCGCACCGTGACCCGCTTGAGGTTCTCGATCAATCCGAGCCGCAGCATGATGGGGACGGCCCACAGCTCGCCCAGATTGAGGCAATCCACGGCCTGGTACGCGGCGACAAAGGCGCTGAGCTGGCCCAGGTCGATCTGCGCGTCCACATGCGAAATCAGCTCGAGCACCAAGTCGTACACCCGTGGGAGTCCCCGCGACGGGCCGTCCAGGAGCCGCGGCAGTTCGCGGCTGTAGCCGGCCGGCAGGTGCCGGCGGGCCATCTGGATCTGCTCCTCGATGAGGTGGAAATTATCCAGCAGCCACTCCGCCGCGGGCGTGACGCGCCGCCTCGGGTCCACGGCGAAGGTCGCGCGATTGAAGGCCCGCAGGCAGCCCTCGTTCTCGCCCAGCCGGTCCAGCAGCCGGTTGGATTCCCGCCGGATGCCATGCCGGTGCAGCCCGGCGAGCTCCCGGGCGTGGCGCGCGAGCTGTTCGACGCTGAACAAATCCGACCGCAACGGAGGCTCGCCCGGCGGCTTGCGCGGGCGCATCTGCCCCGCAATCCGGGCTTTCCATTGCGCCATGACTGCGGGCATCACTCGGGGAGGAAGGACGGTCAATCAGGAGGATTGTGCACCCGCAGCGGCCGGAAAGGTATGGGGTGTTATTCCCCAGAACCCGCCCGTCGGCTCATCCGATCCGAAGGCGGGCGAAAACCGGCGCCTTGGCCGCGTCCAACGCGAACGCAAAAACGGCCGCCGCCGCCAGGAGGCCCGCCACCATCAGGAAGGGCACCGGGGCCATTGCGATCCCGCGGATGGCCAGGATCGACGCGATCAGCAGGTCCGCCGCCGACGATGCGAGAAGCCACGGGCTGGGGCGGGAGGAGAACAGGTGCCGCCGCTCGCGGTTTATGTACGTCGTCGCCTGGTTTCCAAAGACGATGGCCAGGAATGCCACCGTCCGAAGGGCCTCAAGCCCGAGACCCAGGTGGAACCTTCCAAAGGCAAGGGCGGCCGTGCAGTACACGAGCTCCGAGACTCCCATGAAGCCGCCCGCCAGCGTGAGCCTGCCGATGTGCCAGGCATTGGGCGCGGCGGACGGCCGCACATTGTCCGTGGACAGGGACATCCCCAGCAGGTCCCCGGTGATCATGATGATCACCATGAGCAGGGGGGTCAGGATCGCATGCCCGGTCATGAAAAGTCCCACGGCGAGGAACAGGACCTGGACAATCTTCTTGGTGATCGAGTTGAGGGTGTAGGTGAAGATCCGCTGGAAGGTGACGCGACCCACCTTCACCGATGCGACGATGCCGCCCAGTCCCGGCTTGGTGAGGACAATGCCGGCGGCGGACTTGGCCACGTCGGTTGCGCTCGACACCGCTATGCCCATCTGCGCCTGCCGAAGCGCGGGAGCGTCATTGGCCCCGTCCCCGCACATCGCCACACCGTGGCCGCCCGCCTGGAACGCCTTGACGATGTCGAACTTGCCCTCCGGCAGGACACCGGCCATCACCGCGAAATCCTCCGGGCGCACGCCGGCGGGAACCGGCCCGGCGGGACAGACGGCGCCTTCAAGGCCCACCGCGCGGGCCACGATGGCGGCCGTCTCACGGGAGTCGCCGGTCACCATGACGGTGCGCACGCCCAGGGCCTTGAGCTCGGCCACGAGCCCGGCCGAATCCGGCCGGGGCGAGTCGCTGAGGCCGATGATGCCCGCCAACCGGAGCGCACCGGCGGGGCCGACCGCGACCGCAAGAACCCGGGAGCCCTTCTTCTCCATCGCTGCGGCGATGTCATCGGCCCCCGGTGAGGGTTCGGCGAGCTTCTCGACCACGGCAAACGCGCCCTTTACGATTCGCACCGCGGGCCCGCCGGGGACTCCCGCGCTCGCCTCGGACATCTTCGTGGAGGGATCGAAGGGCGTGAATGCCCCCAACAGGGGAAGCCCGGGTGCCGGTGGATGCGGGGCGGCCGCGCGAATCGCCGCGTCAACCGGGTCCTGGCCGCCGTCGGAGCTTGCCAGGGCGGCGAGCCCAAGGACTCGCGCCGCGTCAAAGCCCGCCATCGGGACGGTGCCCGCCACCGAGAGCGCGTTGAGCGTCAGCGTGCCCGTCTTGTCGGCGCAGAGCACGTTGACGCTCGCCGCCTCGTCCACGGCGGACAGCCGCGTTGGGAGGACCCCGAGCCGCCCCAGGTCCCTCGCCCCGATCGCCGCGGCGAGGGTGAAGGTCGCCGGGAGGGCCACCGGGACGGAGGCCAGCACCGCGGTGAGGACGAGCGGCACGATTTCCGACGATGGCATCCCGAGGTGGCGGGAATAGGCCACCATGGCCAGGGTGATGGCGCCGTTGCACACGGCGAGGTCGCGCACCACCCGAAAGACCGCCTTTTGCTGCGTGCTTTCAACGCGGGCCGAGCGGACCAGCTCGGCGGTGCGCCCGAACTTCGTGCGCGCACCCGTGGCGGTGACCTCCGCCACGGCCTCGCCCCGCCGCACCAGCGCCCCCGCGTATGTCTGCGCGCCGGGGCCCGCCTCGACGGGAAAGGACTCGCCGGTGAGCATCGACTGGTCGACCAGGATCGCCCCCCCGGTGAGGCGCGCGTCGGCCGGGACGACCCCGCCAAGCGAGAGCTTCACGATGTCTCCGGGCACCAGCCCGACGGCCGGAATGATGCCCCAGGCACCGTCCCGCCGAACCGTTGCATTCAGCGACAGCCTCGACTTCAGCGCGTCGAGCGTGCCCTGGGCCTTCGCCTCCTGGAGCCACCCGAGAATCCCGTTGAAGGCCAGGAGCACCCCGATGATCAGCGCCTCCACCCGCTTCCCGAGGACCAGTTCCAGGACGATCGCCGCCTCCAGCAGCCACGGGACCGGGGCCGAAAACTTTGAGAGAACCCGGAGCAGCGGCCGCCCGGCCGTGTCCGGAATGCTGTTTGCCCCAAATTCTCCCGTGCGGCTGCTGACTGCGGCCGCGCTGAGCCCCGCCGGCGGGGCCGCCTCCCCTCCTGAGACCGGGGAATTCATGGCCCGATGATGCGGAATCGGCCGCCGTTCTCCCATGGGGTCAAACCCTACCGCATAATCCGCGACTTCCAGACGGAACGGGCGATCATCTGCTCCTCGTCCGTGTGGATGACGCGCACGGCGACCCGGCTGCCCTTGGCGGAAATCAACCCCTCGCCCCGGCCGTTGCGCTTGCCGTCGATCGCGATCCCAAGGAATTCCAGGCCGGTGCAGATCCGCGAGCGGACCTGCACCGCGTTTTCCCCGATGCCTCCGGCGAAAACCAGAGTGTCCAGTCCGCCCAGCGCGGCCGCGTAGGATCCGATCCATTTCCGCGCCTGGTGGCAGAAAAGCGCCACTGCGATCGCCGCGCGCCCGTTCCGGCCCCCGCACGCCAGCAGGTCGCGCATGTCGGCGCTTTTTCCCGAGATGCCGCGCAGGCCGGACTCATGATTGACCATCCGTTCAAATTGCGACGGGGTCATCCGCTCCCTTCGGGCCAGGAACGAAAGGAGCCCGGGGTCGAGGTCGCCCGACCGCGTGCCCATGACCAGTCCGGCCGCCGGGGTGAATCCCATGCTTGTGTCGATGCTGCGCCCGTTCCTCACGGCCGCGAGGCTGGCACCGTTGCCCAGGTGCGCCAGGATCACCCGGCCCCGGGCAGCGGCCGGATCCCCCAGGCGGCCCAGTTCCTCCATCAGGAACTGATAGGACAGCCCGTGAAAGCCGTAGCGCTCCACGCCCATGCCCTTGTAGCGCCAGGGGATCGCCAGTAGCCGGGCGACGGGCGGCATCGTGCGATGAAAGGCGGTGTCGAAGCAGGCGAGCTGCGGCAGGTGGGGATGGCGCGCAGCCACCGCCTCGATCAGCCCGATCTCCTCGGGAAGATGATCCGGGTCGAAGGGCGTGATCCGCCGCAGTTCGGAGAGGAGGCGCGGCGTGACCCGCTCAGGCTCGGAGTGCCTCATCCCGTGCACCACGCGGTGTCCCGCCGCCCCGATCGCCGCGAAGAGCGGCTCATTCCCGAGCCAGTCCAGGAGGCGCTCGGCCGCGGCCCGATGGTCGGGCGCCGAGATCCGGGCGGGGGCGCGCACCTCACCCGGGAAAAATGCCGCCGTCAGGGTCGCGCCTCCCAGCCCAATCCGGTCGATTTTTCCCGCCATGAGCTTCCGCGGCCTCCGGCCGTGCTCGTACACGGCGAAGCGCAGGCTCGAGGAGCCGGCGTTTATCGTGAGCACCGACGCCGGCGCCGCCTTGGTCGCGTTCCTCATTTCCAACGATGGAGGCGCGCGCGAATCCCCGCCATGGGGTGTTCGACCCACTGGAAAACGGGCGCGCGCGCGCACCGTTCGGGTTTCACCCCATTTCGGACGCCCGGGAAACGGCCCATGCTGCCGCCCACCGATGAAACCCACCCAGCCGGCAAATGGCGCCAAGCGGAAAAGCGGGGACGAAACCCCGGTGAACTTTGTCTTCTATGCCTGCCCGACGATGACGCTCGCGTGCCGCCCGCAGGGCTCGGCCCCGCGTTTCTCCCTGGGGGCGGCCGCCCACGTCACGGGAGTGCACCCCGAGCTGGTCCTCTACTACTGCCGCCTCGGCCTTCTCCGCCATTACCGGTTGGCATCGACGGATGAGGTCACGTTTGACGCCGGGGCGCTGGAGGAGATCAGGCTCATCGAGCACTACCGACGCCACCTCGGGGTTCACCGCCGGGCCCTCCCCCTCATCTGCGGCCTGCGGGACGAGGCCAGGGACCTTCACATCGAGCTTCCCTTCCTGGACGGCCCGGATGAGGACCACCCCGCCGAGGAACCAAAACAGGCAAGGAACAGGAAACGGGCGCCGTGAGCATTTCAATCGCCGGGCCCGACGCCCATTCGGGCGGCCGCGTCATCGGCCACCCCATTGCGCACGACCGGTCGCCCGCCCCATGAAGACAAGCCCCCTCGCGGGAAAGCCCGCACCGGAGGGAATCCTGGTCGATGTGCCGCGGCTTCTGACCGCGTACTACACCGACACCCCCGACCCCTCCGTGCCCGCCCAGCGGGTGTCATTTGGCACCTCCGGCCACCGCGGCAGCTCACTGGATCGCACCTTCAATGAGTGGCACGTCCTGGCGATAACCCAGGCGATCTGCCAGTACCGAAGCGAGCACGACATCACCGGGCCCCTCTTCCTTGGAATCGACACCCACGCCCTCTCGATCCCGGCCTGCGCCTCCGCGCTCGAGGTCCTGGCCGCCAACGGCGTCGAGACCATGATCGCCGCGGACGGCGAATACACCCCAACCCCGGTGATCTCACACGCGATCCTCGCCCACAACAGCGGGCGGATCAGCGGCCTCGCCGACGGGATCGTCATCACCCCCTCCCACAACCCCCCGCGCGACGGCGGATTCAAGTACAACCCGCCCTCCGGGGGGCCGGCGGACGCCGCGATCACCGACTGGATCGGAGCGCGCGCCAACGCGCTGCTCGAAACGCGGCTGGGGGACGTGAAGCGGATCCCCCATGGGCGGGCGCTGCGCGCCCCGACCACGCACCGTCACGACTTCATCGGCGCCTACGTCGGCGACCTGGGTTCCGTGCTCGACATGGAGGTCATCCGCGCCGGGCGGTGTCACCTGGGCGTCGATCCGCTCGGGGGCGCCGGCGTCCATTACTGGGCGCGCATCGGCGAACGCTACAACCTGGACCTCACCGTCGTCAGCGAGACGGTCGATCCCACGTTTCGCTTCATGACCGTGGACTGGGACGGTCAGATCCGGATGGATCCGTCGTCACCCTTCGCAATGCGGAGGCTGATCGGCATGAAGGACCGGTTTGACCTGTCCTTCGCCTGCGATACCGACCACGACCGGCACGGGATCGTCACGGCAAGCGCGGGACTCCTTCCACCCAATCACTTTCTCGCGGCGTCGATCCTCCGGCTCTTCCAGGATCGCCCCTGCTGGCGGAAGTCGTCGGGCGTGGGCAAGACGGTCGTCAGCAGCTCGATGATCGACCGGGTCTCTGCAAAGCTCGGCCGCCGGCTCCACGAGGTGCCCGTCGGGTTCAAGTGGTTCGTGGACGGCCTGCTTGACGCCTCCCTGGGCTTCGCGGGGGAAGAGAGCGCGGGCGCGTCATTCCTTCGACTCGACGGGGCCGTCTGGACGACGGACAAGGACGGCATCATCCCCTGCCTGCTCGCAGCCGAAATGACCGCCCGGACCGGCCTGGACCCCGGGGAGATCTACCGCACCCTGACGGCGGAATTTGGCGAGTCGCACTACGACCGCGTTGACGCTCCCGCGACAGCCGCCGAAAGGGCGATCCTGGCGCGGCTTTCCCCCGGCCGGCTGGGGCTCGCCGGACTGGCGGGCGAGACGATCCAGTCAATCCTCACGAAGGCGCCCGGCAACGGCGCGCCGATCGGCGGCCTGAAGGTCGTGACCGCCGGGGGATGGTTTGCCGCGCGGCCCTCCGGAACCGAGGACATCTTCAAGATCTACGCGGAGAGCTTCATCAGCGATTCCCACCTGCGCCGGATCCTTGCCGAGGCAGGGCAAGCCGTTGGCGCGGCCATCGGGCGAACCCCCGGGGCGGAGACGCCCGGCGGCGGGCCGCCGGCCCGGCAGCAGACCGTGCGGGAGGCCGTGGACGCATGGCGCAACGAAGGCGACCCGAACTGACCCCGCGCGTCGGGAACCCATTGATGAGCGACTCAATGCCCCCACCCCTGATGCCGCTTCAAGTCATCCTTGTCCGCCATGGGGAGACCTCGTGGTCCCTGTCCGGCCGCCACACCGGCCGCACCGACCTGCCCCTCACCGGCGCGGGCGAACTGCGGGCATCGGGCCTGCGGGCCCTCCTGCGGGGCGTCGCGTTTGACCACGTGCTTTCGAGCCCGCTCAAGCGCGCGCGAAGAACCTGCGTGCTCGCCGGCCTCGGATCCGCAGCGGCAATCGATCCCGACCTGCAGGAGTGGGACTACGGCGACTTTGAGGGCCTGACGACGGCTGAAATCTGCGCCCGGCGCCCGGGCTGGAACGTGTTTCAGGACGGATGCCCCGGCGGCGAGTCCGTCGGGCAGGTCTGCCTGCGCGCCGATCGCCTGCTGGCCCGGCTCGCCACCCTCGGGGGAAGCGTCGCGCTCTTCTCGCACGGACAGTTCCTGCGCGTCCTGGCCGCGCGGTGGATCGGGCAACCCGTTGAAGCGGGCAGGCACCTGGCCCTGGACACCGCCTCCATCAGCGTGCTGGGGTATGAGCACCATGAAGGGGACATTCCCGCAATTTGCGTCTGGAACTCGGGATCGGACCGGGTCTCCGGCCTTTCCGCCCCGGCGGCCCCGGGCGGACCCCCGTCGGCGGGCGGCCTGGGCCGACCCGAAAACACTCCCAGCTCACAAATCCCACCCGTCCGGCGACGGCCGACATCATGAGCGCATCCCTACCCGACGGTCCCGCCCCCTCCGCCCTTCCCACGCACGATCTCAACGCGCTGACCGAACTGGCCATGGACCTGCGCTGGACGTGGAATCACAGCGGCGACGAGTTGTGGCGGCGCCTCGATCCCGCGCTCTGGGAGCTCACGCGCCACCCCAGCGTGGTTCTCCAGGCCGTCTCACGCGAAAAAATCACCCAAGCCCTGGCCGATCCGGGCTTCTGTGGATTGCTTGACCGTCTGGTCCAGACCAAACGGCAGGCGGCGACGACGCCCCGCTGGTTTCAGCAGGTGCACCCCGACTCCTCCCTCGGCTGTGTCGCCTATTTTTGCATGGAATACATGCTGAGCGAGGCCCTTCCGATTTACTCCGGCGGCCTCGGAAACGTGGCCGGCGACCAGCTCAAGGCCGCCAGCAACCTGGGAGTTCCCGTGATCGCCGTGGGGCTTCTTTACCAGCACGGGTATTTCCGCCAGGTGATCGACCGGAACGGGGCGCAGCAGGCTCTTTATCCCTACAACGATCCCAGTCAACTGCCCGTCACGCCGGTGCGCCTGGCGAACGGTGAGGGTCTGCGCATTGAGATACCGCTGCCGGGACACTCCGTCTGGCTGCGCGCGTGGCAGGTTCAAGTCGGCCGGTCAAAGCTCTATCTGCTCGACTCAAACGACGCGGCCAATGTCCCGATTCACCGGGGCATCACCAGCGAGCTGTATGGCGGCGACCAGGAATTGCGCCTGAAGCAGGAGATGGCGCTTGGGATCGGCGGCTGGCGGTTGCTTGCCGCGCTCGGGATCAAGCCGGACGTCTGTCACCTCAATGAAGGGCACGCGGCCTTCGCCTTGCTGGAGCGCGCCCTGGGCTTCATGGCCGAGGCCGGGCAGCCCTTCCGGGTTGCCCTGGAGGCCACGCGCGCGGGCAATCTCTTCACGACCCACACGGCGGTGGCGGCGGGATTTGACCTCTTCTCCCCCGCCCTGATGGAGCTCTACCTGGGCCAGTACGCCAGGGAGAAGCTCGGCCTGGGGCTGCGCGACTTCCTGGCTTTGGGGCGGCGGAACCCCGATGACGGGGACGAGGCCTTCAACATGGCATTCCTGGCGATGCGGGGGAGCGGAGCCGTGAATGGGGTGAGCCGCCTGCATGGCCGCGTCAGCCGCCACATATTTGCGCCGCTCTTCCCCCGGTGGCCGGAGGATGAAGTGCCGGTCGGCCATGTGACCAACGGCGTGCACATGCCGACCTGGGACTCTGCCGCATCGGACCAGCTTTGGACCGACGCCTGCGGCAAAGCGCGGTGGCTGGGGACGTCGTCCACCTTGGAGGCGGACCTCCGCCGGGTCTCGGACGAAAAACTCTGGGATCTGCGCACCGTCAGCCGGAAGTCCCTCGTGGAATATGCCCGTGAAAGGATCGGCCTGCAGATGGGTGCCGCCGGCGTGGAGCGGGAGATCATCGCCCGGGCCCAATCCCGGCTCGATCCCGGAATATTGACGCTCGGTTTTGCCCGCCGTTTTGCAGCCTACAAAAGGCCCAACCTGCTGCTCCACGATCCCGACCGGCTGGTCCGCATCCTCAAGAATCCCCAGCGCCCGGCTCAGCTCATCCTGGCGGGCAAGGCGCATCCCGCCGACCAGGTCGGCCAGGCCCTGATCCAGGAGTGGACGCGCTTCATCCGACGCACCGACGTGAATCCCCCGGTGGTCTTTTTGGCCGATTACGACATGCTCCTGGCCGAGCACCTGGTGCAGGGAGTCGACGTATGGATCAACACTCCCCGACGGCCTTGGGAAGCCTGCGGCACAAGCGGAATGAAGGTGCTCGTCAACGGCGGTCTCAACGTCTCGGAGATAGACGGCTGGTGGGCCGAGGCCTATATGCCGGACGTCGGATGGGCCCTGGGCGACGGTCAGGAGCACGGCGAAGACCCCGCTTGGGACGCCGCCGAGGCCGAGGCCCTGTACGAGCGGCTTGAGCAGGAGATCGTACCCGCTTTTTACGCCCGGAACGAGAAGGGCATACCCGCCGCGTGGGTAAGGCGGATCCGGGAGAGCATGGCGCGGCTCACTCCCCGGTTTGCCGCCAGCAGGGCGGTGCGCGAATACACCGAGCAGCACTATCTGCCGGCTGCCGCCGCCTATCACGGGCGCGCGGCGAACCAGGGAGCCGAGGCCAGGCAAATTGTCGACTGGCAGCAGGCGGTGGACGGGGAGTGGGCCGCGCTGCGCTTTGGAGACCTGCGGGTCGAGACCGACGCGCACCAGCATGTGTTTACCGTCGGGCTCTTCCTGAGCCACCTCGACCCCGGCGCGGTGCGGGTCGAGCTTTTTGCGAACCGGATCAGCGGAGGCGATCCCGTGCGGGAGGAAATGAAGTGCGACAGTCCCCAGCCCGACTCGTCCGGCGGCAGGATCTTTCGCGCATCGGTGCCCAGCACGCGTTCGGCGGGCGACTATACGGCCCGGGTGATCCCCCGTCGCCCCGGGGCGGCCGTGCCGCTCGAATCCGACCAAATCCTCTGGCAGCGATGACCACCAACCCAACGACATGAAAAAAGACACGACGATTCTCGCACCGGAATTGCTTCATCGGATCAACGCCTATTGGCGCGCCGCCAACTACCTGTCGGTCGGCCAGATCTACCTCTACAACAATCCGCTGCTGAAGCGGCCGCTCACGCTTGCGGACGTGAAGCCGCTGGTGGTCGGGCACTGGGGCACGACGCCGGGCCAGAACTTCATCTATGTTCACCTGAACCGGGTCATCAAGAAGTACGACCTGGACATGTTCTACATAGCCGGCCCCGGTCACGGGGGCCCGGCAATCGTGGGTAACGTCTACCTCGAGGGCACCTGGAGCGAGGTCTATCCGGACATCACCCAGGACGAGGCCGGGATGAAGAAGCTCTTCACGCAATTCTCATTCCCCGGGGGAATTTCCAGCCATGTCGCCCCGACGACACCCGGGTCGATTCACGAGGGCGGGGAGCTGGGCTATTCCCTCAGCCACGCCTTTGGCGCCGCCTTCGACAATCCCGGGCTGGTCGTCGCCTGCGTCGTTGGCGACGGCGAATCGGAAACGGGCCCCTTGGCGACCGCGTGGCAATCCAACAAGCTTCTCAATCCGATTTCCGACGGGGCGGTCCTTCCGATCCTGCATCTCAATGGCTACAAGATCAGCAATCCGACGATCCTGGCCCGCATCGAGCATGAGGAACTGGAGCAATTCCTGCGCGGCTGCGGGTGGACGCCCCACTTCGTCGAGGGCGACGACCCGGAAACGATGCACCAACTCATGGCCGCGACGCTTGAGGAGGCCATCGAGGACATACGTCGGATCCAATCCAATGCGCGGGACCGCAACGACACCACCCGGCCGCGCTGGCCGATGATCGTCCTTCGGTCGCCCAAGGGCTGGACCGGCCCGAAGATCGTCGATGGCCTGCAAATCGAGGGCACGTTCCGGGCGCATCAGGTGCCGCTTCTCGTGGACCCCGGCCATCCCGGGCATGTTGCGCTGCTCGAGGCCTGGATGAAGAGCTACAAGGCCGAGGAGCTGTTCGATGGGGACGGCCGCCTCCGGCCCGAGTTGGCCGAGCTGGCGCCGAAGGGCGACCGCCGGATGGGCTCCAATCCGCACGCCAACGGCGGACTGCTGCTGCATGACCTGCGCATGCCGGACTTCCACAGCCACGCGGTGAGCGTGCCGGCGCCCGGCGCAGTCGATGCCCAGGACACGCTCGTGCTGGGCAGATTCCTGCGCGACGTGGCCAAGCTGAATCTGGATCGCCGCAACTTTCGGATCTTCGGTCCCGATGAAACCCTGTCGAACCTCCTCGGGGCGGTCTTCGAGGTCACCAATCGGCAGTGGGACGCCCGGGAAGCGAGAAATGACGAGTTTCTCGCCCCCGCCGGGCGCGTACTGGACTCGATGCTCAGCGAGCATCAGTGCGAGGGCTGGCTGGAGGGATACCTGCTGACCGGACGGCACGGGTTGTTCAACAGCTACGAGGCCTTCATCCGCATCGTCGACTCGATGTTCAGCCAGCATGCCAAGTGGCTGAAGGTGTGCCTGGAACTGCCGTGGCGCCGGAAGATCTCGTCGCTGAACTATCTGCTCGCCTCGCACGTCTGGCAGCAGGACCACAACGGGTTCACCCACCAGGACCCCGGCTTTCTCGATCACGTGATAAACAAGAAGGCCGACGTGGTGCGGGTCTATCTGCCGCCGGATGCGAATTGCCTCCTCTCGGTCTTCGACCACTGCCTGCGCAGCCGCAATTACGTCAACGTGGTGGTGGCCGGCAAGCACGCGCTTCCGCAATGGCTGAGCATGGACGCCGCGGTGATGCACTGCACGGAGGGCATCGGCATCTGGCAGTGGGCCAGCAATGACCAGAACGCCGAACCGGACGTGGTGATGGCGTGCTGCGGGGACACGCCCACGCTGGAGATCCTGGCCGCCGTATCGATTCTCCGCCAGCACCTGCCCGACCTGAAGATTCGGGTGGTCAACGTCGTGGACCTGATGAAGCTGCAGTCCGCCAGCGAGCACCCGCACGGCCTGGACGAGACGGACTATGATTCGCTGTTCACCACCGACAAGCACATCGTCTTCGGATTCCATGGATACCCGTGGCTGGTCCACCGCCTGACTTACCGCCGGACCAACCGCAACCTGCACGTCCGGGGCTACAAGGAGGAGGGAACCATCACGACGGCCTTCGACATGAGGGTTCAGAACGACCTCGATCGGTTTCACCTGGTCCAGGACGTGGTCGATCGCGTGCCGAATCTGGGCGCCAAGGGCTCCTATCTGAAGCAGCAGATGCAGGACAAGCTCATCGAGCACAAGCACTACATTGACAAGCACGGCGAGGACATGCCGGAAATCCGGGATTGGAGGTGGGGTTCGCTCGAGACACGGGCATCCGATGCTTCGGTCAAGCCGACGCTGCCCGCGCGCAAGCGCGTTCGGGCGAAGGGCATCCCCGCCAGATGAGGACGCGCAAATGAGCACACCGGCCGGGAATAACCAAAAAACGCCGCCTGGAGGCGGAATCGCGCCGACGGCGCCGCGCGCGGGAAATCCGAAATCGGAGGGAATTGAACCCGCGGTGAACCCGCAGGGGCTTGCCGCAACCGCGACGGCCCTCGTCGCCGGCGACAAGGGCCTCCTGGCAATCGACGAAAGCGATCCGACCTGCGACAAGCGGTTTGCCAAGCTGGGGATTCCACAAACCGTCGAGGCAAGACGGGCCTATCGGGAGATGATAGTGACCACTCCCCGACTCGGCGAGTGCATCAGCGGCGTGATCCTCTACGACGAGACGATCCGCCAGCGGAAAAAGGACGGCACCCCCTTTGTCAAGGTCATCACCGACGCGGGAATCATTCCCGGCATCAAGGTCGACACCGGTGCAAAGCGCCTGGCCGGTCACCCCGGCGAGAAAGTCACCGAAGGCCTGGACGGACTGAGGGACCGGCTCGCGGGATACGTTCGCATGGGCGCCCGTTTTGCCAAGTGGCGCGCGGTGATCGCCCTGGGCGACGGCATTCCGAGCCGGGGTTGCATCGAGGCCAATGCGCACGCGTTGGCCCGCTACGCCGCCCTCTGCCAGGAGGCCGGACTGGTCCCGGTGGTGGAACCGGAAGTGCTCATGGACGGCGGGCATGACCTGGAGCGGTGCGGCGAGGCGACCGGGGAGGTCCTGCACGCGGTCTTCAACCAGCTTTACGCTCAACGGGTGATGTTGGAGGGCATGATCCTGAAGCCCAATATGGTGCTTCCGGGGTCATGCTGCCCCAGGCAGGAGGCGGTGGATGAGGTTGCCGACGCCACGGTGCGGTGTCTTCTGCAGTCCGTCCCCGCAGCCGTTCCAGGGATCGCTTTCCTGTCGGGTGGCCAATCCGGTGAACTGGCCTCGGCCCGGCTGAATGCCATGAACGTGAGATTCAAGTCGCGACTGCCCTGGGCCGTGGCCTTCTCATTTGCCCGGGCCATCCAGCAACCGGCCCTGGAGATTTGGCGGGGCGAGGACACCAACGTGTTGGCGGCGCAACAGGCCCTGCACCACCGGGCCCGGTGCAACGCGGCCGCCCGCCGCGGCACGTACGATGCCGCGATGGAGACGGATGGCCGGCCGGGAGCCCCTTGACCCGGTGCCGGTGGGATGCGGGGCCGGCGCCCGCCCCTTCCGCCCGCGGAGCGCATGCCTACGGGTCGCCGCCGTCGTCCTTCGACAGCGCCTCGAAGCCGGACACCACGTCAAAGAGTTCCTCGTCGATGCCGCCCTGGCGCAGGCGGTGGAAGGTGCCGTGGAGCGTCTCCAGCAGGTCGTCGATGTTCTTGTCGGCGCGCTGCATCGCCGCCAGCCGGCTCGCATTCTCGCTCGCGAGGGACTCGGCGCAGGCCCGGAACAGGGAAATGAACAGGTACTCCCGGACGAACGCGCGCAGGGGGGCCGTGCCGCCCCCAATGACCTCGGGCAGGGGCTTGGCCGGCCACGGCACCTTGGCCAGCCCCCGGGCCCACGGCTTGTCGAGCGGCAGCAGTCGCTGGCCTGCCGGCGCATAGAGGGGGCCGGTTTGCGGCCGGTTGTGGAAGACGTAAAGCTGCGCGTACTCGCCCTTTGCCCGGTGCGCCTCGCTCTCAACCTGGATCTCCCCGACGAGCGGGGTGATGGCCTGGACGGTCTGCGGCACCGCAAAAAGCCCGATGGGCTTCAGGCCCGCGTCGGTCAGCCGCGCGTGAACGCGCTCGCCGACCGCCCAGACCCGCGGTGCGCCGCCCACGCTCGCCAGGCTCTTGATCGCAAAGTCGGCGATGACATCGTTGAACGGGCCGACCAGGCCCTGGTCTGAGCCAAAGACGACCGCACCCACCGGCTCCCTGCCGGCGCCTCGTTTTCGCGCAGCGCCCGGCCCGACGAGAGCGCCCTTCCGGAAGCACAGGCCCAGCCCCAGCTCCACCGCGCGATTGTAGTCGCCGAGGGCCGCCACCGACTTCTCGTACTGCCCGATGCTCGAGGCGGCCAGGGCCTTCATCGTGCGGACGACGGACTGGAGTTCCCCGGCGCTGCTGATCTTCCGGGCAAGGCTCGCCGTCGAGTCGCTCACGGGTTGCCCTTCGTCTTCGCATCGGGCTTCGGGGCCGGGGCCGGTTTCGCCTCCGGCTTGGGCTGGAAGGGGGCGAGGGCCCCGCGCGCAATGTCAATGACCGCCTTGCGGTCGGCGTCGTCCAGCTTGTCCGCCGTGTCGAACCGGGCGCAGATCTCCGCCGGGATCCTCGCCGCCGCCCCATGGACGGCCCCCCCGGCCTCCGCCATCCGGTCCAGGGGCACTGCGTCGAAGAGGCCCGCCGTCAGCGCCAGGAGGACGGTGATCTGCGCCGCCTCGGAGACCGGGGACATTTCCGGCTGCTTGAGGCAGGCCCGGATCCGGCGGCCGTGATCGATCACCTTGCGGGTGCCCTCGTCCAGGCGGGCCCCGAAGCGCGCAAACGTCTCGAGTTCCTCGAACTGCGCGTAGGCCAGCTTGAGGTCGCCCGCCACCGCGCGGTAGGGCGCCCGCTGCGCCCCGCCGCCGACGCGGGACACGGACTTTCCGACGTCGACCGCGGGCAGGACGCCCAATTCGAAAAGGGACGGCGAGAGATAGATCTGCCCGTCGGTGATGGAAATGAGGTTGGTCGGGATGTAGGCGGAGATGTCCTGCGCCTCCGTCTCGATGATGGGAAGCGCGGTCAGCGAGCCGCCCCCGCGCTCCTTGCCCAGGTGCGTGGCCCGCTCGAGCATCCTCGAGTGGATGTAGAAGATGTCGCCGGGGAAGGCCTCCCGCCCCGGCGGGCGCCGGAGCAGGAGCGAAAGCTCGCGGTAGGCGCGGGCGTGGTGCGTGAGGTCGTCATAGACGATCACCACGTCCCGCCCCCGCTCCATGAAGTGCTCGGCGATGCTGGTCGCCGCATAGGGGGCGACATAGCACAGCCCCGGCGCGTCGTCGCCCTCGGCGACCACGACCACGGTGTAGTCCATCGCCCCCTTTTCGCGCAGGCCGGCCACGACCTTCGCCACGGCGGAAGCCCGCTGCGCGATCGCGCAATAGACGCAGACGACGTTCCGGCCCCGCTGGTTGACGATCGTGTCGATCGCGATGGCCGTCTTGCCCGTGCGCCGGTCGCCCAGGATCAGCTCGCGCTGGCCCCGCCCGATGGGAATCAGCGCATCGATCACGGTGAGCCCGGTCTGCAGTGGCACGGTCACGGCCGCCCGGTCCATGATGGCCGCGGCGGGGCGCTCGACCGGCAGGCGACCGTCCGCTGCCACCGGTCCGCTGTCATCAAGCGCGCGGCCGAGCGGGTCGATCACCCGGCCCAGCAGCCCGTCGCCCACCGCCACGTCCATGACGCGGCCCGTGCGCAGGACCTCGTCGCCCGCGCACAAAAGGGAGTAGTCGCCGAGCAGGACGACGCCGATCTCGTCCTCGTCGACGTTGAAAGCGATCCCGAACACCCCGCCGGGAAACTCAAGCAGCTCCTCAAAGCCCGCTCCGGGAAGGCCGGAGACGATGGCGACGCCCGTGACCACCCGGCTGATCGTGCCGACCTCGTGCGGCGCCAGCCGGGGCGTGAAGGCGGCCCGCACCCGGTCGATTCCCGAGAAGACCCCCTCGACGACGGCCTGCAGGGACTCGGGCTCGGCGCTCATGCGTTTGCGGGCGGGGCCTTGGCGCCGGGAGTCCCCTCCCCGGCCAAAACCGCCCCGACGCCCTTGTCGAGCGACGCAAGGTAGCCGGCGATGCTCCAACCCACCTTCTGCCCGTTCGCGGCCAGCTCGACCCCACCGACAAGGTCGGGTGCGGTCACAAAGCGGAGATGAACATCGGCCTCGAAGGTCTCGTTGATCGCGTTCTGGATCTTGGCTCGCTCGTCCGGCGGCAGGTCAAAGGCGCTGGTCACGGTCGCGGGCCCGGGCGGCGCCTTGAGCGCCGCCCCGAGCGTCTCCTTGGACTTGGAGTCCATCTCCCGAAGGCGGCGCGTGAACACCTCGCCGATGCGCTCCTCCAGGCTCGTCGTCGCAAGGTCGGCCAGGGCCTTGCGGGCGATCGCGAAGACCTCGTCCTGCGCGCGGCGGGCGACGGCCTTGCCGAGGCTTTTGGCCTCGTTTGCCAGCGTCTCCTGCCGTTTCGCCTTCAGGGCGTCGGCCGCCTTGCGCGCCTCGTCGAGGAGCCGCTGGCGCTCGGCGTTGGCCTCATCCGTCGCCTTGGCCAGGAGGGAGGCGCGCTGCCGGTCGAAATCCTCGTTCCTTCGCTGGAAATCGTCCCGGTCCTTCTGGGCGTCCGCCTTCTTCGCGGCGGCGTCGGCCAGTTCCGCGGCGATCAGCTTCTCGCGCGCGGCAAGGGCGTTCAAGATGGGCTTGTAGAGGAAGCGCTTCATCAGCCACACCAGGATGAGGAAGTTGAGCGCCTGCGCCCCGACGGTGAACCAGTCGATGAGCACGGCCTACTTCCCGGCCGCGTGGGCCGCCCCCGCGATGACGTGGTTCCAGAAGGGATTCGCGAAGATGATGATCATCGAGACGACGAAGCAGTAGATTGCGGTCGACTCGATCATCGCCAGGCCCACGAAGAGGGTCCGGGTGATCGTTGCGGAGGCGTCGGGCTGCTGCGCCAGCGCGGTGAGGGCGGTGGCGACCGAACGGCCCTCGCCGAGGGCCGGGCACATGCAGCCGATGCCGGTGGTGAGGCCGGCGGTGGCTATCGAGACGACGGCGACGATGGTGATGCTGTCCATGGGGAGTCCTATTTTTTCTGCGGTTGCGGTTTCACTGGCTGGGCGCGGGCCGGGGCCGCGGGAGCGTGCCTCGGCTTGCGCACCCGAACGGCGGCCGCGATGTACACGGCGGCCAGGATGCTGAAGATGTAGGCCTGAACCATCCCGGTCAGGAGGCCGAGGAGGGTCATGACGAGCGGAAAGACGTAGGGCGTGATGGTCAGCAGGATCGCGATGATCATCGTCCCGCTCATCATGTTGCCGAAAAGCCGGACGGCCAGGGCCAGCGTCCGCGACAGCTCGCTGATCAGGTTGAACGGCAGCATGATCACCGTCGGGCTCACATAGGTCCTCAGGTAGCCGCCCAGGCCCTGCTCCCCGATGCCGAACAGCGGGACGGCCACGAACACGCACAGCGCGAGCGCCGCGGTGGTGGAGAGCGAGCCGGTCGGCGGCGCGTATCCGGGAATGACGGTGCAAATCGCGGCCACGGCGACAAACAGGAAGAGGGTGCCCAGGAATCCGAGGTACTTCTCGGGATGAGGCAGCCCGACCTCCTCGATTTGCTTTTCGATCGTCGTTACGATGATTTCAAGCAGGTTCTGCCAGCGGGAGCGTTTCAGCTCCGTGGAGAGCCGGCGCGTGACGAGCATCGAGCCGACGACCAGCACGAGCATCAGCGCCCAGGTGAACACGATCGTGCCGTTCAGCTTGAACACGCCGTGCCGCCAGAAGATCATCTGGTCGGCGCTAAGGCGCATGGCCCCCCCTGCTTTTCCGGCTGTCCGGGAGTTCCGCCGGGGGCCGCGTCAGCCGCATGACGGCGAAGCGCGCGGCGATGAATCCCAGGAGGGCCGCCACCAGCCGTCTCCACTGGCCGCCGGAAACCACGTAAAGGCCCGCCAGGACGACGCCGGTTCGCAGCAGCCCGCTGCCGAGAAACCAGAGGACGGGATGCGGGGACGAAACCCCCCTGAGGACCGTCCACCAGAGCCCCCCGAAGAAGACCACGCCAAGGCCTGCGCCCACCAGCCCGGCCAGCGCCAATTCCAGCGGATCAGTCATCGCCATCCTCCCCCCCGTCCCCCATCGCCTTGTCCTGCTGGGCGATCCAATACCACGCATTCAGGCAGCCCACGGTGAGACCGGCGACCAGCAGCGCCAGCGTCCACGGGTGCCCCCCGGGATGGTGCTCATCCAGCCAAATGCCGAGCGCGGCGCCGAGCAGCGTGGGCACGACCACCGACCAGCCGACCAGGCCCATCATGCCCAGCCCAAACCACACGCCCGACGGGGACTTGCGCGCCCTGAGCTTGCGCGCCGCCTTCGCCCCGATCTGCCCGGCGAGGGTCGATCCGTCTTCCGGAGGTTTTTCGGGGGCGTCACTCATTTTGAAGGGAGGCGAGGCGCTGCAGGAGGCCCGTTTCCATTTTAACCATGGCCGTTCGCACGCTTCGCTCGCGGGCGTCCAGCGTGAGGAACTCCTTCTTCACCGCCTCGCGCAATTGGCCGAGGTCCTTCCCCGACAGGGCGCGGCGAACGGAGACGAGCACATCCGGGCCGGCCTTGACCAGCACCCCCTCGTCAATGGCGACGAAAACCTCGCCATCAGGCCCGGTCTCATAGGTCAGGATGCCGGGCACAAGCGCGGCTGCGCAATCGAGGCGGTGGGGCAGGAGCCCAAAGGAGCCCTCCTGCGTCTCCGCGACGATGCGCGACACGCCGGATTTCTCGGCGAAGACCTGGAACGGAAGGAGAACCTTAAGATTCATGCGGCGGGGCGGCTGGGGCGGGATTCGGAGGAGCGGGTTTCGCCGGGGCTTTGCCTGGATCCGCGGGAGGCGCAGGAGTCGCAGGCTTCCTGGCCTCCCCGATCGCGCCGATCATGTAAAGGGCGCTTTCCGGGTAGTCCTTGAATTCGTCGCGCAGGATCCGCTCGCAACCGTCCAGCGCGTCCTTGAGCGAGACCATCTGCCCCTTCATCCCGGTGAACTGCTCGGTCGTGAAGAAGGGTTGGGTGAGGAAGCGCTCGAGCCGGCGCGCGCGGCCGACCACCTTCCGATCGTCCGGCGAAAGCTGCTCCAGGCCGAGCATGGCGATGATGTCCTTGAGCTCCGCGTATTGCGCGAGCGTGCGCCGGATTTCCTGGGCCAGGGCGTAATGCCGTTCGCCGACAATCCCGGCGGTCGCCATCTTCGAGCTCGACTGGAGCGGGTCGATGGCCGGAAAGAGGCCCTCGCTTGCCCGCTTGCGGGAAAGCACGATCGACGCGGAGAGATGCGAGAACGCATGGACCGCCGCCGGGTCGGTGAAGTCGTCCGCGGGCACATACACCGCCTGGATCGAGGTGATGGCGCCGCTGTCGGTGTTGGCGATCCGTTCCTCCAGGCCCGACAGCTCCGTGCCCATCGTGGGCTGGTAGCCGAGCCGCGAGGGCATCTGGCCCATCAGGCCGGATACCTCCATTCCGGCCTGGATGAAGCGGAAGATGTTGTCGATGAGCAGCAGCACGTCGCGGTGCTCGTCGTCGCGGAAGTATTCGGCCATTGTCAGGGCCGCAAATCCCACGCGGAACCGGCTTCCGGGCGGCTCGTTCATCTGGCCGAAGACCATTACCATGCTGGGTAGCACACCGGCAGCGGACATGTCCCGGTAAAGCTCCTCCCCCTCGCGGCAGCGTTCGCCGATCCCGCAGAAGATG
>Ga0302279_10000742_pt1 | contig 47965 bp, 40 predicted proteins | sample III_Bog_N3_3_FD_194541 | JGI IMG/M metagenome (GOLD analysis project Ga0302279, IMG submission 194541) | Peat permafrost microbial communities from Stordalen Mire near Abisko, Sweden - III_Bog_N3_3 | ecosystem: Environmental > Terrestrial > Soil > Wetlands > Peat | place: Sweden: Abisko... | reverse complement strand
GGATCCGCCGGACTGGGAGGCCTTCCGGGCGACCGGGCACCGCATGCTCGACGACATGGTGGACTTCCTCCGCGACGTCCGCGCGCGGCCGGCGTGGCAGCCGGTCTCCCCCGCGGCGCGCGAGCGGCTCGGGGAGGGCATGCCCGAGGGGCCCACGCCGCTGGCCACGCTCTACGACGACTTCCGGGAGACCATCCTCCCCTTCGCCAGCGGCAACATCCACCCCGGGTTCCTCGGCTGGGTCCACGGCAGCGGCACGCCCACGGGGATGCTCGCCGAGCTGCTCGCCGCGGGGATGAACTCCAACGTCGGCGGGCGCGAGCACGCCGCGCCCTACGTGGAGCGCCAGGTGATCGGCTGGTGCCGGGAGCTCTTCGGCTTCCCCCAGGGAGCGAGCGGCGTCCTGGTCACGGGCACCTCGATGGCCAACCTCATCGCCGTGGTGGTGGCGCGCACCAGCGCCCTCGGCCCCGAGGTGCGCGCCTCGGGCGTGCGCGCGGCGCCCCGGCTCACCGCGTACGCCGCCCGCTCGGCGCACGGGTGCGTCACCAAGGCCATGGAGATCGCCGGCCTCGGCGCCGACGCGCTGCGCCTGCTGCCCACCGGCCCCGATCGCCGCCTCGACCTCGCGGCCCTGGCTGCGGCGATTGCCGGTGATCGGAAGGACGGCGCCCTGCCCTTCCTGGTGGTCGGCACGGCGGGCACGGTGGACACCGGGGCCATCGACGATCTCCGCGGCATCGCCGCGCTCGCGGCCGCCGAGGGGCTGTGGTTCCACGTCGACGGGGCCTTCGGCGCGCTGGCGCGGATGAGCCCGGAGCTCCGCCCCCGCCTCGCCGGGATCGAGCTGGCGGATTCGATCGCCTTCGACTTCCACAAGTGGGCGCACGCCCCCTACGACGCCGGCTGCGTGCTGGTGCGCGACGGCGCCCGCCACCGGGCTGCCTTCGCCACCGAGCCCAGCTACCTGGCGCGCTTCGATCGCGGCACCGCCGCCGGGCCGCCCTGGTTCGCCGACTACGGCCCCGATCTGTCGCGCGGCTTCCGCGCGCTCAAGGTCTGGTTCACCTGGCGCGAGCACGGCACCGCCGGGCTCGGCGCGGCCATGTGGGCCAATTGCCAGCAGGCCGAGGCGCTCGCCGCCGCCGTCTCCGCCGCCCCCGAGCTCGAGCTCCTGGCCGCGGTGACGCTCAACATCGTCTGCTTCCGCTACCGGGGCGCGGGGCTCGACGACGCGACGCTCGATCGGCTCAACAAGGACCTGGTCGCCGACACCCAGGAGAGCGGCATCGCCGTGCCCTCCAGCACGGTGATCGACGGGCGCCTGGCGATCCGCGTCAACCTCACCAACCACCGCACCACGATGGCCGATCTGCACCGGCTGCTCGCGTTCGTGCGGGAGCGGGGGGCCGTTCTGGCTGGAAGCCTCACCGGGCGTTGACACAGGCCGGCGGCTCGAAGACCGGGGTGCGTCAAGCAAAGTCCGTTGACGGCGGCGGCCACTCCCTGCAAGCCTCGCAGCCTCGCCGGGGAGCCTCACGATGCGCGTGAGCTTCGTCCCCCGCGCCCCTCCATCACGAAGGCTGGTCCCACGCCATGGCTCGAACCAACGTCGCCCGATTCCTCCTCGTCGTCCCTGTCGCCGCGCTGATCGCCTGCGGTAGCAGCAGCGCCACCACCTCCTCGGGAACGAACGGCGCCGGCGGCGACGGGACGACCGCGTCGAGCACTTCCTCGAGCTCGGGCACGGGCGCCTCCACCTCGAGCAGCTCCTCCTCGGGCTCCACGAGCTCCTCGGGCTCGACCACCTCGTCGAGCTCCTCCACCTCGTCCGGCCACACCAGCTCGTCGAGCTCGTCGAGCTCCAGCGGCGGGACCCCCGGCGCGTGTACCGACGCGACCGACGTGGGGGTCAACATGACCACCGTGGGCAACGACGCGTCCGGGTGCGTGACGAGCAGCTGCCTGTCCGACTACCTCACCCAGAACTGGACCGGGCTCTCGAGCTGCGTGGCGACCTGCCTCGAGGCCAAGGACCCGCCGCTGACCAGCGCCTGCGCGACCTGCTGGGGCACGGTCGTCTCGTGCGGCGCGCAGCACTGCGCGTCGGAGTGCACCGGCGGGCAGTCCGCGGCGTGTACCACCTGCACCGACCAGAACTGCACGCCCGCGTTCAACACCTGCGCGGGGAGCTGAGCCGCGTACCCGCGGGGCGCTCTCGGGCGCTCCGCACGGTGACCACGCTCGGGCGCCGCGTGAGCCAGCTCGCCACAGTGTGGCGAGGCGGCGACGGCGGCCGCGGCAGCTCGCGTCGCCGCGCCCTGCAGGGGCGACAGGACCGGCGACGTTCGGCGCCGTCGTGCGTCTGGCCGGAGGTTTGCACTCGCTGACGTTGCGAGGCTCGCCCGATCACGCCCCGTGGTCGCGAGCTCGCGCGCAGGAGTGACCACGGAGTGACAACGGCCTATCTCAACCGCATCTCGACTGCCGTTCCTCCGCATGACATCCACGACGCCTTCGTCCGCTTCGCGGGCACGCGGATGGAGACCCCCCGCGACCGCGCGCTCTTCGGCAAGCTGGCGGAGAAGGCCCAGATCGCGCACCGGTTCTCCGTGCTGGAGGCGTCGAGCGATCCCGCCGACGGCTCCGTCGACGCGGGCGGCTTCTACCGCCACGGGGAGCTGCCCTCCACGCGGGCCCGCATGCGGCAGTACGAAGCGCACGCGCCGACGCTCGCCATGAAGGCCATCGCCGGCCTCGACCTGGGCACCGCGGCGCGCCGCATCACCCACGTCATCGTGACGTCGTGCACCGGCTTCTACGCGCCGGGGCTCGACCTGGAGATCGTCGAGCGGTGCGGGCTCGATCCCTCCGTGGAGCGCACCATGGTGGGCTTCATGGGCTGCTATGCGGCCGTCAACGCCCTCAAGCTCGCCCGCCACGTCGTCCGCTCCGAGCCGGAGGCGCGCGTGCTCCTGGTGAACCTCGAGCTGTGCTCGCTCCACCTGGGCGAGGCCCACGGCCTGGAGCAGATGCTCTCGTTCCTGGTGTTCGCCGACGGCTGCGCCGCGAGCGTGGTGAGCGCGGACCCCCGGGGGCTCGCGCTCGATCGCTTCCACTCCGTCCTGGTCCCCGAGACGCGGGAGCTCATCACCTGGAAGATCGGTGACCGAGGGTTCGACATGTGCCTCTCTGGACGGGTCCCCGGCGCCGTCAGCCGCGGCCTCCAGGCGTCCTCGGCCGCCATCCTCGACGGGGCCCTGCCGGAGGCGATCGACCTCTGGGCGGTGCACCCGGGCGGCCGCTCGGTGCTCGACGCGGTGGAGAACGGGCTCGGCCTCGGGCCCGAGGCCCTCGCCGCTTCCCGCGCCATCCTGAGGGCGTACGGCAACATGTCGTCGGCGACGCTCATGTTCGTGCTGGAGAAGATCCTCGGAGCGCCGAACGCGAGCGGCCGAGGATGCGCCATGTCCTTCGGCCCGGGCCTGACCGCCGAGACCTTCCTGTTTCGCAAGGTGGGACCGTGACCTCGATCGACTTCACCCGCAGATCCGCCGACGACGAGCTGATGGACACCGAGCCGGTGAGCCTCGCGGAGTTCACCGCGTGCCTCTCGGATCTGGCCCGGGTCAACCGGATGACGCTGGCGTACCGCCCGACGCTGCGGTTCCTCGATCGCCTGGCGGAGCGCGGGCTGCCGGCGGGCCGGCCGCTCGAGGTGGTCGACGTCGGCAGCGGCTACGGCGACATGCTCCGGGCCATCGATCGCTGGGCGGTGCGGCGCGGCGTGCCGGTGTCGCTGACGGGCGTGGACCTCAACCCGTGGTCACGGCTGGCGGCGACCGCCGCCACCGAGCCGGGTCGGCCGATCCGCTGGATCACCGCCGACGCCTTCGCCTACGAGCCGGAGGCGGGCATCGACGTGGTGGTGAGCTCGCTCTTCACGCACCACCTGACGGACGCACTGGTGGTGCGCTTCCTCCGCTGGATGGACGCTGTCGCCCGACGCGGCTGGTTCATCAACGATCTCCACCGGCACCCCGTGCCCTATCACTTCTTCCTCCGGTTCGCGCGGCTCGCCCGCTTTCATCGCTTCGTGCAGCACGACGGCCCGGTGTCCATCACCCGGGCCTTCGACTGGTCGGACTGGGACCGCCTCCTCGCCGAGGCGGGGATCGACCGGGACAGGGTCGACGTGCGGTGGAGGGTACCGTTCCGGCTCACCGTGCAGAAGCTCGGGGCCCGATGAGCGGCGTGGTCATCGTCGGAGGAGGCCTCGCGGGCGGCGCGATCGCGACGTTGCTGGCGCGGGCGGGGCGCGCGGTGATGGTGCTCGAGCGCGAGGCGAGCCCCGTCGACAAGGTCTGCGGCGAGTTCCTCTCGCACGAGGCGGGGCGCTACCTGAGCGCGCTGGGGCTGGACCTCCCGGCGCTCGGCGCGCGGTCGATCGATACGCTGAGGCTCTGCCACGGCGCCCAGGTCGCCTCCGTGCCGCTGCCGTTCGCCGCCCTGAGCCTGTCGCGCCGCGTGCTCGACGAGGCCCTCCTCCAGCTGGCGGCCCGGGCGGGCGCGACGGTCCGGCGGGGGGTCAAGGTGCAGGGGCTGGAGCGCGCCGGGGGGAGGTTCCGGGCGCGCCTCGACGACGGCGACGTCGTGGAGGCCGGCGCTGCCTTCCTGGCGACCGGCAAGCACGACCTGCGCGGCCTCCGGCGGCCCGCCGGGCGCCAGCACGATCTGGTCGCGTTCAAGCTGAACTACCGGCTCGCGCCGCGGCAGGCGGCGGAGCTGTCCGAGCACGTCGAGCTGGTGCTCGTTCCGGGAGGCTATGCGGGGCTCTCGCCGGTCGAGGACGGACGCGCCAACCTCTGCCTGCTGGTCCAGAAGCACCGGCTCGCCGCGGTGGGCCAGCGCTGGGAGGGGCTCCTCGCGGCGATCGAAGCGGCGTCCCCACACCTCGCCGGGCGGCTCGGCGGCGCCACGCCCTGCTGGTCGAGGCCGCTCGCGCTCTCGGCGATCCCTTACGGCCACGTGCAGCGGCGCGCGGACGGGATCTGGCGCCTCGGCGACCAGGCGGCGGTCATCCCCTCGTTCTCGGGAGACGGCATGTCGATCGCCCTGCACAGCGCCCATCTCGCCGCCGGGGTTTACCTCGCCGGGGGCGACGCCGACACGTTCCAGCGACGGCTCGCCCGCGACGTGACCTCCCAGGTGCGGCTCTCCACGGTGCTCTCGGCGGGCCTCGTACGGCGCCCCGTGCAGGCGGCGCTCTCGGCCGTGGCGCGGCGGCTGCCGGGGCTCATGGCGGCGGTGGCGTCTCGCACCCGCGTGTCCGACGAGGCGCTGGCCCGGACCGGCGCACTGGGACCGAGAGTCACGGAGGCAGCGCGATGAACCGCACCGATGCGACCATCCCGGACCGCGCCCCCGCCGACGACCTCGCCACGGCGACGCGGGCGCTGCTCCGGGCGTTCCGCACGGCAGCGACGGGCGTCTCGCTGCCCCTCGATCCCGACCGCCTCGACGCCCGCTCGCCCGAGCTCATCGCCGAGATCCTGCCCTTCGTGCGGGCCGCCAACCGGCGCTACCTGAAGCTCCGCGTCGAGGGCCTGGAGCACGTCCCGCGCGCGCCGGCGCTCTACGTGGGCAACCACAACGGTGGGCTCGCGGGGCCCGACCTCTGCTGCACCCTCGGATCGCTGTGGAGCGCGCTCGGGCCCGAGACACGGCTCTACGCGCTCGCACACGACTTCGCCATGCGCCACGTGCCCGCGTTCGGCGCCGTCCTCCAGCGGTTCGGCGCCCTTCGGGCGAGCCCGGACAACGCCGGCCGCGCGCTCGCCGCGGGGGGTCACGTGCTCGTCTATCCCGGCGGCGACCTCGACGCGTACCGCCACGCGCGCCGCCGCGACGAGGTGGTGCTGGGCACGCGCACCGGCTTCGTCCGCGTGGCGCAGGCCGCGGGCGTGCCCATCGTCCCCATCGTGGCGCACGGCGCGCACCGCAGCGCCTACATCTTCACCGAGGGCGAGGCCATCGCCCGCCTGATCGGCCTCAAGCGCTGGGCGCGCCTCGAGCGCTTCCCGGTCGCGCTGGCGCTGCCCTGGGGACTGGCGCTCGGCCCCTGGCTCCCGTATCTGCCGCTCCCGTTCCCGATCCAGCTGCGCGTGCTGCCCCCGATCGCCGCTCCGGCGGACGCGGATCCGGACACGATTCGCCGGCGCGTGCAGGCCGAGATGCAGGCCGCTCTCGACGCGCTCTCGAGGCGGGCGGAGAGGGCGTCGTGACGACCTCGGCGCTCGATCCGGAAGAGGGCATGGTGCCGATCCCCGGCGGCGGGGAGATCGCCTATCAAGTCGACGGCGGCGCCCACGGCGGCGTGCCGATCCTGCTGATCCGTCCGCTCGGTGGCTCGATGGCCATCTGGGGCTCGTTCCGGGCTCGCCTCGCCGCCGAGCACCGGGTCGTCTCCTTCGACCCGCGCGGCTGCGGCCGCTCCAGCGCCGCCCCCCTCTGGGTGAGCACCACGGGCCTGGCGCGCGACAGCCTCCGCGTCCTCGACGCGCTCGGGGTCTCGCGCGCCCACGTCTTCGGCATCTCGCTCGGCGGGATGACGGCCACCTGGCTCGCGCTCCTCGCGCCCGAGCGCGTGTCTCGCCTCTGCCTCGCCTCCACGCCCGCGCGCGGGGTCTCGCTCACGCACGCCGGGGCGCGCCGGGAGCTGCGCCTCGCCGCCTGCTTCGCGCGCCCTCTCGACGAGGTGGAGAGGTGCCTCGTTCATCGCATCCTCTCGCCCCAGTTCCGCGAGGCCCACCCCGACGACGTCCGCCGCATCGAGCTCCTGGTGAGCGGGGAGCCCACCTCCCGCCTCGCCCTCTCCAAGCTCGCGCTCGCGGGCTTCCTCCACGACGCGCAGCGCGAGCTCCACCGGATCGTCGCGCCCACGCTGGTGCTCGCGGGCGAGCACGACACCCTCCTCGGGACCGAAGCCCAGCGCCGCCTCGCCGCGGGCATCCCGGCTTCCGTGTTCGAGATCGTCGCCGACTCGGGGCACGATCTCACCCTCGAGCAACCCCTGTTCACCGCCGCCCGGGTCTCCCGTTTCTGCGGGACCGGGGAGGCCTCGCCGCTCGAGGCAGGAGGATCCTCTCGCTGATCCGCGGCCGCGGGTGAGGACCGCACCGCGACGCTACCGGTGGACCTTGAGCACCGCCGCCATCGTGCACGCGGAGCGGCCCCGGGTGCTGCTGCACCACAGCTCGTAGAACACGACCTGGGGGACCAGCGCCGCCACCGCGTGGGCGGCGATCACGGTCCCGAGCACCATCAGGCCGACCGTCCCCCGCCCCACCGCGCGCCGCAGCGCGATCAGCGCCAGCGCCGGGCTGCCCCGCACCAGCGCCACGGTCCTCGCCCGGTCCCGGTACGCGGCGGCGCCGCGCGACGTGCGCGCGAGCAGCTCGTCGCCGAGCCCCAGATCGAGCTGGGCCACCGCGTCCTCGTCCGGCTCCGGATCCTCGTGTCCTCTCGCCAGGAGCCCCGCTTCGATCTCGCCCTGCGCCTGCTTCAGCGCGCGCGCGTCGCGGCGCCGCACGGCCAGCGTGACGGCCGCCGTCAGCAGCGCCAGGGCCAGCGCGACCACCGGCGCCTGGTTCTGGCCCGACTTCGCCAGCGGCCACTCGGGCAGCGCCTCCGCCGTGGTCACGCCGAGGGAGATCGCCAGGATCCCCCAAACCGCGCGCCCATCGCAGCTCGCCACCAGCGAGCCGAGCCGCGCTCGCTGCGCCCGCCGCGCCGCCGCGACCACCGCGAGGCACACGGGGATGAACACGAGCGACAGCGCGGCGCCTCCGGCCATGCACCCGAGCCGCGTGCAGCACAGGGGATCGGTGAGCGAGAGCAGCCCACCCGTGGCCGCCCCCGCGCCGATCACGATGATGGCGTGGAGCGGCCAGCGGTCGGTGGCCGGGCGCAGCTCCGGGTCGGGGGGATCGAGCTCGTACCGGTACCGCCGGCCCACGCAGAGGCGCTTGAGGATCGCGCCGGTCAGCGCGGCGACCCCCGTCGCCAGCAGCGCGACCAGGGGTTGGCTGAAGATGTGGCCGTCCAGCCCCGCCGACAGCCACCCCGCGGCGGCTCCGGTGATCGCGAAGGGGAGGACGAGCGACGGGAAGCGGGAGGTGTCGGCCATGGATCCGTTCCTCGGCGCCGGAGCGGCGCGCGCGGGGTCCGACGTCGGGGCCTCGCGTTTGTTCCAGTCGTCGTGAAAAACCAGGCGGCCAGGTGGCGGAGTTTCGCTGTCGCCGGAGAAGTACCGCGTCGCGCGCCGCCGCCGAGGAGAGAAGAGGCCAGCGCGCCCGCCTCCCCCTTGAGGCCCTCCTACCGCCGCGCAGATCGGGCTGGCGCTCCCGCCGGACCGCGCAGACGCTGGCTCCGCCATGTCCGACCTCACCCTTTGCCCCGGCGGCGACTGCCCGCTACGCAACCGCTGTCACCGCTTTCGCGCCCTGGCCCACGGGCGCCAGGACTCCTTTGGCAGCCCGCCCTGGTCCGCCGCGACAGGGACCTGCGACTCCTTCTCGGACATCGCGCGGCTCGCCCCCTCCGAGGAGACCATCCGGATGCGGGCATTCCACCTCTGGGAGCGCGCCGGGCACCCCGAGGGTCGAGCGTCCGCCCACTGGGACCAGGCCGAGCGCGACCTTCTCGAAGCCGTGGAACGCGGGCTGAAGCCCGTGGCCGACAACGCTTGAGGCCCTTCGTGGGCTGCAGGTCGATGGGCTCGATGCGCCCGGAGGCAGAGGCGGCTCTACTCGGGGGCAACCTCCGACAGGGCATCGTGTCGCCTGCGGCCGTATGCCCCCACGCGGTCGACCTCGCCCGTCGACGCCGGCGCGGAGACCCGCTACCGGCCAGGTAATGTTCCAGCAGCCGCGCTCGCCCGGCATCCGGATCTGGCACTGGCTCGACGCGGCGACGATTTTTGGGTTGCTGGGGACGGTGCTCCTCAAGGACACCCTCTTCAGCCCCCGCGACAACGCCACTCTGCTCCGGGACAAGCTTGCCGGCGCGGGTGCATCCGTGTCAATCGTCTCGGAGATGATCCACGGCGGCACGCGGGGCTGACCGCTCCTGGGCCGCTCTCACCGTTGCGGCGTCGGGCTCATCTCGCGCGGTCTGTCCGACCGCGCCGCCACCACGCGATAGCCCGTGAGCACGGCGACCAGCCCGAGCGATGCCAGGTACGCGCCGCGCATCCATGGCAGCGCGGCGTCGCTCCCGGCCAGCAGCCCGTGCGCGGTCGCCAGCGCGTAGAGCCCGAAGGAAGCGTAGTGCAGGGTCCGCCAGGCCCGGGCTCCGATGCGCGAACGGAGCGCGAAGCTCGCGTGGACCACGACGGCGGCATAGGCCGCCAGGATGCCCAGACCCACCGCGAACGGCCGGTACCGCGCGGCGAAGGGCACGAGGACGTCGAGCGCGTCGAAGCGGAGGAAGCTGTCGCCCAGGAGCGCGGCGGCGTGCGCGCCCAGGAGGAGGAGCGTGACAGAGGAGAGCCAGCGATGGAGGTCGACGCGGAGGGCGCGGGAGCTCCATCGCTCCGCGAGGCGCGTGGAGAGCAGCAAGCCGAAGGCGACGGCGAGCGTGAGCGCCAGGTAGGCGGTGACGCCGGCGGCGCGGGAGAGCTGCCAGAGCGCGGCGCTCGGCCTACTCATCGACCACGTCCACGTCGCCGACGACCTCGACGCTGCCAGCGTGGCGCACCAGCACGCCGGCGACCGCCGGCAGTCGCTCGAGGAAGCGGCGGCCGGCGGTGGCGCCGAGGAAGAAGGCCGTCTTGGCGAGCACGTCGGCGAGCTCGGCGGTCCGTGCGATCACGGTGACCTGGGCGAGATCGGAGGCCCCCGCGAGCCCGGTGCGGGGGTCGATGAGGTGGTGTTGCTCGGCGCCGGCCACCCGCCAGCGGCGCCGATTGGGCGCGCTCGTGGCGACTGCCGCGTCGTGGACCCGAAGGGTCAGCACGACGCGTGCAGCGTCGGCGGGGTCCTCGACGTCGACGAGCCATCCGTCCCCGTCAGGCCCGGCGCCACGCAGAACGGCGTCCCCTCCGGCATCCACCGCGGCCACCTCGGGTAGGAGTTGCGCCGCGCGGTCGGCGGTGTGCCCCTTGATGAAGCCACCGAGGTCGAGCCGAACGCCCGGGGGGCGGCTCACGGTGCCGGCGGCGGCGTCGACCACCACCTGGTCGAAGCCGGCGGGCGCCCCCGGCGGCGGTCGGGTCGGCCGATCGAGGGCTCCCGGGGCGAAGCTGCGATCGTAGCCGGCGGCGTCGAGCGAGGAGCCGATGGTGGGATCGAAGAGACCGCGGGTGAGGTCGACATAGGCCCGGGCGCGGTCGAGCGCTGCCAGCATCGGCGCCGAGACCGGGGTGGGGCCGGTCGCCCGATTGAGCCGCGCGAGCTCGCTCTCGGGGAGGAAGCGACTGAAGCGCCGCTCGCTCTCGTCGAAGACGGCGGCGACCCGCCGGGTGACGGCCGCCTCGCGCGTGGGACCGAGGCCGGGCGTCACCACCCGGACGTCGGTGCCCATGGCGCGGAACGCGGACATCACGAGCTCCTGGTGCGGATGCGCTCGGCGCGGCGTGAGCGCGCGGGCGACGGGGCCGGGCGCGCCTGACGCGGTGGCGGTAGCTGCGCGACCCTGCCCCGCCTGCTGCGGACCTGGGACGGCGCGGCGACGGGCCGGGCGCTGTCGATCGCGAACCAGCTCACCGCGAAGGCGAAGACCAGCACCATGGCGAGCCCGAGCTTCCACCACCGGGCCGGTGAGGGGCGCCGGCGGGGGGGTGGATTGATTGCGGGCGCCGCAGGGATCGTGTCGCTCATGAGGGCCTCCGGCCTTCGACGAGAGCTTGCGGCCTCCTCCGGCGAATGACCACGGCGTGATCGTGCTCTGCGACCGTCGGCTCCGCGAGACAGCGACCGGCACCTCGCCGCGCTCCGCGGCGACCGGCCCGACCGTCGACGTCGGTCCCGGAAATCACCGGGTGATGCGCGCGCATCCCTCGGCGTCGCCGTGCGCGCACGCGAAGCTCGCGAGCCGGGCCGCGCGGTCGGGGTCGCGGCGGACGGCGCCGCGGTCGATGAGGTCCGCCTCCTCCACACACGCGGACGCTTCGCCGCGAGAGCACGCGCGGTGGAGGAGCGTCGCCGCACTGGCTGCGTCCTGCGGGACGACGCGCCCCTGCGCGAACGCCCGGCCGAGCGCCGCGCAGGCGCGCCCGTTTCCAGAGTTGCACGAGCGATCGAGGAGGCCGAGCGCCGTGGCGGGCGCCGCGCCCATCGGCAGGTCGGCCAGCAGGACCTCCCCCAGGTTGCCGCACGCGCGAGTGTTGCCGCTCTCGCAGGCGTGGCGGTAGAGGCCCTGCGCCCGGCGCCGATCACGCGGGACACCGACGCCCAGCTGGTACGCCACGCCGAGCATGCTGCAGGCGGAGACGTCGTGCGCGGCACAGCGCTCGGAGAAGGCGGCGGCGGCCTCGCGGGCCAGCGACGCGTCGGGATCATGGCGGAGCGCATTCTCTGCGCAGGTGTCCGGATCGAAGGCGATCTCGCCGAGACCCGCCGCCTCCGGGAGGCTCCCTGCGCAGCCGACGAGGGCCGTCGAGGCCGCGAAGAGGAGGCGAGCCATGGTGCGGCGCGAGGCGGCGGTCGAGCTTCCGAGGTCGGTCATGGCCAGTCTCCGACCATCGCTTCAGCAAGGGGTGAGCCAGGTGAAATCCCGCCTGTTCACGGCCTGTTGCGCGGGCGACGGGCGTGGGAGCCCGGGTGCCCGCGCCCGCCCCCAGGGCGCCGGCACCCGGTCTCTCCCGCCATGGTCCACGGACCCGAGGAGTCGCGGGCGTGCCTGCTCCCTGGACCCCTGGTAGTCTCGCCGCGAATGTTGCGCGTACTCGCCGTGGACGATGACCCGATCTTCCTCCGTGCCCTCGAGCGGGTCCTGCGCAGCAGGGGTCATGGCGTCACCACGGCGGACTCGGGCGAAGCCGCGGTGGCGGCCGTGCGCGCGCAGCGCCCCGACGTCGTCCTGCTCGACGTGGAGATGCCCGGCATCTCCGGCCTCGAGACGCTGACGCGCCTCACCGAGCTGGCCTCCAGCCTCCCGGTGATCATCATGACCGGGCAGACCGACATCGACGTGGCCGTCAGCGCCTTCAAGCGCGGGGCGGTCGACTTCGTCATCAAACCCCTGGTCGACACCAAGCTCTTCGGCGCGATCGACGCCGTGGTGGCGGCGCAGACCGAGACCCGCGCCCCGGCCGTCGCGACCCTGGTCGGCGAGTCTCCAGCCTTCCGCGCCGCCCTGGATCTCGCCGTCAAGCTCGCGCGGCCCGACATCAACATCCTCCTCTCGGGCGAGACCGGCACCGGCAAGGAGCTCTTCGCGAGGGCCATTCACCTCTCGAGCAAGCGGCACGCCGGCCCCTTCGTCGCCGTCGACTGCTCGATGCTCGCGGAGAACCTGATCGAGAGCGAGCTCTTCGGGCACGAAAAAGGCGCCTTCACCGGGGCTGTGGCCAGGCGGATCGGGTACTTCGAGCGCGCGAACGGGGGCACGCTCTTCCTCGACGAGGTGGGCAACCTCTCCCTCCACGTCCAGGCCAAGCTCCTCCGCGTGCTCCAGGAGCGCACCATCGAGCGGGTGGGGGGCGGCGAGCCCCAGTCCCTCGACGTCCGCCTGGTCTCCGCCGCGAACGTCGACCTCCAGGAGGCTGCCGATCGTGGTGCCTTTCGCACGGACCTCTACTACCGGCTCGCCGAGACCGTCATCTCTCCGCCTCCGCTGCGCGACCGCAAGGGCGACGTGAAGCGCCTCGCCGAGCACTTCGTCGAGCGCTATGCCTCCCGCTTCGGCGTCCCGGTGAAGGGGATCTCTGCGGCGGCGCTGGCTCGGCTCGAGGCTCACACCTGGCCTGGAAATGTCCGGGAGCTGGAGGCCGTGATCAAGGTCGCCGTGGTCCTGGCGGAAGCTTCGGTGCAGCCCGAGCACCTGCCCCGGTGGCGTGCCGAATCGGCGAGCGCGCTCGCCACCCCCTCGGCGTGCGAGGGCCTGATCTCTCCCACCCCCACCGAGCCCGGGCCGAGCACGGCGGGGGAACGGGTGCGCATCGAGATCGACTTCCTCGCCGAGAGCGACGGGCTGGACCTCAAGGCGCTCATCGGCGCCGCCAGCGAGAAGGTCGAGCACGCCATCCTCAATGCGATGATGCAGAAGGGGCTCTCGCAGGCGCTGCTCGCCAAGCGGATGAACGTCGACCCGAAGACCCTCCGGAGCAAGCTCCGCAAGTACGGGCTCGACGTCGGCAAAGGGTAGCACCCCGGCCCTCGTCTCCGGGAACGACCTGCGGCTCATCGCCCTCACGGGAGTCGCCCGCGCGCTGCTGGACCCCTGTCATGCTAGCGTCGCCTCCTGCCATGCGTCGTGATTCCGAGACCAGGGAGGCACCCCCGGAGGAATGGGGGGCATGGGGGCGCGGGCGCGCGCCCGGCGCGTTGCAGCCGCGGCTCCGGCTCCTGGTCCACAGCGACCTGAATCGTGTCGGCTGGCTGTCGGTGCCCGGCGTGGTCCCGGTCGATGGGAGCTGGCTCGCGCTCGGGCGCCACGAGCCTCCCTTTGCCGGCAGCGGCCCGGCCCGGCCCATCGACGACCCCTACGTCAGCCGCGACCAGCTCCGCGTGCGCTGGCTGGCCGACGCCGGGCAGTTCGAGGTCGAGCCGGCCCCCGCGACCCGCCGCCCCCTCCGCCGCGTCGATCTGTCGGCCCGTCCCGCCGGGGACCCCCAGGCTCTCGGTGCGGACGCCGCCGGGTCGCCGATCACGGGCCCCACCCGGCTCGAACCAGGCGAAGGCATCGCCATCGGCGATCGCGTGCTCCTCGGCCTCGACATGGGGAGCTTCCACGGCCCTCTCGTGGACCGGCTCGGTCTCGTCGGAGAGTGCGAAGCGCTGTGGACGCTCCGCGACGAGATCCGGTCGGTGGCCCTCTTCGGCCGGTCGGCGCTGGTGACCGGCCCCACCGGTGCCGGGAAAGAGTTGGTCGCCCGCGCCCTGCACGCCCAGAGCCCGCGTGCGGCAGGGCCGTTCGTGGCCGTCAACTGCGGTGCTCTGCCGGAGACGCTGGCCGAAGGCATCCTCTTCGGCCACCGGAAGGGGGCGTTCACCGGCGCCACCGCCGACGAGAAGGGGCTGTTCCGCGCGGCCGAGGGCGGCACGCTGTTCTTCGACGAGCTGGGCGAGCTGCCCGTCGGGCTCCAGCCCAAGCTCCTCCGCGTCCTCCAGGACGGCATCGTGGTGCCCGTCGGCGCTCACGAGGGCGTCCGCGTCGACGTTCGCGTGGTGGGGGCGACGCACCGGGATCTCGAGGCGCACGTCCGCGCCGGCAAGCTCCGGGAGGACCTCTACCACCGCCTCGCCGCCCACGTGCTCCACGTCCCTTCTCTGGCCGAGCGCCGCTTCGACATCCCCCAGCTCTTCGTCCACGTGCTCGGCAGCCTCCGCGCCGAGCACCCGGCGCTCGCGTGGCTGTGGGCCGCCGCCGACGAGTGGCATCCCGCCCTGCCGATCGGCTTCATGGTCGACCTGTTGCGCCGGCCGTGGCGCGGCAATGTGCGCGAGCTCCAGAACCTGGCGGAGCGCACCGCGCGCCTCAACCTTCATCCGGGCGCCTTCCAGGCCCCCGCGCACGACGAGGGACCTCCCGGGCACGCTCGCGTCGAGGCCTCTTCCGCCTCCGTCGACGAGGGCGGGCCTGCGCCCGCGGCGGTGGCCCCCGGAGACGAGGCGCTCTTCCGCGCCGCCGGCGACCGGCTCGGGATCGCCCGCAAGACCTTGCTCAAGCTGCTGAGCCGGAGCGCGCTGGTCGGGCTCGCGACGGACGCCGAGCGCCTCGGGCTCGCCGAGGGCGAGCGCACGGGCCGGCTGCGGGCCGCTGCGGGCGACGCCTTGCTGGCCATGCTCGAGGCCGGGGGCTTCAACCAGAGCAGCGTCGCCGTGGCGCTCGGGGCGTCGCGGACCACCCTGATCAAGCTCATGGACGACCTCGGGCTGCCCCGCGCCGCCGACCTCGGCGCCGAGGAGATCGCGCGCGCTCGCGCCCAGGCCGGCGGTGATCTCGACGCCGCGGCGCGGCTCCTCCGGGTCTCGCCGGGCGCGCTGAAGAAGCGCGTGACGCGGCTCAACCCCAGGGACTGACCTGTCGCGGGACGCTCTCGGGCGCCCGGCAGGGTGACCGCGTGAAGCGCGTCGGCTAGCCGTTGATGCTGGCGGTGATCCGCGAGGGCAGCAGGTACTCGTAGGGCAAGGGCCTCCGGCGGTTCCTCGCGACCGTGTCCGCCTCGATCGCGCGCAGCCGCTCCTGGAAGCGCGCCACGACCGGGGGCACCCGCTCATCCCCGAAGTGGCCCTCGGCGTAGCGGCCCAGTCGGTTCTTGCCGATCTCCGCCACGTTGTAGGTGGCGCTGACGACCTCCCAGCCCAGGGCCACCGTGGGGAGCATCCTGGCGTGGGCGTCTGCGCCGATCGGCGCGCCCGGGGAGGGGAACGGGGCGAACGCCGCGCAGGGCATGTTGGGCGCGAACGCGACCCAGTCGTAGCTGGCGTCGTTGATCGCGGCGTGGAACGTCGTCGCCCGGAAGAGGATGCGGGCCACGAGAGAGGTCACGTCGGCCGTCGTGGCGACCCGCACCCCCGCCATCATCCGCGGCAGCCGGCCGCCGCCCGGCGCGCCCACCTCGGCGACGAACGCGGCGAGCTCGGTGTCTGCGGCGACGTCGGAGTCGCTCGGGTAGTAGAGCGCCAGGTACTCCCGAGCGAAGTCGTGGGTCGCCTGGAAGATTGGCAGGCTGTCGTCGCGGAACGGGTACATCGGGAGGGACTCCGGGTCGTGGACGCCGCGGCGCGCCAGCTCGACCGTGGGATCGAGCGAGGCGAGGTCGACCTCGGCCACGCGCCGGGTGAGGAGGGCGAGCTGGTCCTCGATCACCGGAGCCAGCAGTCGATCCTGGGATCCCCCGACGCTCAGCACCGAGTCCCGGGCGACCTGGTTGACGGCGAGCGTGTTCTCGAAGTGGGGCGCGAGGAGCCGCAGCAGCGGGTGCCAGGGAGCGAGCTGCCGGCGGGCGGCGAGGATGAAGCGCTGGATCACCATGTGGCACAGCCCCACGTGGGTGATCACGCCCTGGTGGCTCTCGTCCATCGCCTGGACCACGGTGCGCGCGAGCATCCAGCGCGCGCCCTCGGTCGGGCCGACCAGCGTGGCGGCGCCGCCCGCGTGGCCCTCGATCTGGATCGCCACCGGCGCGAGCCCGCCCGGGTGGGCGAGGAACAGAGCCACCGGCGCCGAGACGTACTTCCGGCGGCCGTCGGTGGCGCCGCCGCGGAGCCCGGCGAAGGCCGCATAGTCGGCCACGTAGAGCCTCCCCTCGGTCAGCGCCGCAGGGACGAAGGCTCCGGGGCGACCGAGCGCGCGCTCCAGGTGCGCGTCGGCGATGGGGAGGTGCGCCGGCAGCGCCTCGAGGCGCTGGAGCACGACCGGGCAGGGGCCCGCGAGCCGCTGCCACCCGAAGCACCAATCTTCCTTCCAGTGCTCGAGCGCGCGCGGGGCGCGGAGGAGAGGGAACATGCGGCGATAGGGCTCCAGCGAATCGCCCTCCGGCGCAGGCCGGGCCCCCACCGTCGCGGCGGCGCGGTTCGCGGCGAGCGCGGCGGAGATCTCCGCGGCGGTCGCGAGGTACGGCGGGGGGAAGTGCTCGGCGGCCGGCAGGTCGCGGACGAAGCACTGCTCTCCGTAGCTGAAGTCGTACTGGTAGGCGTCCCGGGCGCGGGCGAGCGCCGCGTGGCGCGCCGGGGGAAAGGGGTCCTGCGCGGGGAGGGACGGCGGCGGGTGGGCTTCGCTCGACATGGCGGACACCTCAGATGTGGATGCTGGCGGGGATACGCGAGGGGAGGAGCCACGGGTAAGGCATGAAGCGAGCCACGTTCCGGTCGGCGATGGTGGACTCGGCCGCTCCGAGCTGCCGGGTCAAGCGAACCAGGAGGGGCGCGACGCGCGGGTCGAGGAAGTGGCCAGGCCGATACCGGCCCAGCTCGCTCTGGCGGACCATCGATTGCTGATAGAAGAAATCGAGCTGATCCGCCGCGAGGGCGGGGCTCGGCAGGAGGCGCGCCCAGGCGGCGCGCGCGTCGAGCGAGGGATCGCGCCCCGGGGCCGGGGCGTACCCGGCGGCCGCCATGTTGGGCGCATAGCCCATCATCTCGAACTGGGAGTAGTTGAGCGCGGCGTGCTGGGCGCTGGTCGTGAAGACGAGCCAGGTGATCGCCGAGGTGAGCTGGGCCACGGTCTCGAGGCGCGCCGGGAAGCCGCGGACCCGGCCGCCGTCGTCGCCGTGGATCTCCTCGGTCCAGGCGCGGAGCTCCGGGTCCGATCCCACCGCGGCGTCGTCGCCGTAGTAGAGCGTCAGGTAGTCGCCCACGAAGGCCGCGAGGGCTGCCCAGACGAGGAGGGCGTCGTCCCGGTAGGGGTAGTCGCCGAGCCGGCGCGGATCGTCGACCCTGCGGCGCCGCAGATCGGCGGGGAGGAGCGCGTCTTCGAGGCGGAAGGTCTCGATGCCGCGGCGGGCGAGGGCGAGCGAGGCCTCGCGGGTCGGGGCGAGCAGCGCCTCGAGCTGGCCGCCGGCGGCGCACAGCGTGGTGCGCGCCCCGTCGTTGATGGCGAGCGTCCCCTCGAAATGGGGCGCCAGCAGCACGGCGAGCGGGTGCGCCGGCGCGAGCTGGCGGGCGGCGGCGAGCGCGAAGGCCTCGACGAGGAAGTGCGCGCGGCCGAGGTGGAAGAAGATCTCCTGGACGTTGCAGTCCGCGATCTGGACCGCGGCGCGCGCCATCTGCCAGGCGACCCCGTCGCGCGGGGTGAGGATGGGCGCGCGAGGCCCCGGCTCGGGCGCGCACTGGATCGCCACCGGCCGCAGCCCGGAGCCGGCCCGGTGCGCGAACAGGGCGAGGGGGGCCTCGAGGTACTTCGCCGCGCCCGCGCCCTTGCCCGCCGGGATCCCCGCGAGGAGCCGGTACGACGCGAGGTAGAGCCGCCCCTCGGCGAGGGCCGCCGCGAGCGTGTCGCCGCCGGCGCCCGCGGCCGCGAAGTCGCCCTCGGTGACGGGGAAGTGATCGGGCAGGCGATCCACCCCCTCGAGCTGGAGGGGATTGGCGCCGCCGACGCGCTGCCACGCGAAGGCCGCGTCGGCCCTCGCGCTCGCCGGATCCACGGACGCGAGGGCCGGCGCCTCGAGGGTGGCGAACAGGGCGCGGCAAGACGCCAGCGCGTCGCGTGACGGCCCCGCGTCGAGGAGCGAGGGGTGAGCCAGCCTGCTCGCGGCGCGGTTCGCCTTGGTCGCGGCTCCCAGCGTGACGCCGCTGGCGACCACCGCCGGCGAATAGCCCTCTCCCCTGGGGAGCTCGGCGGCCATGGCGATCCCCGGCGGCTGATCCCAGGCATACCGGACGCGGGTCCGGGCCTCTTCGAGGTGAGCGGTTCGGAGGTGGGAGGCCGGATCCTGGGCAGGAAGGGAGGGCACCATGGGCCGCGAGTGTCGGAGCCGTCGAGCGTATCCGCAAGAGTGTTCGCTTGGTATCCTCCTCGCCGACGGCCCCCGTCCGCGGGGCCAGAGGGAGCATCCGTCGTGTTGCCTTGTCTGCCCAGCCACGACCCGAGCCCGCTGCCGCGCCGCGCCGCGCTCGCGCATCACCGGGACGTCTACCGCTACAGCTACGCCTGGCCCCCGGAGGTGGCGGTCGCCGCGGAGGTGCCCCGGCGCGACGGCTACTCGCCCGCGTACATCGCTCGGAGCCTCGAGGTGCTCGCCGACATCTTCGCCAACCTCGTCCCCGCCGCGGACCTCTTCGTATCGCCGGAGCGCGTCGAGGCCCTCTTCGCCGAGCAGATCCGGCGGATCCGGGCCGTCGGGCCCGCCGACGTGAAGGGACACCTCTTCGACGTGCAGACGGAGGTGGCGCGCCAGATGAGCTCGGCTTCGCCGGCGGCGCTCGCCGACTACGGCCGCTTCTACAACACCCTCGCCGCGCCCCCCGCGTGGACGCGCTGGGACGACGACCGCGCGTTTTCCTGGCAGCGCGTCGCGGGCGTCAACCCGATGGTGCTCCGCCGCCTCGACGCGGTCCCCGACCACGTGGCGATCGGGGAGCGGGAGATGGAGCGCGCCGTCCCGGGTCGCGGCTCCCTGGCCGCCGCGCTCGCCGAGGGGCGGGTGTTCGCCTGCGACTACGGCCTCTTCGCCGGCGCTCCCGGCGGCACCACCCACGGCCGCCGGAAGTGGCTCCCCGCGCCCTACGCCGTCTTCGTCTCGGTGGAGGGCGCGCTGCGGCCGGTGGCGATCCAGGCCGGTCCCACGCCCGCGAGCCCGGTCTTCGCGCCGGGCGACGGGCACGACTGGCGCATCGCCCGGCTCGCCGTGCAGACCGCCGACGCCAGCTACCACGAGATCGTCGCCCACCTGGGGCGCACCCACCTGGTGATGGAGGCCGTGGCGCTCGCGACGTACCGCCAGCTCGCGCCCAACCACCCGCTCCACGTGCTCCTCGCGCCGCACCTCGAGCAGACGCTGCCGATCAACAACTCCGCGGCCACGAGCCTCATCGCCCCTGGAGGCGCCATCGACCTGATGTTCGGCGCCACCATCGAGGCGACCGCCGGCCTCGTGAAGAAGGGCCTCGATGCCTTCACCCTGCCGCGCTCGTCGATCACCGCCGACCTGGCCGAGCGCGGGCTCGACGATCCGCGGACCCTCGCCGAGCACCCCTACCGCGACGACGGGCTCCTGGTCTGGGCCGCCCTCCGCCGCTTCGTGGAGGCCTACGTGCGCCGCTACTACCCCTCCGACGCGGCGGTCGTCGCCGACGCGGAGCTCGCCGGCTGGGCCCGCGAGATGGGCTCGCCGCAAGGCGGCCGGCTGAAGGGGGTAGGTCCCCTCGAGACCGTCGCCGCCCTCGCCGAGCTCGTGGCCATCATCGTCTGGACCGGCAGCGCCCAGCACGCGGCGGTGAACTTCCCTCAGTACCCGTACATGGGCGTGCTCCCCAACATGCTCGGGGCCTTCTGGGCCGAGTGGCCGGTGCCAGGGGTCACCGCCGACGAGGCGACGCTGCTGTCGATCCTGCCGCCGTACAACATGGCCATGCTCCAGCAGTCGACCGTCTACCAGCTCTCCTCGCTGCGGATGAACCGGCTCGGCGAGTACCCGCCTCTGCACTTCCACGATCCGGGAGTGCACCCGCTGATCGCCCGGTTCAACGCGGACCTGAAGGAGGCGGAGGGCGTCATCGCCGCCCGGGATCGGGATCGCTTCCTGCCCTACCCGTTCCTGTTGCCGTCGAGCATCCCGGCGAGCATCCACATCTGAGGGCGAGGCGAGGCGTGGCGCTTTCCAGGCAAAGCGCAGCGCGGACGAGGCGAAGCGCACCCCTGACGAATCAAGGCGCACCCCTGACGAATCAAAGCGCACCCCTGACGACGCCCAGCGCAACGCGTACGACGCACGGCGCAGCGCTCACGACGCAAGGCGCCGCTCAGCCCCCGGCGGCGGCTCCCAGCTGCCTGACCTTCGCGCGCGCCCCCCACCGAGCATAGGCCTCGCGGGCCGCGTCCGTGCGTCGCTCCGCCTCCGCGGCGGCCCCCTGCTCCCGCAGGAGGCGGGCGAGGAGCTCGTGCGCGAGGCCCTCGTCGTGGTGGAAGCCGCCGGCCGAGGCGCCTCCGGCCGCGCGCTCGAACGCCCTTGCCGCGGCGGCCGGATCGCCGCCGGCGCGAGCCCTCTCCGCCTCGAGGAGGGCGACCTTGTGCGCGAAGTTCTCGGGGCCGTGCTCGGCGAAGGCGCGGAGCGCGGCGAGGCTCTCCTCGGCGCGCGCCTCCAGCGGCGAGCGCTCTGCGGCGGGGAGCGCCCACACGGCGATGGCCGCGTACTGGTGGAATACCGGCACGTGCCAGCTCGAGGCGACGCCGTCGAGGAACGGGCGGGCAGCTTCCAGGTGGTGGCTCGCGGCGGCCTTCGCGCCGAAGTGGTAGCGCACCATGCCCACCAGGAGGTGCACGAGGCACTGGGCGCTGCGCGAGCCGTCCGCCCGCGCACTGGCGAGCGCCGCCTCCTCGGTGAAGTGCTCGTCGTCGAGGGCCGCCGGATCGGGCGTCGCGCCGAGGAAGCAGCGGAGCGCCTGCTCGAAGGGCTGGTGCACGTGCAGCGCGTTGAGCTCGCCGTAGCCGCGCATGGACTCCCCGAGGACGACCGCCGCGTCGTGGAGCGCCGACAGCTCGCGGCCGGCGTAGAACGAGTTGTGGACCCAGGCGTGCGCCGCATAGCCCGCGTACTCGAGATCCCCGCTCTCCTTGCCGATGTCGACGGCGGCGCGCAGGCTGTCCAGCGTGCTCGCGAGGGGGACGGTGAACACGCAGACGAGATCGTTCACCACGTGGAGGGTCCGCGCCTCGTGGGTCCGATCGGGGATCCGCTCCACGAGCTCGAGCGCGGCCCGCCCCCAGGCGTGCGCTTGCGGCAGCATCCCCAGCGAGTTGAGCACGACGCCGTAGACGGAGAGCGCGTAGGCGGTGGCGGGACAGAGCCCATGCTCGACCGAGGTCGCCACCAGCCGGCAGGCGAGCACCGGGAAGAGCGCCGGCCGGGCGAAGTAGGTGGCCGAGCTGATCCGGCTCATCAGCCGCATCGCGGCCACCACCCTCGGGTCTCCGGCCATCGGCAGCGCGAGGAGTCCCTCCAGCCCGACGCGCTCCAGGCTCTCGGTCGCGGCCTGGACCGCGGCCCCGATCTCCGCCGCGCCGGGGCTCGAAGGCAGGTCGACGTCGAGCAGGCGCAGCGCCGCGAGATCGGCGTCGACGGCGCCCGCGTAGTCGCGGCGGGCGATGCAAGCGTCGATCTGGACCTCGCGGGCGACGAGCTGATCGAGGATGGTGCGCCCGTGCGTGAGGACGGCGGCGACGTGCGCGTCCACGGCCTCCCGGGCGGCGCTCAGGTAGGCCGCCTCGGCGGCGCCGCCGTGGAGCGCGAGCGCGAGCTCGTAGTGCGCCTCCCAGGCGCCCTCGTCGAGGAGCCGGATCCCCGCCCGGAAGCAGTCGAAGGCGAGCGGGAACGCCGCGGCCTCGCGGGCCCGGCGCCCGGCGAGGAGGTGGAGGTGAGCCGTCTCGATCCGCTCGGGTCCCTCGATCCGCGAGGCCGCTTCGCCGAGGTGCCGGACGGCGTCGAACAGCCACGGGCCCGCCTCCTCCGCGTGGCGGACCGCGAGGGCGCGGCCGAGCCGCAGGTGGTAGTCGAGGATCTGCTCGCGCGGCATGTAGCTGAGGACCGACTCGCGCATCCGGTCGTGGTGAAGCTCGATCCGGTCGTCCGCGCTCGCCCCCGTGCTCCGCACGAAGTGGCTCGCGCGCAGCGCCCAGAGCGCGCGCAGCGCCCCGGGGTCGACGCCCGCCACCGAGAACCACACCGAGAGCGGGATGGGGCTGTTGGCCACCGAGAGCGCCTCCACGAGGGCTCGCTCCGCGTCGGGCAGCTCCTGGACGCGGCGGGCGAGGACGGTCTCGAGCGTGACCCCGTCGATGCGGGCACGCCCGCCGGCGCTCCGATCGCCGTGCCGCGCCGCGAAGTGGGCCAGCTCCTCGACGAAGAACGGGATGCCCCCCGACTCGAGCGCGATCGCATTCGCCAGGCTGTCGGGCGGCATCTCGAGGGCCTCCAGCGTGGCGCTCGCCAGGGCCTGGGCGGCGGCCAGGGGCAGCGCGGTGAGGTCGATGGTCGTGAGCCCGTCGGCGACGCGACCCACGGCGGCGCGCGTGAGCGCATGGTAGGGCGCGAGCGCGGGGTTGGCCGAGGCCTCCTCGCGGCGGAACGAGGCGGCGACGAGCACCCCGGGCGCGGCGGCGTCGAGGATGCGCACCAGCAGGTCGATGCTGTCCGCGTCGGCCCAGTGGAGATCGTCGATCTGGAGGACCAGGGGCTGCCGGGCGGCGAGCTTCTCGAAGAGGTCGCACAGGGCCTGGACCGCGCGGCGGCGCAGGTCGACGACCGAGCCCGAGACGGACTCCTCGATGGCGGCATCGAGGCGGGCGGCGATCGCGGGCACCGTGGCGAGCACCGGGAAGACCCGCCCGAGGGCGACGATCCGGCTCGGCAGATCCGGGACGATGGCCTCCTGCCGGCGCGTCGCCAGCCGCGCCGCGAGATCGTCGACGATGCCATCGAAGGCCTTGTAGGGGACGGTCTCGCGCTCGTAGCAGCGGCCGGTGAGGACGAGGGCGCCCTCGTCGCGGACCTCGTCCACGAAGGTGCGGAGCAGAGCGCTCTTTCCCACGCCCGACGGACCCGTCACGTGGACCACCACCGCGCCGTGCGCGCGCGACCGGCGGAACGCCTGGCGCAGCCGATCCCTCTCCGCCTCGCGCCCGATGAAGTCGGATCGCGCCGGCGGGGTGGCGAGGCGCGCCCACCCGGGGGTCTGGGCGACCTCCGCGCCCGAACCCACCGAGGCCCTCTGCAGCAGCTCGAGCACGGCGGCGCCGTCCGGCCGGTCCTCCGGGTTGGGTCTGAGCAGGGCGGCGCAGAGCGCGCTCAGGTCCGAGGGCACCCCCGCCAGGATCTCGGCCGGGGGGGGCGGCACGGTGTGCTGCCGCGCATAGAAGGTGGCGCTCAGCGTCGCCGGCGGGAACGCCGGCAGCCCGGTCAGCGCCTCGTGGAGCAGGAGGCCCACGGCATACCAGTCGGTGGCCTCGCCCACCCTCTCGCCGAGGAACTGCTCGGGCGCCATCCACAGCGGCGTCCCCCGGACGATGCGCTCGCGAGGGCCCTCCGGCTGTGCCTCCAGGAGCGAGCCGGGGATCGCCTGGGCCAGCCCGAAGTCGAGGACGACGACCCTGCCCGCGCGGTCCACGAGCACGTTGCTCGGCTTGAGGTCGAGGTGGACGAGCCCCGCCTCGTGGAGCGCGTGGACGCCGCGCGCGAGCTGGACGAGGGCGTCGCGCAAGCGCGGCAGGGACGGGGGCAGCGCCGGATCCGCCTCCCGGAAGCGATGGCGCCCGCGCCAGGGCGCGGGCTGGGGGCCGGAGACGGGGGCGACGGGCGAGGTCAGCGTGGTCTGCCGGGACGCCGTCTCGGTGTCGTGGAGCGCCTCGGCGTCACGGGGACCGCGCACCCCGGTGAGGAAGTCCGAGCCGTCGACGTGCTCCATGGTGAAAAACCACAGATCCTCGTGGCAACCGAGCTCGTAGAGCGGCACCAGGTTGGGGTGGGAGATGCCCGCCACCGAGCGAAACTCGGACTTGAACCGGACCAGGCTGGCCGGGGCCATGCGGCTGAGCGTCTTCAGGGCGACCCGGATGCCGTGCGCTCTCTCGACCGCGTCGTAGACCTTGCCCATCCCGCCCTCGCCGAGCAGGCCGGTCACCTCGTAGCGGCCGAGCGCGATGGGGAGCGAGGGCGTGGCGGCGGAGAGATCGAGCCCGCTCGCGGATCGCGCTTCGTCGCGCAAGGTGGGGGAGGACGAAGGTTTCATGCCAGCCTCCATCCTACGTCGCGTCGCCGCGCAGGAGATCCCGTCGTGAGGCCGGACCGAGCCGAGCGCGTTCCGCGCCCCGGTGAGCCCCCTGACCGGGGGCGACCGGGGCGCCTCGCCCATCCCTCCCTGTCCAGCTGAACGAGGGCGCCCGCCCATCTGGACGACGACCTTCGTCCAGTTGAACGACGCCGGGGCGCCGGGCGGCGCGCCCCCCACGCGGCTCGTGCTTGCGGCGCCTGAATCGGACGGTGGCCCGAGGCTTGCTCCAGAGGCCAGCATGATTGAATCACTCGAACGAAAGAGCACCCCGGTGAGCCGCCTGGACAAGCTGGACTTCGGCTCGGTCATCCGGATGCAGCAGCACCTCTACGAGCGCGCCCTCCAGCGGACCGACGAGTGCCGCCTCTCGACCCGCGTCATTGCCTATGACGCCACCACGGACGAGGGGTTCGGGTGCGACCCCGCATTCCCTGTCTACCCGGCGGCGGTGGGCGCGCGCGTCCACGCGCTCCCCCTCGAGCAGCAGGCGCGGCTGACGCGGATCCTCTTCGCGATGGAGAAGCAGAACGTCGCCCAGAACGAGATGATCACGCTGACCTGGAACACCCACTGCGCCATCCGGGCGTTCGGGCTCTTCACCGAGGAGTACTGGGTCCAGCACCGCGAGACGCTCGACGAGTACGACCACATCTACGGGTTCGAGCTGCTCGCGCGCAAGCTCCTCGGCGCGGGGCTCTCGGCGGCGGAGCTCACGCGCAAGAACCGCTTCCGCGACTTCACCTTCAAGACGCTCGATCCGATCCTCCAGAGCCCTCGGGCGGTGCCCTCGCTCTACTTCACCCTCCGCTTCGTGGCCAACGTCTTCCTGAAGATGGTCGAGGGCTTCTGCTTCGACCCGCGGCGCACCGACCTCACCTACAGCGAGCCCCTGCGGGCCATCAACCAGGCCCACCACGACGACGAGGCCCGTCACTTCACCTCTTCCTGGGCGTATGGCCGGCAGCTCTTCACGAGCATCGCGGATCCGACGGAACGGGAGCTGGTCCGCGCGATCATCACGCTCTACCTCTCGCTCCACATCCGCGCCCTGGCGATCGGCGGCCACCTCGTCCGCACCGGGCTCGAGTCCCTGCTCTTCGCGGTCGAGACCGGGGCGCTCCCCGCGCTCGATCTCTCCCGCGAGGAGATCGTCGCCGCCTACGCGAGCCACTGCTCGTTCGTCGATCTCGGTCCCTCCCGACGCCGGGAGTCCTTTCGATGGGCAGCGTCGCAGTTCCGCAAGCTGGAGTCCTCTCTGGGGATCGAGCCTCGGGACTACGCCCTGGACCAGCTCCGGCCGGAGAACCAGGCGGTGCTCGACCGGATCCGCGTCGCCATCCTCGCCAACGGATCGGGGCCCGACGACGATCTCCCCTTCGAGCCCTGCTACCAGGTGTATCAGGCGATGCTGGGCGAGGCGTGAGCGTGCGGCTCCTCGTCGACGACGTGTGCCTGGAGCTCCGGCCGGAGGCGTTCCCGGCGGGAGGCCTGGCGCTGCTCGACCTCGCCGAGCAGGGCAAGGTGGCGATCGAGTCCTCGTGCCGCTCGGCCTCCTGCGGCACCTGCCTCGTCCGGGTGCGCGAGGGCGCAGAGCACCTGACGCCGCCGGGGGTCGCGGAGCGAGACCTCCTCTCTCTGCTCGCCGACACCGACGATCACCGACTCGGGTGTCAGGCGCGACTCCTCCACTCGGGCCCGGGCCGGTGCGTGCTCCTCACCGCGGACTGACTCTCACTCTTCCACCCTCGCCCCCTGGATCCAGGTCATGCCCTCTGCTCTCACGGTCTCCATCTCCCGCCGTCTCCCGGCGACCCTGACCCCCGACGATCGCGACGACATCGCCCGGTTCGTGACGCGCTTCATCGCGTATCCGCGGCGAAAGCTCGACGAGGTGCTCGACCGCGCCGACTACGTGTGGCTCTGCCACGACGGCGCCGGGGAGCTGGTGGGGACCACCGCGGTGCGGCGAATCCGGGTTGCCTCGGGCGGCGACGCGGCCACGGTGATCTACACCGCCATGGTCGCGGTCGCGCCGGAGCACCGCCGCGCCGGGCTCATCCCCGGGATGGGCATGCGCAGCTACCTCCTCGAGCGCGCCCGCGCTCCGCTCACGCCGCTCTACTGGCTGTCGCTGAGCGCGAGCCCCTCGGCGTACCTGCAGATGGCGCGCAATTTCGTCACCTTCTGGCCGCGGCCCGATTGCCCGATGCCGGCCCCGGCGCGCGCCATCCTCGATGAGGCGCTGGCCTCGCTCGGCGCGTCGCGCATCGAGGAGGTCTCCAGCTGCCTGCGCCTCCGCGACGACTTCGGCGTCTCGGACAGGGACCAGCACCCGAGCCGCTGGGACCGAGGCGATCCCGACGTCGACTTCTTCCTCCGCGTCAACCCGGACTACATGCGCGGCTCCGACCTGGCTTGCCTCTGCGAGCTCAGCTTCGCGCGCCTGGCCGAATCGGTCCTCCGGCAGCTCGGCCGCCACGCCCGCGGAGCCCCTCAGCGCGGCGGAAGCGCGAGCGGGAACCGCGTGAGCACGTCGGCGACGACCAGGGACGAGAGGACCACGACGAACAGGACGGCGGTCACGAGCACGAGGCGGACCGCGCCCACGTGATCCCAGAGGTGCATGAAGAAGAGGGCGACGACCGACCCCTTGGCCACCGCGATGGCCAGCGCCAGCGCCAAGGACCACCCGCCCAGATCGACGGTCGAGAGCGCGAACGTCAGCCCCGTGAGGAGCACGAGCGCGATCCAGCACGCGAGGTAGCGGGCTGCGCTCGGGGGCGCGCCCGCCTCGTCGACCGCTTCGGTGGTGACCATGCGTGCCTCGTCAGATCAGGTAGAGGAGCGGGTAGAGGAAGATCCAGACCAGATCGATGAGGTGCCAGTAGAGCCCGCCGAGCTCCAGCGGCGTGTCCCAGCCGGCCCCGAAGTCCCCGCGGGCGGTGCGGCGGGTGAGCCAGCCGAGGAGCACCAGGCCGAACACGACGTGGAGCGAGTGCAGGCCCGTCATGAAGTAATAGAGCGTGTAGAAGATGCCGGCCCCCGGCAGCTCGACGCCGGCACGGTAGAGGCGGCCGGGGAGCGCGCCGGCGGCGATGTCGCCCGCGTACTCGTGGCCGTGGACGGCCAGGAAGGCGAGCCCGAGCGCGAGCGTGGCGCCCAGCGCGGCCGTCGCCTGGCGCGCGCGCCCTCCGCGGGCCAGGTGGAGCCCGAGGGCCATGGTGAAGCTGGAGGTGATGAGCACCAGCGTGTCCACGGTTCCGAGCGCGCGGTCGAGGTGGTGGCTGCACGCCACGAAGGCGGCCCGGTACACCGTGCGGTACATCGCATAGCCGACGAAGAGACCGCCGAAGAGGAGCACCTCGGTCCCGAGGAACAGCCACATGCCGAGCCGCGCGGCGTGGGCCTGCACGGACAGGCTGCTGAAGTGGTGGGCGAGGCGCGCGTCACCGGCCATGGGGGTGGCCCTCCTGGTAGTCGTGCGGCGCGTGCGAGAACGTGGGCAGGTGCTCGAAGTTCTCCTTCAGGGGCGGCGAGGCCGTGTACCACTCGAACCCGCGCGACTCCCAGGGGTTCTGCGGGACCCGCTCGCCGTGGCGCAGGGAGACGACGAGGTAGACGAAGATGATCAGGAAGCCAATCCCGAGCAGCGTCGCCCCCGCGGTCGAGGCCACGTTGAGGGCCTGGAGCTCGGCCGGATAGCTGTAGTACCGGCGCGGCATCCCCGCGTTGCCGAGGAGGAACTGGGGGATGAAGGTGGCGTTGAAGCCGAGGATGATCAGCACCGTGGAGACCAGGCCCCAGCCCTCGGGGTAGGCCCGCCCGAACATCTTGGGGAACCAGTAGTGCAGCGCGGCGAGGAAGGCCATGAGCGCGGCCCCCACCATGACGAAGTGGAAATGAGCCACGATGAAGTAGGTGTCGTGCCAGTGGGCGTCGAGCGAGACGGTGGCGAGGGCGATGCCCGTCATGCCACCGAAGACCAGGAAGAAGATGAAGCCACAGACGTAGGCATACGGGGTCGTGAAGGCGATGGCGCCGCGGTACATGGTGCCGATCCAGGTGAAGACCTTGATGGCGGTGAAGACGCCCACCAGCATGGACGCGACGCCGAAGAACCCGGCGTCGAAGGTCGACTGCCCCGAGACGAACAGGTGGTGCCCCCAGGTGAAGAACCCCACGAAGGCGATCCCCAGCGTGGAGTAGACGATGGGCTTGTAGCCGAACGAGTTCTTGCGCGAGAGGCCGCTCACCACCTCGCTCACCACGCCCATCGCCGGCAGGATGGTGATGTACACGGCGGGGTGCGAGTAGAACCAGAAGAGGTGCTGCATGAGCAGCGGATCGCCGCCCACCGCGGGGTCGAAGAGGCCGACGTGGAACGCGTGGTCCACCGCCACCAGGAGGACGGTGAGCCCGAGCACCGGGGTGGCGATCACCTGGATGATGCTGGCGCCGTAGATCGACCAGACGAAGAGCGGCAGCCGCATCCAGGTCAGCCCGGGCGCGCGCATCGTGTGGATGGTGACGATGAAGTTGATGCCGGAGACGATGCTCGAGCACCCCACCACGAAGATGCCGAGCAGGACCGGCACCACCGCGGACGGCGTCGAGGTGCTGTAAGGGGCGTAGAAGGTCCAGCCGGTGTCGGTGCCGCCCTCGATCATGGCCCCGAGGACGAGGACGGCCCCGATCAGGTAGAGATACAGCCCGAGCAGGTTGAGGCGGGGAAAGGCCACGTCCCTGGCGCCGATCATCAGGGGCACCATGAAGTTGCCGAAGGCGCTGGGGATGGCGGGGACCAGGAAGAGGAAGATCATCACGATCCCGTGGAGCGTGAAGAGCCGGTTGTACGCGGTGGGCCCGACGAAGCTGCCCTCCGGGGTGAGCAGCGAGAGGCGCAGCACCATGGCGAACATGCCGCCCAGGAAGAGCGCGCCGAGGACGGCCACCAGGAACATCAGCCCCACCCGCTTGTGATCGCGGGTGTCGAGCCACGACCGCACGGTCGTCCCGTCGGTGAGGTAGCTCGCCCGGGCGGGCTCGCGGTCAAGGTCCGCCGGTTTGCTCATAGACAGGCCCTCCGGCGGGTGCGGGGACGACGCTCGCGCGCAGCGATTTGATGTACTCGACGAGCGCGGCGGTCTCGGGTGCGCCGAGCTTGCCCGCGTAGGAGGGCATGGTGAGGGGGAAGCCCCTCACCTGCTTGGCCCGCGGGTCCATCATGGACTCGGTCAGATAAGCCTCGTCGGCGAGCACGGTGGTGCCGTCGGCGAGGGTGGTGGTCCTGCGGTAGAGGTCCAGCCAGGTGGGCCCGATGTGCGGTGAGCCGTCGACGCTGTGGCACTTCAGGCAGCCCTCGCTCTCGGCCAGACGGCGTCCCAGGGCGACCATGTCCGAGGCGCGGGGCTGATCGTCGGCGGCGCCGAGGGCGGTGTCACGCTGGAGGGCGCGCCCGCGCTTCTCCTCCTCGCGCCAGCGATCGAAGTCGCCCGCTGCCATGACCTCGATGGCGGCTCGCATCCTGGAGTGGCTGGTGCCGCAGTACTGCGAGCAGTAGACCGGATAGGTGCCCGGCTTGGTCGCGACGAACCAGGTCTGGGTGTAGCGGCCGGGGAGCGCGTCCTGCTTGAGGCGGAAGGCGGGCACGAAGAAGCCGTGGATGACGTCGCGCGAGGTGAGGAGGAGGCGCACCGGGCGGCCCTCGGGCACGCGCAGCACCTCGAGCCCGCTGGGGCCGTCGGGATAGGCGAACTTCCACATCCACTGCTTGCCGGTCACGTAGACGTCCATCGCGTCGGCGGGCGGTGAGGTCATCTCCACGAACTGGCCGAAACCGATCCGGAACCAGAGGAGGAAGAACGAGAGCGGGACGATCACGAACGTCGCCTCGAGCCAGCGCGGAGCCTCCAGGTGCGGGGTGGGCTGATCGCGGCGCCGGCGGCGGTAGCGCGCCATGAAGTAGACGGCGACCACCCCGGCCACCGACGAGACCAGGATGGTCGTGAGGATGACGAAGAAGTGCAGGTGATCGATGCCCACCGACGCCGCCGAGGCCTGCGGCGGGAGGAAGAGAATGCGGCGCAGGAGCTCGTTCACGTGGGCCTCCGCCGGCGCTCGTGCCGGAAGAGCAGGGCGAGCATGGTGCCGACCGCGGCGAGGATCAAAAGGCCGACCCCCCGGAAATACCGGGTGAGGAAGAGCTGGTACCGACGGGAGACCGGATCCCAGGCGAAGCAGCGCAGGATGACCCGATCGAACGAGGTGCCGACGCGCCCCCCCGACGCCTCGAAGAGGGCCGCCTTCAGCTGGCGCGGCGGCGGCTCGACGCCGTAGAGATAGCGCGAGACGCGGCCGTCGGGCGTGAGCACGAAGAGCGCCGCCGCGTGCGCGAACTGGCGCTGGCCCTCGAGGTACTGGAAGCGGAAGCCGACCGCCCCGGCGAGCGCGTCGATCGATGCCGCCGGCCCGGTGAGGAAGGCCCAGCGCGTGTCCGGGGAGGCGGCGCCGAGGGCCTGGAGGTACCCGGCACGCGAGGTGGCCGCGAGCGCCGGCGTCTCGTCGGGATCGATGCTCACGGTGACCACGTCGAACTCGCGGCCGACCCGCCAGTCGAGGGCGAGCATCGAGCGCGTGAGGCCGGCGAGGAGCAAGCTGCAGAGGCCGAGGCAGCGGTGGTAGACCAGCGCGAGGACGACGGGGCGCCCGGCGAGATAGTCGCCGAGGTGCACCGCGTGTCCGGCGCTGTCGACGAAGGGGAGCGAGCGCGGGACCTGCTCACCGAGCTGCTCGACGATATCGACCTGCCCGCCGGGGACGGCGGCCGGCGCCTCGGCACGGGCGGACCGGGCCCCGACGAGCATGACCACGAGCGCGGCGAGGGAGAGAGTGCGCCTCACGGCTCCGCCCGGTGAGCCATGATCTCCATGGCCTCTTCGATGGGGATGCGCACCACGCCCGCGTCGCGGTCCACCCAGGCGGCGCTGGAGAGCCGGCGCCGCGCCTCGTCGTCGTGAACCGCGGCGAGGCTCCTGTCGAAGCGCGGCTGGTAGACCATCGCCACCTCGCGCTGGCCGGCGAGCTCGGGGCGCGGGGCCGTGTCGCTGCGGACGCTGCCCGTGGCGCTGCGCTGGACCGCCGTCGACCCGAGCGCGCCCACCCCGAAGACGAGCAAGCCGGCGAGGCCGAGCGTCGCGATCCGTCGCGCCGGGACGCGGTCGGGCTCCTGGAGGAACTTCTTCTCGGTCATCGGATCCTCGCATACGCGAGCGAGTCGGCGAGGAAGGGATCCCTCACCGGCAGCGCGTGCCGGCCGCGCAGGAGCGCGACGGCGGTCGCCACGGCCACGCCGCCCACGCCGACGAAGGCGGTGAGGTTGCTCCAGTCGGGGACGATCGAGTCGGGCCGCACCTGCGGCATCACCAGCCAGTAGAGATCGAGGTAGTGGACGGCGAGGATCCAGGCGGCGACGGGCGCGAGCCGCCGCGGGTCCATCTTCCGCGGGCGCGAGAGGAGGAGCAGGAAGGGCACCACGAAGTTGCCAACCAGGAGGGCCCCCCCCACCCAGCGCCAGGCATGATCCTGGCGCAGCAGCATCCACGGGATGGTGTCGGGGAGGTTCCCGATCCAGGTGAGCATGTACTGCGAGAAGGCGATGTACGCCCAGAAGCAGGTGAACGCGAGGAGGAGCTTGCCGAGGCTGAGCCAGTGCGGGAGGCGGACCGCGTCGTGGAGCGCCGGTGTGCGGGCGAGCGCCGCGGTCGCGAGGATGAGCAGCGCGATGGCTCCGACGAAGCTGCCGGCGAAGTAGTAGACACCCCAGATCGTCGAGTACCACTCCGCCCCGAGCGACATGAGCCAGTCGATGGCAGCGAAGGTGAGCGTGAGACCGAGCGCGGGGAGCCCTCCGGCGCCGAGCTTCCACGCCTTCACGGTGAGCTCGGGCGCGCCGCTCTCGTCCTGACGCGTCGACCAGCGCCAGAACAGGCCCGCGAAGGCGATCCAGACCGTGAAGTAAACCGCTGCACGGACCAGGAAGAAGGTCGGGTTGAGGTAGGGCGCGCGATGGTGGAGCAGCCGCAGCGCCTCGGCGCCCAGGCCTTCGGTGGCGCCGGCCCAGGGGAACAGCGTGCGCATCCCCAGCGCGATGGGGAGGAACAGGAGGGGGAACGCCACGAGGGCGCCCGCGAGGGCCTCGAGCGGGCGACGCACCACCACCATCCAGCGCGCCTTGGCCGCGTGGAACGCCATGAGCAGGGCGAGCGCCCCGAGCGCGAGGCCGAGCCAGTAGGCGAACGCCACGAGGTAGGCAAAGAGGGCGAGCTGCGCATTGCCGACGCCGCGCAGCGCGGTGAGGCCGAGGCCGAGCACCGCGACGCCGAGCGGAATGCCGACGAGGGCCGGGCGTGCCTGGAAGACGGGACGCGGTGTCGTCATGGCATCCCCTCGAGCTCCGCGCGCACCCTGGCGGGAGCGTCGGCGAGCGGCAGGGCCTGGCTCTGCTGGAGCGCGCGCACGTAGGCGACGACAGCCCAGCGCTCGCGCGGCTCGAGGTGCATCGAGAGGCGCGGCATCAGGCCGTAGCCGTCGCGGATGACGCCGTCGATGGCGTCGTCCTCGAGCGCGCGGATCCGGGCTTCGTGGAGGGACGGCGGCGGACGCAGGCCCATCTTGCCCGCGACGAGGCTGTCCCCGTCGCCGGCGAGCCCGTGGCAGGGCGCGCAGACCACGTCGAAGCGGGCGCGACCCAGCGAGAGCAGGGCTCGGGTCACCGGGGGGCGGTCCCCGGCGAGCTCGCGCTCGCGCGGGACGGCGCCGATCGGAGGTGCGCGCATGGCCCGGCCGTCGCGAGAGAGGTCGCTCCCGGCATACGGCTTGAGCTTGGGCTGGCGGTCGAGCGGATCGATGTCCGCCGGATGGCAGCCGGCGGCGGCGAGCGCGGCGAGCGCGGCGAGCGCGGCGAGCGCGGCGAGCGTTCTCATGTGCCGGCCTCCTCGACCACGGTGACCTCGCCGGCGCCGAGGGAGGCCAGCGCCCCCTCGATCTCGGCGCGCCTCGCCGCGTCGGTGGTGACGGCGGAGATCCAGTAGCGATCGACGGTGGCCCGGACGAACCCGGGCGCGTCGAAGACCGGGTGGTGGAGGCGCGGCAGCCGCAGCAGCGCGAGGAGGCCAAAGAACGCGCCGAAGGCGCCGAAGAGGATGGTGAGCTCGAAGGTGATGGGAATGAACGAAGGCGCCGAGTGCAGGGGCCGGCCGCCGATGTTGAGCGGGAAGCTCACGGCGTCGCAGTACCACTGGAGGAGGTAGCCACACGCGGCCCCGCTGAAGCCGCCGATCGCCACGAAGAGCGGCATGCGCGAGGGGCCGAGGCCCAGCGCCTCGGTCGTCTCCTCCAGCGGGAAGGGCGAGTAGGTGTCGAGGTCGGCGTAGCCTCGCCGCCGCAGCTCGCGTGCGGCGGCGACCACGGCGTGCGGCGTGAGGAAGCTGCCCATGACCCAGGCGCGCGTCATCGGCCCACCTCGTCGAGCTCGTGGGCGAGCTCCTTGACCTCGGTGGCCGAGACCGCCGGGAGGAAGCGCAGGAAGAGCAGAAATCCGCACCCGAAGAGGCCGATGGTGCCGGCGAAGAGGGAGAAGTCGACCCAGGTCGGGCTGTACATGCGCCAGCTCGACGGGAGGAAGTCCCGGTGCAGCGAGGTCACGATGATGACGAAGCGCTCCAGCCACATGCCCACGTTGATCAGCACCGACGCGACCCAGACCCAGGCGAGGTTGGTGCGCAGCCGCCTCGACCAGAAGGTCTGTGGGACCAAGCAGTTGCAGACGATGAGCAGCCAGAAGAACGGGGCGTAGGGGCCGAGGGCCCGGTTGGCCAGCGCCCCCAGCTCGAAGGGGTTGCCGGCGTACCAGGCCATGAAGGACTCGATGAGGTAGCCATAGGTGACCATCCACCCCGTCGCGAGCACGACCTTGGTCATGGCCTCGAGGTGACCGCGCGTGATGACGTGCTCGAGGCCGAGCACGCGCCGCGCCGGGATGATCAAGGTCAGCACCATGGCGAAGCCGGAGAACACCGCGCCGGCCACGAAGTACGGCGGGAAGACGGTGCTGTGCCAGCCGGGCAGGATGGCCACCGCGAAGTCCCAGCTCACGATGGTGTGCACCGAGATCACCAGCGGCGTGGCCAGGCCGGCGAGGAGCAGATAGGCAGCGCGATGGTCCCTCCACTGCCGCCCCGAGCCGCGCCACCCCAGCGCGAAGATGCCATAGACGATGCGCCGCCGCCGGGTGGGGGAGGCGTCCCGGAGGGTGGCGAGATCGGGGATCAGGCCGAGGTACCAGAAGAGGAACGAGACGGTGAGGTAGGTGGAGACGGCGAACACGTCCCAGGTGAGCGGGCTGCGAAACTGCGGCCACAGACCGGTGGTCGCGGGGTAAGGGAAGAGCCAGAACGCGTACCAGGGGCGCCCCATGTGGAGGATGGGAAAGAGCCCGGCACACACCACCGCGAAGAGCGTCATCGCCTCCGCGAAGCGGTTGATGGAAGTGCGCCACTCCTGCTGGAAGAGCAGAAGGATGGCGGAGATGAGCGTGCCGGCGTGGCCGATGCCGATCCACCAGACGAAGTTGGTGATGCCGAAGGCCCACGCGACGGGGATGTTGTTGCCCCACGATCCGATGCCGACCGAGAGGGTCACCGTGATGGCGACGAGGAGGAGCCCGGTCAGGGCGGCGCAGCCGAGGAAGAGCGCCCACCAGCCGCGGCCGCGACGGGTCCACACCGTCGCCATGAGCGAGTCGGTGAGGGCGCGGTCGTCCCGCGAGCCGTCGAGGATCGAGGGGGTCTGGAGCGACGGATCGAGCGGGCTATCCACTCAGCCGAGCTCCGGGTGGGGGTTGCGCACGCGGGCCAGGTGCATGGTGCGCGGGCGGGTGCCGAGCTCGTGGAGGAGGCTGTAGGCGCGGGGATCGGCCTGGAGGATGGACACGCGCGACGACGGATCGTGGAGCGAGCCGAAGACGATGGCCTGGGACGGACACGCCTGCTGGCAGGCGGTGACCACCTCGCCGTCGCGGATGGACCGCCCCTCGATCTCCGCGCCGAGGCGCGTGGCCTCGATGCGCTGCACGCAGTAGCTGCACTTCTCCATGACTCCCCGGCCCCGCACGGTGACCTCGGGGTTCATGGCCATCTCCTCGGGGCCGTCGAGGGGCGCCCGGTAGTCGAGGAAGTTGAAGCGGCGGACCTTGTAAGGGCAGTTGTTCGAGCAGTAGCGGGTGCCGACGCAGCGGTTGTAGACCATCTCGTTCAGGCCCTCGTCCGAGTGGACGGTGGCGCCGACCGGACAGACCACCTCGCAGGGGGCGTCCTCGCAGTGGACGCAGGCGAGGGGCTGCATGGAGACACGGGGATCCTCGAGCTCGCCCTGGTAGTAGCGGTCGACCCGCAGCCACTGCATCTCGCGGCCCTTGCGGACCTGCTCGGCCCCCACCGGGAGCGTGTTGTTCTCCGACTCGCAGGCCAGGATGCAGGCGGAGCAGCCCGTGCAACGGCTGGTGTCGATGGACATCGCCCAGCGGTAACCGGCCTCCGGTACCGCGGCGTACATGCTGGGCTGCGGCCCCTTCTGCGTGTCGACGATGGGCAGGTGGCGGCGCGCGACGTCCATCGCGGTGACGTCGAGGGCGACCGGGCGCCCCTCGGTCGACCCGTGCTCCTGGGTGAGCGAGAGGGGGATCGTGCCGGCGAGCCTGGTCACCGTGGCGCCGGAGGCGAACCACGGCGCGTCGCTCCGGCGCAGGCGGTAGGCGTCGGTGCCGAGGCCGCGGGCGATCGATTCGGCGCCCTCGCGCCCGTAGCCGAGCGCGAGCGTGGCGGCGTCGTCGGCGTGACCGGGCACGATGAGCACGGCCGCGACGACCGCGCGCCCGTCGAGCTTCACCTCGACGCGGTCCTCGGCGGCGAGCGCCAGGCGCGCGGCGGTCGCCGGGCCGATCTCGAGCGCGTTCGACCAGGTGAGCTTGGTGATCGGGTCCGGGAGCTCTTGCAGCCAGGCGCAGTCGGCGAACCTGCCGTCGAGGATCCTGGCGTCGGGGCGAAAGTTGAGCTCGAGGCCCGGAGCGCCCGGCAGGGGGGCTACGGCGAGCGCCGCGCCGAGCGTCGCCCAGTCCAGGACCACGGGCTCGGCGGGAAACGCCGTGCCGTCGACGACGCCGCGCTGCACGGTCGCCTCCCACCAGGCCTCGAAGTCGGGGCGCGGGGTGCGCTCGGACCACGCGTCGCGGAGCAGGTGGAGCTGACCCCGCTCGCCGAGCCCCGCGAAGGCGGCCAGCACCTCGGCGGCGCTCACCCCGCCCCAGAGCGGATCGAGGAGCGGCTGCCCGAGCGACACCGTCCCGTCGAGCGCGCGCGCGTCGCCCCACGACTCGAGCTCGTGCGCGGCCGGGAGGAACCAGGTGGCCCGCCGTGCCGTCTCGTCCTCGAAGAGGCCGTGGTAGATCGTGGTGGGCACCCGCGCGAGCAGATCGGCGAAGCCGAGGTCGACGGGCGCGGAGTAGGCCGGGTTCCAGGCGGTGACCACGAGCGTGTCGACCCGCCCGGCCTCGATCTCGCGACCGAGCGCGACGAGCGAGGCGGGCCCGGTGACGACATCGTCGAGCGCCGGGCGGGCATAGGCGACGGCGGCGCTCTCCAGCAGGGCGTTGAGCGCCGCCGCGACGGCGTGCACGATCGGGGGCTGGCGCGGCCCGGCGATCACCAGCGCGGCGGCGCCACGGGAGCGCAGATCCTTGGCGGCGGTGAGCACCCAAGGATGCGATGCGAACGCGCTCGCGGCGGAGGCGTGCTCCGGCGCCACGGCGGCGAGGAGCGCCAGCGCCAGCGCCGGGATCTCGCTCGACCGGACGCGGAGCCGGTGATCGGCGCTCGCCCCGGTGACGCTGAGCGCGCTCTCCGCGACATAGAGGCGGTTCATCTGGCCCTCGGGGACGCGGTGATCGGCGAACCTTCGCTGGTAGCGCAGCCGGAACGGGCCCTCGGAGAGGAAGTCGGCGTCGAGCGCGACGATCGTGCGGGCGCGGTCGAGGTCGAGCTGGGCCTCGAGCGGGCGGCCGAACGCGATCCGGGTGCCCTCGTAGACGGCGTCACGCGCCAGCGGGTCGAAGGCGTGAAAGCGGGCGTTGGGGAGCGCGGCGAGGATGCGCGCCTGCAGCGACGCGAGCAGCGGAGATCCGCTCGGCTCGACGAGGAAGTGCAGCCCCGCACCGCCGTCCTTGCGGAAGGACGCGCCGGGCTGGCTCGTCGCGGCGACGAGCGCACTCCACGAGGACGGGCGCCCGCGGTGCGTGAAGGTCCGCGCGCGCTGCGGATCGAGGAGGTGGTAGATGGCGGCCTGCTCGTAGATCCCCGCCGCGCCCAGGCTGGCCGGGTGCTCGGGGTTCCCTTCGATCTTGACCGGGCGCCCCTCCCGGCTGGTGACGAGGAGCCCGCAGCCGGCGCCGCCCAGCGTCATGGTGGTGGCGTAATGGAGGGGCAGCCCCGGCTTCACGTCCGGCGGCTGGCGCGCATACGGTCGAACCTCGGCAGGAGGGGTGCGCGTGCAGCCCGAGAGCGCCCCCATCCCGACCGCGGCGCCGAGGAGCTTGAGGAGATCGCGTCGCGAAGCGGCGTCCATCTCGGTGGCTCCCGGGGGAAACTCGCCGGAGCGAGGCTGCGCGCCGGCCCTCTCGGCCGGGCTCCGCCAGTGCGTGGGCGGCGCGCTCACCGGTGGCACGCGGTGCAGGTGGTGCGGGTGTGTACGTCGAGGGCCAGTGCGACCGCCCGGCCGACGACGGTCGCATCCTCGGGTGTCCACGCGAGATCGGTGACATGTTCCCGGGGGCGCAGGCGCGCGGTCGGGTCACGATGGCAGTCGATGCACCAGCCCATCGTCAGCGGCGCGCTCTGCCGCACCTCCGCCATCTCGTCGACCCGGCCATGACAGGTGACGCAGCCGACACCCTTGTTCACGTGGATCGAATGGTTGAAGTAGACAAAATCGGGTAGCTCGTGCACCCGTCGCCAGGGGAGCGAGGCGCCGGTGAAATAGCTGGCACGCACCGGGGCGAGCAGCGGGCTCTGGTTCCAGATCTGGCCGTGGCAGCCCATACAGACCTCGGTGGGTGGGTATCCGGCGCTCGCGGCCGTCTCGACGGTGAGGTGGCAGAAGCGACAGTCGATCCCGAGGTCGGCGACATGGTGCCGGTGATCGAACTGGAGCGGCTGCGCGATGGGCTCGCCCTCGCCGGTGAAGAGGGGGGAGCGAACGTAGATCATTAGGCCGGTGATCGCCGCGCCGACCCCGAGGGCAAGCAGCGCGAGCACCAGCCGCAGGACGGTGTTCGTCCAGGGAGGGAACAGAGAGCCCGTCGTCGGGGAATTCGACAAAGAAGTCGTACCTGGGGATATGGCTGCACGAGGCGGCGAGCTCGGACCTCGCCTCCACCTCGGCCGCCGGCGCCCCATGCATCGGGCGAGCCACGTCCCAGCGCCGGCGGATCGCGGCCAGAACGCGGCGGAGACTGCAGGCGTCTACCGCGAGCCTCCACGTCGCGATTTGCCACAGTGTGGCCGGACGGCGTGTCACACGACGGCGACAGGCGAGCTCGCGAGGTCGCGCTCGCCTCTCATGCGAGGGTGCTCGCAGTCGTGACGGGGCTCAGGCCCTCAGGCCCGGGCGCGCAGGGGACCCTTGGCGTCGCAGAGTGGGCACTGGTCGTGGGGCAGCTCGGCCACGACACCGCACTCGCGGCACTCGGCTCCTGCACCGTGGAAACCGCGGTCGAGCAGCTCCACGCTGGAGCGCGCCTTCTCCGTTCGCTTGCCGACGCAGGCCACGCGCGCGGGAACCATGGCCTGGTAGCGCAGCTCCTGCCCGCCGCAGCGGGGGCACGCCGTGAGCACCTCGAACGTGTTGGTCGCCGCGAGCGCCCTGGCGAGACCGCCCTGTCCGTGGCACCGGGGGCAGTCGGAGTCCGAGAAGACGATCTCCTTGCACGAGCCGCAGGCGACCTCGTACACGCCGTCGAGGAAGGCCTCGCCGTCGTACGCCCAGCCGAGCGCGCCCACCGGCTCACCCGCGAGGAGGGGGAGGCGGGCGTCCACGTAGGTGGAGAAGATGAGCCGCGTCGCGTTGCACGAGTTGCATCCGGCGTCGAGCAGCTCGTCGAGCAAGGGCTTGGTAAGCTTTCCCATTGGCGCGCAGCCTAGTACACGCGCCGGGCGCTCGTCGGCCGTTCGCTTTCCCCCTTGATTTATCCCGTGCCACGCACGGGAGCGAGGCCCGAAGTTGGCCATGCGGCGGCCACCGCTCGCGGTGGAGCCCCGCCTCGGGCTCGGAACGAGGCCGGCACGCGCCGTGCTTTCCCCCCGGAAACACCAAGGAGCCGAGCCATGCAACTGCGCGAGACACCCCGAACTGATCTGCGAGCACCATACGCGACGCCGCGCGCTGGACTTCTGCTGGTCATGATCACGAGCCTGGTCGCTCTCGACGGCTGCCAGGCCATCAAAGGCATCTTCGAGGCCGGGTTCGGGGTCGGCGTCGTGCTGGTGATCGCCGTCGTGGCGATCATCGGCGGGGTGGTCGCCATGGTGAGCCGCAAGTAGCGCGCTGGGCACGACGGGGGGCGGCTCATCGGTGCGGCGGCGCCGACGGTCGGGCGCCGACACTGGTGCGGCGGGTCGGGACCAGGAGCGAGACATGGACAGGATCCTGGAGACGTTCTGGACAACGACGTGTTCGTGCCCATCGAGGGCGTCGGTGATCGGCTCACCCGGACGTTGACCAGTCCTGTTCACCTCCACGGCGTGCAGAAGGTGTAGGCGCGCCGCGCACCGGAGCTCGGCGAGCACGACGACGAGCTGCTCGCCGAGCTCGGCTTCACGCGCCAGGAGGTGGACGCCTTGCGCGCGAGCGGTGCCGTCCCCCCCGCCGTCCGCGCGGTTGGGGCGGGCAGCGTGACGACGTAAGCTCGAGCTTCTTCGCCGTTCTGTAGCCGCCAGGCCGCGGAGCACGGGGCTGGCCGAGTCGCCTCTCGGCATCTCCACGACCGGCCACGCTTCACTTGCCTGCAGCACCCGGACCGCCTCGTCCTGTGAGCGTCGTGCGTGGGGAGGCGCTCCGCCGTCCCGGGCTCGCGAGCCGCAGCCGCCGAGACGCTTGTCCACTTTGGAGGGTAGGATGCTTTCAGCTCGGGGGCGAAGGCGCGAAGAACGCCTCCGCGTCCACGTACCGCGCCCCCAGCGCGCGCGCGAAGTCGTGATCGCTGTCCATGTCGCCGACCATGATCAGGCCTTCGCGCGCGAGCTCGTGCCGGTGCGCGAGCGACACCCCCAGCCCGGGCAGCGGCTTGCGGCAGAAGCACCCGACGGGGAAGGCGGGGTGGGGGCAGAAGGCGACCTCCGCCACGGGCAACCCGAGCAGCTCGATGGTCCGCGCAAAGGCGGCCTCCGCCGCCTCCCTGGTCAGGGCGCCCGAGGCGATGCCTCCCTGGTTCGACACGAAGAAGAGCGTGTACCCATCGTCGACCCAGCGCTGGAGCACCTCGCGCCGGCCGGGCAGGAGCTCCACGTCGTCGGCGGTGCGCGGGAAGATCTCGCCGCTCTTGGTCCGGCGCAGGGTGCCGTCGACGTCGAGGAGCAGGCCCTTGCCGGTGAAGCGGGGATCGACGCGCCGGACGAAGGGGATCTCCTCGACGACCCCGAAGCCCTCGTCCTCGTGCGGCGCCTCGAAGCTCGCGGCCCAGCGCGCCATCGCCTGCGGGGGAGGGAGGTTGGGATCGTCCTTCGAGAGCTCCTTCAGCTCCTCCGGGCCGAGCAGCTTGCCGTAGCGGTCGAGGATGCGCATGACCACGTTGGCGTAGGCCTCGTCGATGGGCGTGGCCAGGAAGCGGCAGCGGACGGGCACGCCGTGCGCGTGCGCCATCCGGATCACCGCGAAGCGCGAGACGCGGGTGGCGTAGGTGTTGTCGAGCACGACGCGCCGCTGACCCGCCGCGAGCAGCGCGCCGAGCCGGGGGACGAGGCCGTCGAGATCGCCGCCGAGCTGGTCGCGGTTGAGGCGGGCGTAGCCGCGGGCGAGGTAGCGGTCGACCTCGGACGACTTGCCGGCCCCCTGCACGCCCATCACCACCACCACCTCGGGCTCGTCGCCGGGGCCCTCGCCGGCGGCGAGGGGGCGGAGGCCGGCGGGGGTCACCGGCGGCGCGGTGAGGGCCAGCGCCTCGGCCGTGGGCGTGAAGGTGATGCGGCTCTCGAGCTCGGCGCGGTCCCTGGCGTCGAAGCGGAGGCTGCGCGCGCGCAGGCAGGCCTCGACGCTCTCGCGTCGGGTCGCGCCGAAGAGCGGGATCACCGGCGGGCCGAGATCGAGCAGCGCGGCCAGGGCGGCGTCGTACGGGGGCACCCCGTGGCGCGCCGCGATCGGCTTGACGGCGCGGTTCTTCAGGAGGTTGTCCACCTTGGCGTGGCCGCCCAGGGGCCGGTGCGCGAGGAAGGGCACGCCCAGCTGCCGGGCGAGCGCCACCAGCCCCTCCACGGCGCTGCCGCGGTCGATGACGCTCAGCTCGTTCTGGATGGCGCGCACCGGGAAATGGCGCTCGGCCTGGCGGACCTCGGCGATGCTGGTGTTGCAGAGGCCGAGGTGCAGGACCTTGCCCTCCTTCTGCAGCTCGGCGAGGGCGGCGAGGCTCTCCTCGAGCGGGGTCTTGGGGTCGGTGGCGTGGAGGAGGAGCATGAAGATCTGCTCGACGCCGAGGGCGCTCAGGCTCCCCTCCACCATCTTGCGCAGGTGCGCGCGGCGACCGTTCGGGGCCCAGCGGCCCTTGGGACGGGCGAGGCCCGCTTTGGTGATGACGCGCACCTCCGCGCGGGGGCCGCCCCAGGCGTCGAGTGCCTTGCGGACGAGGCGCTCGCCGTAGTGGAGATCGCTGTCGCTCAGCGCGTACGAGTCGGCGGTGTCGAGCAGCCGGATGCCCTGATCGAGCGCGAAGCGCACCACGCCGATCGCGTCCTCCTCGGAGGGGCGGCCCTCCGTGGAGAGGCGAAGCAATCCGAGCCCGAGCGGGACGTCGAGCGCGCCGAGCACGCCGTAGGGGGAAGGCGTCGAGGTCATGGGCCGCCGAGGAAGCCACGTCCTCGGCCGCGGCGCAACGGCCGACGGGGGCGGTCGGCCGCCTGCGCGCGGGTCGCGTCGCAGCGCGTGTTGACGCCCATCCTTGAAGAGGAGCTTGCGGTCTTCGGCCATCTCCCGCCGGCGACGTCGCCCCATTGCCGTTCGGCTCGAACAGCTTCGTCGCGCTCGACCACGAGCGCCGACCACGGTGAGACCGAGAGGGGATCCGCGCTTCTCCCACACCCACCCACTGCGCCCCATTCGCCGGGCCCGGGGTGCTCGGGCAAAATGTCCGATCCGGACCTCCCGGACCCGCAAGACTGCCCGAGCACCCCGGGAGCGGCAAAAGCCCGCGCTTCGGCGACGCCGAGGGCTCGCGCGGGGCAGCTCCGGCGCGGCCTCCGCTCGCGCGACCCGCATTTCTGTCGGGTCACTCGCGTCGAGTGATCCCTCGGCAAGGTGAAGTCACTCCGGCGCAGCGCCGACCGTCCCCGCGATTTTCAAGCCGTCCCCCGGTTTTTGTAACTGTCCCTCGCGCTTGCGCGACCGATCCAGCGCAAGGATCAGCGATCCTTTCGCAGGGACCGCCGTCCCTGCGCAAGGGACACTCGTTCGAGCAGAAAAGCGACGGTCCCAGGACCGCGGAGACCTCCGTCAGCGGAAAAGCGACTCGCCCCTGCGCAGGGGCAGTCGTCCCTCAGCTCTGTTCGACGACCCCTGCACGACGTCCTCGCGTCGCCCACAAAAGTCAGTCTCCCCTGCGCACGAAGCAGTCGCTTTTCCGCAAATCGGGGTGCAAAAAGCCGAGGGACGGCCCCCACGTACGGAATGACGACTGTTCCAGACGCGGGGACCGATGTCCCTCGGGTTTTGTCAGTGCTTCCCGCGCAGGGACGACCGACGCAGTGGAATCAGGACCAACATCGACGAAATGGGCGGCAATTCTCGCCTCGCCGTCGCGCGTTGGCGGCGCCGGGCTGGCGCTTCCGCGGGGCGAACGAGCCTCCCGCACCTCCGCCGGCTCCCCACGCGCGCCGCCGTCGTGCTCTGCGCGCGCTGGCAAGACGTTTGCAGACGCTCGAAGCGTCCGGCGTCGCCGCTGGACGAGCCGGGCACCGCCGTGCCCGTGAGGTCTGACGCGCGCCGGCGGGAGCGGCTCAGAATCCGGTGCCGAACGAGAAGCCGAGCCGCGGCACCAGGGCCTCTCCCGGATAACGCGCCACGTCGGCGAGCACCTCCGCGTGATTGAAGAGAGCCACGGGTGCCCAGACGGGCGCGGTCATCACGCAGAGCAACATCCCGATCTGGGGCCCATCCCCGCCCGAGCCCCGACACAGGAAGGCGCCCATCACCGCCTTCGACCACGCCGGGGCACTGATGCCGACCCCGAAGCGACTCCCCCCGACGAGCACTCTCCCCGGCTGGCCGACATCCTCGGCCCCCAGCCAGGGGGAGGCAAACACGTAGAGATCGGTCTCCGGGAGCTGCCTCTCGGGGCCGCCATGGTCGAACGTGGCGAACGAGAGGCGGAACGTGGATCCCAGGGTGAGCCGGCCGCCGCGCCCGGCCCCGGTGGCCAGCGCCGAGGCCTGGATGCCCGCACCGATCCCGAGGGCCCGATAGCTGCTCCCGTCGCCGGGGTAGGGGAGCGAGGCGAGGTGCGCCCGCACCCCGAAGCTCCCCGTGGCGCCCGCCAAGCGTCCCGGAGGGAGGGGCTCCGGAACGGCGCGTATCGCCGGGAGCTCGACCGTCGCCGCCAGGTCGAAGAAGTAGAGGTCCGGCGGCGGCGTGAGATCCTGCGCGGGAGCGCGCGCCCCGGCGGGCGGCTCCGCGCGTGCGAGCGAGCTTCCGGCGAGAGCGAGCGCGCCCACCACGAAGGCGAGAGCCGGAGAGGAGGGGTGGCGCCGGTGCATTCCGGGCGAACGGTAACATGGTCGTCATGTCGACGGTCGTGCGTGGAAAAAAGGATGCTCCGCTGACCCGAGGGCGGATGCTCCGCTGACCCGAGGGCGACGTGCCGGTCGCCCTCCAGATCAACATCGGCTCGGGGGCGTCGACTTCGTCCTCAAGGTGTTCATCCCCCGACGGCATGAGGCGAGCCTGCGACCAAAAGGCACCCGGTCATGGTCGTTGCGGCTACGGGCTGGGACCGCTAGATGTTAGGCACAGCCAACGGTCCCCGCCCCGAGCCCACTGCCTGAACTCCCCCCATGTCCGACATCCCCATCCCCGCGCACCAACTCCACTATGCGGACCCTGCCGTCAACGATGAGGCCCAGCTCCTCCCCAACATCCCCTTCGTGGATCGCATCCACTACCCCACACTGGGAGCTCCCGCGCTCCTCACCGCGAAGCAGCCCCTCGTCGTCCTCCTCAGCTTACCCCAGGGTGAGGACCCGGCTGCCGTTTCCCTCTCTCTCGTCGACCGCCACGGCGGCACCGGGGAGCGCCCTCTCTCTCTCACCGGCGCGCCTTCCTCCCTCGGTCTGGGCCCCCACGGCAAGCATGGCCGTCGCGAGCTCTGGCGCCTCCCATGCGCACTTGATGGCCACTCCTTCCGCCTTTTCGACCTCCGTGTCCGCTCCGGCGATGCAGAGGAGACTCAGCCTAACGCCGTGCGCGTCTTCGAGGTGATCACCGGGGACGAGAAGGTCGTCTTTTGTGGCGACGCGCAGTACCATGTGCGCAACGCAGCCTGCTTGGAGCGCTTCGTCGACTCCATCAATCGCCGCGACGACATCGCCTGGGTCGCCCTCATCGGCGACGTCTGCGACAACGGCGTCCGCGGCGTAAGCAACGTTCTCCGCCTCGCGCTCACAGCGAAACCCGAGCCCGTTCGCTCCTATTACGTCGACGAGTTTCGCGACACGGCCGGACGCATCCTGCCGGCGCTGAACAAGCCCATCGTCCTCATCCCCGGCAACCACGACGGCATGGTTGCCTTCGAGCACTACAGCCCGGGCACGCCGACTGACGTCTATCTTGACCCCGATCCGGGCAACGCCGTGGCGTACGACGGCCTACACCACTTTCGCCGCAGCTTCGGCCCGCTCTATCACGCCTTCACCTGGCACCGCACGCGCTACATCTGTGCCAACAGCTTCGAGCTCGACCGGCACGACCGGGCTGGGTATCACGCCGTGGTGGCCAACTGGGGCGGCTGGGTCCGCGACGAGCAGCTCGGCTGGCTCGAGGGCGAGCTCGCTGCGGCGAGCGCCGACGGGCTGCATAAGGTGGTGCTCGTGCACCATGACCCGCGCGGTGGCTGTCGTGGGCGCGATCTCGGATGGTACAGCGAAGTGCGACGCTACACTGTCAACCAGGCTGTGGACGTCGTGGGCGCGTACCTCCGCTACCTCGCCGGTCACGCGCGCACTTGGCAACAGGAGTGGATGGCTCGCCCTGGGCAGCCAATCGCGGAGCACCCCGTGCGACGACTCCTTTCGGCGCTGCTCGAGCACCGCGTCTGGGCCGTGCTGATGGGGCACGACAACGAGAACTGGGTGGAGACGTACGTCGAGGGTGACACACTCTTTACGAATGACCCTGTACGGCGCGACTACCCGCCGAGGCAGACTGAGTCCGTCGACCCCGCACTAGTGCTCACCGCCGCCGACTTGCTCGGCGCAGGCGAACTCCCCGAACTCGCGACCCGTCTTGACGTGCTTTCGGATCGAGAGGCTGACACCGTGATCACCCTGGCACTAGAGCGACTCGACGCCGAGGGCGCCTTCGAGCGCCCCGCATCGTACGCGCCAGGTGAGGTCGAGGCGTGGCGCCTCCAGGCGAAGGCGCCCATCCACTTCGCGCATGTCGATGACGTGGGCGCGTATGCCTACGCGAAGGAGACCGATTTTACGAAGTATGGCTATGTGGTAGCCCAGCTCCACGAAGGCCGGCCGATCCTGCTCCAGCACTTCGATCTCCGCAACGAGACGCCAGGGGCCGTCGTGGATCTCATCGAGAAGGCGGAATGATCGATGAACACAGAGCGATCGAGGATCGTGGCCTTCGCAGGGTGGAGCCTTGCCGCCGCGCGGGCAACGGCGAGCACCGTCGATCTCGATGCCATCGCCGGGCTCCTCGCGGCGTTCGAACGGACCCGGGGCGAACCGCGGACCTTCACGCCACAGGATGAGACGCCATACAGGCGCCCACCTTCCGAAGAGAGCCCGGAAGATCCAGCGATCGGCCGCTGGGCCGCGGTGGTGCTGGAGGAGGATTTCGAGCCCGCGCGCAATGCTCTTCGGCGACTCATTGCGCGGCGGGTCGTCCAGGGCTACGCGCTGCCCTTAGGACCGGGCCTCGTCGGCGCACCCGGCCTCATCGTGATGCGGCGCCCGGCGAGTTCAAGCCTGGATCGGTGGCGAAGGAGCCTGCATGAGGCCACTGCGGGAACGCTGCCGCACTACCTGCTTCTGGTGGGTGGTCCGCGGCGCTTCCCTTTTGAGGTCCAGGTTACCCTGGACGAGGTGCACGCCACCGGGCGGCTCGACGCGGGCGAGGATGCCAGCGGCGCGCCCCTCTGGGAGGCATACCGCGCGTGGGCTGACAAGGTCGTACGCTACGAAGAGGGTCGCATGCCCGTCGAGCCCCACGCGCTACTCTACTCGTTCGCCACGGATGCGTCCACGCGCCGAAGTCACGACGAACTGGTGCGGCCGCTCGATGCGTACCTGTCCGGTCCCGGGAGGCAGAACCGATCGAGGCCGGACGCGCCCCACCGGCTCTTCGACCGCGATGCGACAACGGCCCGGCTCTGCGAAACGCTCGCGTCGTCGCGTCCGGCACTTCTGATCACAGCCTCGCACGGTCTCGAGTGCTTCGACACACCCGACGAACGCAACTCCTGGGGTGCGCTCACAGACGCGACCTTCGTCGGCAAGAACGGAACGCCGCTCGACGCGGCACACGTCCCCTCCGGTCCGTTCGGGCCCGGCGCGGTCGCGCTTAGCTTCGCTTGCTTCAGCGCGGGTGTTCCGGCGGAGAGCGCCCACCGCGCTCTCGTCGATGGCGTCCTCGGCCCCGTCCCCGGCGCGCCGTTCACCTCGCCGCTGCCGCAGGCCCTGCTCGCGCACCCGGAAGGCCCAGTGGCCTTTGTCGGGCACGTCGACCGGGCGACTAAATCACCGCGCTCGATTCTCGAACAACATCACGCCACCCGC
>Ga0302279_10000740_pt1 | contig 48019 bp, 45 predicted proteins | sample III_Bog_N3_3_FD_194541 | JGI IMG/M metagenome (GOLD analysis project Ga0302279, IMG submission 194541) | Peat permafrost microbial communities from Stordalen Mire near Abisko, Sweden - III_Bog_N3_3 | ecosystem: Environmental > Terrestrial > Soil > Wetlands > Peat | place: Sweden: Abisko... | reverse complement strand
TTGCAGCTTGCGCAACAGCTGGTAGACTATCGTCATTGCAAAACCCGCAGAGATCCTCCAGCAGTTCCGGAACATCTTCCGGCGGTGGCGGGACGAATGCAGCGCCGAATGGATTGTGGCTCGTACCGCCGATCCAATTCTGCTGCGTACGAATGACGCCGGCATGGATCGCCATATTGGTAGGAGCGAGCAGACGCCGGTGGACTTCGAGCAATCGGTCGAGCGTGATCGGCGAATCCGGGTCGGCGAAGGCATAGGTCATAGCGTCGACGTTAGCCAGCACTTCCTCCGCCGTCGCATCGGTCGTGCTCGTCTCCCCGTCCGCGTGAGCCGCAGCGACACGTAAGAGACGCTGTACGGCTACGGAAAGGCCCTCGATCCGAGACGACGCCATGGCCTCAGCACGCAATAGCACGCGCGCCAAGCCCTCCATGTTTGCTAGGGAGCGGGCCTCCGCGTCCAGCCGAGTAATACTCCGCTCGGCGTCGGCGATATCGGCAGCGACAAGCATTTCAAGCGGAAAGGGCCGCCCCGATAGCTTGTCGGGGAGATATGCTTGAAAGTGGCCAGGCGCGTCATGAAATCGCCACGAGGCACCGGATGCGAAGCGCGATACCCATTCCTGATCCTTGAATTGAGCCATCTCTTACTTAAGTTTACCATATTATCATTTATTTTCAACTCGCATGGCGCCCGGTTAAGACAAGCTAGCTTGATATCTTAACAAGCATGCTTTACTATCGACGCATGCGGAGATTGAACGTAGAGCTAGCGAGCGCACTGGTCATCTACGGCATGGTTATGTTCGGCGCAATCTGGCTGATCAGAAACCACGTCATCATCGATTTGACGCAACGGCGACTGCTGGCGTTCGTACCCCTCGTCGGAAGCATTGCGATCGCGCTTGCAACGCTTCGATCGTTGCGAAGATTAGACGAGCTTCAGCGCCGCATTCTGTCCGAGGGTTTTATCTTCGCGTTCGTGGTATCGGCCGCGGTCACGTTTTCCTATGGATGGCTGCAGAACATGGCCGAGGCGCCCGCCCTGACGTACAACTGGGTCATGGTGATCTTGTGCTTTTCGTGGGCACTCGGCACCGTCATCGCTCGCACGCGCTATCGTTGAAAAACACATTGCGTGTCCTGCGCGCCGAGCGCAATTTGTCACAGGCCGATCTCGCTGCCCTGCTCGGGGTGAGCCGTCAAACCGTGAACGCCTTGGAGGTTGGGAAGTACGATCCAAGCCTACCGCTTGCGTTCAAGATCGCGCGAACATTTGCTCGCCCCATTGAGGCAATCTTTATATTCAACAATGACAGCTAGTTCTCAATATCGCCGAGCTAAAGCCACTTCTGGCGCAAAAAAGCTCGTACCCACTGAGGTACGAGCTTGAACCTGGAGCCGACGAGCGGATTTGAACCGCTGACCTGCTGATTACGAATCAGCTGTAAGCACACGATCGGAAGGCCCGGAAGGCGCGGTCACCCTTAATTTATTGGACTTCCAGAGTCAAATAGACTCACCGAGTTCACCTGAATCCCTGACTTTATACCTGATTTCCACAGGGGTATCAAGCGCAAGCCACATCAACGCCTGCAATCGTGCGTGCCGGTCGGTTGGACTCACCTTTGCAACGCCCGGACGCGAACCCATTCGGTTTCCGGCTTGGTCTCGGGCAAGACGATCTCGTTCCGCATCCCTGATCCCTCACGCAAATTATATCACGCGCCGCGCGCGAAGGGACGAGGTTCCGGTCACGGGCTGAACGCGAAACGCGGGCGTCAGAACTCCAAGAGGTTGTCGCGGAAGTGCTTGTGGGCGTAGTGCGTGCGTACCGCGCCGCGCCGCTGGAGCGCCGGCACGAGCCCGTCCGTGATCTCCGCGACGTAGCGCCGGCTGAAGTAACTGTTGGAAATCAGATAGCCGTCGCCACCGGCTTCCTGCATCACGGCCTCCATATTGGCCGCGACCTCATCGGCCGTGCCGGTGAAGTCGAGGCCGGAGCGGTCGACCATCGCCTCCGCCAACTGGCGCGGCGAACGCCCGGCGTAGCGCGCGACTTGGGACTGGTGACCGTTCGTCGTCAACGCCGGCAACGGTTCGTCGAGCGGAAAGCGCGAGAAATCGATGCCGCTGGTGCGCGACATCAGTGCCAATTGCATGTCGATGTATTCGATCGCTTCGGCCGCCTCGACGCGCCGGCGCTCCTGCGCCGCAGCTTTGGTCTCGTCGACGATCGGCTGCGTTTGGAAGAGAATCTTGATCCGGTCCGGATCGCGCCCGGCCTCGTGGGCGCGCCGGCGAACGTCGTCGCGAAAGGTCTTCATCGCAGCAACACCGTCGGCTGCCGCGATGATAGTATCGGCCCAGCGGGCCGCGAACGTCCGCCCGCGCGGCGAACCGCCGGCCTGGCAGAACACCGGCCGGCCCTGCGGCGAACGCGGCGCGCTCAGCGGGCCACGGCTGCTGAAGTACTTCCCCTTAAAATGGATCGGGTGAACCTTCTTGCCGTCGGCGAAGATGAACCGCTCGCGGTCGAGCACGACCGCATCGGGCTCCCACGACTCGAGGAGCTGCGTGACCAAATCGGCAAATTCATCCGCCATGTCGTAGCGCGTATCGTGCTCGAACTGGCCCGCGTGCCCGTAGTTTTGCGCGCCGCCGTCGTTGCTTCCGGTAACGATGTTCCAGCCGATGCGCCCTTCCGTCACGTGATCGAGCGAATTGATCAGCCGTGCGAGCAAGAACGGCGGATACTCGGTCGTCGAAAAGGTCGGAACGATGCCCAGGCGCGTCGTGGCTTGCGCGAGATACGGCACGAGCACGGCCGGATCGAGCTTCGGCGTTGCCGCAGCAAAGCGCAGGTACGCATCGTGCGAATCCTGATAGGTGTACGGAACGTTGGACGAATCTTCGATGATCAAGTAGTCGAAGGAGGCACGTTCCATCGCCCGCGCCAGATCCACGAACAGGTCCGGCATCATCCAACGATCGGGGTCGCTTCCGGCCCAGGTCGTGCGCCAAGCCTTCGGGCCGTAGCCGCGCGAGAGAAACCACGCCAGGTGAAACGGGCGACTCATGCGATCTTGCGTTCGGCCGTGACCCCGAGCGCGTCGAGCAAGAGATCGCGGTATTCCCCGAAGAGCGGGTCGCGGTAGGAACGCTCGCCCGGGATCAGGATCTCGCGGTCGACACCGATACGCCCGTCGACCAACACCACGACGCGGTCGGCCAGTAAGACCGCCTCGTCGACGTCGTGCGTCACGAGCAACACCGCCGGGCGATGTCTGGCGCACAGTTCGCGTACCAGCTCGTGCATCTTGATACGCGTCAGCGCGTCGAGCGCGCCAAACGGTTCGTCGAAGAGCAGTAGCCGCGGCTCGCGGACCAACGATCGCGCGAGCGCCGCCCGCTGCTGCTCGCCACCCGAGAGCTCGCCGGGCCACGCGCGTTCGCGCCCGGAGAGACCGACCTCGGCTAACGCGGCGGTCGCCCGCGCGTGGGCGTCTGGAGCCTCCAAACCGAGCATGACATTTTGGAGCACGCGTTCCCACGGCAGCAACCGCGCGTCCTGGAAGACGACGGAGCGGTTCGCCGCGACCGTCAGTTCACCCGATCCGGCGGCGTCATGGTCGAGGCCAGCCAGGGCGCGCAGCAGGGTGGATTTCCCCGATCCGCTGCGGCCGAGCAACGCGACGAATTGGCCTTCCGGAATCTCCAGATCCAATGCGTCGAGGATCACGCGCGCGCCGAACGAACGGGTGAGCCCGCGAATCCTCACGGCGGCGCCGTCTAGCGTGCCAAGGTGCGGCGCCATCCGAGCGTCCTCCGTTCGAGCGCACGGACGAGCGAGTCGGCGAGCCAGCCGAAAAGTCCGTACACGGCGAGGCCCACGAAGATCACGCCGGTTTGGCCGTACTGATCCGCCTGCACCATCATGTATCCGAGACCGCTTTCGGCATTGATTTGCTCGACCACGACCAGACCGATCCACGCCGCCGTCACCGCGAGCCGCAAGCCGGTGAAGAATCCCGGCAGGGCGCCCGGTATGATGATCCGGTGAATGAACGTCCAGCGGTTCAGGCGCAGCGTTTCGGCCAGCTCGACGTAGCGTTTGTCGATGCCGCTCAACGCTGCGTGCGTGTTGATGTAGACCGGCACGAGCACGGCGAGCGCGATGACGATGATCTTCATCGTCTCGCCGATGCCGAACCACAGGATCATCAGCGGAATCATGCCCAACGACGGTATGGCGCGTTTGATTTGCACCGGACCGTCGATCAGCGCGTCGCCGATCACGCTCAGCCCGGCCAGCGCTGCGAGCGCGGTGCCGGCGAGCACACCGAAGACCAGTCCCACTCCGGCGCGCGCCAGCGATGCCACAAGATTCGCCTGTAACGTGCCGTTTGCGATCAGCCCGGCCGCCGTCTGCGCGACGCTCCACGGCGCTGGGATCAGTCGCGGGTCGAGCACATGCGTCAGTGAGAGCAGCGTCCATGCGGCCAGCAGCACGAGCGGACCGAAGAGCCGGCCGTACGGGATGGGATGGCCGGGCCCGAGCCGGGTCGCCTCGCGCGGCTCGCGTGCAACGCGAGGGGGGCGAGTGGTTCGCTCCCCAACGCGCTCGACGGCCGATTCCGGTGAGAGACTCACGGCCACGGGGCTACTCCAAGTACCGTGACGGCACGCTGGCCGCTGCGAGCGACTCGAAACGCGGGTCGAAGAGATCGTCGGCCTTCACGTTCGACACGACGCCTTCGGCGGTGAGGAAATCGACCGCGTCCGCTTGGATCGCACGCGCCTTTTTCCAGTTGCGTGCAAAGACCGGCTTCCCGAGTTCGGCGATGATACGCTTGCCGTCGTCGGCGCTTACGTGCTGGTTCTGCACGTAGTAGGCGTCGATCCACGCCGCGGCATGTTCGTATTCCCACACCGATGCCGCGTACCAACTTTTCAAGAACGTTGAAATCGCGGCGACGTTTTCCGGGTCCTTGAGCACGTCGGCGGATGCGGTAAGCGTGAGCGGCGTGGCTTGCACGTTCGGCCGCAAAACGATGGCGCCGTCGCGCGCGTAGAGATTGAGATAGGTCGTCAGCAGCGGCTCGGCCATCGGCGCGGCGTCGACTTGCCGGCTGGCGAGCGCGTTCTGGAACTCGCCACTCGTCAACCGCACGAGCGTTACCTGATCTTTGCTCAGCCGCGCTTGCTGCAGCACCTTCAGCACGAAGAGGCCTTGCTCTTGACCGGCGGAGTAGGCGATCTTCTTCCCCCTGACGTCGCTTACTCGGCGAATATCGCTCCCCGGCGCGGTCACGAGCGTGTAGGCCGGAATCGTCCGGTAGCGGAACGCGACGATTTTGATATCCAGACCGGTCGACGCCGCCAGGATCGGCGGAATGCCGCCGACGGCGCCGAGATCGATCGCCCGCGCGCGATACGCTTGCACGATCGCCGGCCCCAAGGTCAGGTTGGCCCAATCGACTTTGAACGGAACCGCCTTGGACAGCCCGGATGCGTCGAGTGAAACCTGATGCTCGACGTCGGCGATGCGTAAGTCAACCGCAGAGAGGTCGGCGGCATACGCCGGTAGCCTCGGCGCGAGGCCCGCGAGGCCGAGGCCGGCGAGGGACTGTAAGAACGTCGTTCGCGCGGGATTGCGAAGGCTTGGGAAAGGGGTGGGTTTCACGATGACAGCTCCAACCGGGTGTGCGAGAAAACAAAAAGCCCCTCGTCTGGCCGGCGAGGGGCTTCCGAACGGTCGAAGCGAGGGCTTCAGCGCATACGAAAATCGCCGGTCCAACGGAGAGGCGAGCTACAACACGATTGCGTCCGGCGCGAAGTCATCGCATGCAGTCTAACGCTTCCGCCCACCCGGCGTCAAGCAACCCGGATCGACCACCCCTTGACGAACGTCGTCCGAAGCGATTAAACTGCGCCCAATGAACGTCCGTGCCGCGCTGACCTGTTGTTGCACGCCTCTCGATCGAGCTGGCGAGTTTCGCATAGGCTAAGCAGCCTTCGGTTGTGCGAAAGCCCCTCGCCGGCTCGGTGAGGGGCTTTTCTTTTTCTCATTTCTTTGAAGAAAGTTCGGTGTCATGTCATCAAGCCTGCCGGAAAAGAACGGTCCGTGGTACTCAGAGGGTCGCTATTGGGTGAGCCCCCATAACTTTGCGCCAGAGGTCCGCAGCCAGTTCACGTTTTCCCCTCACTTTCGCATCGTCGATAGCACGATCCGCAAGATTCTCATGAGCCCGTCGGAGCGCATTACGGTCACTGAGGCTTTGCATCTCGCCGAGAAGTTGCGCGAGGCGGGCGTGCGTACGATCTTTCTCAACCTGCTGTGGCATGGGTCCAAGGAGCCGGAGGCACTCGGCTACGACATCATCAAGGCGATCTACGAGCGGTTCGACTTCGATATCTCGCTGCACATCGACGGGCTGCATCAACCGGGCTGGGAAAGAAAGATCGATACCGGTTTGGCATTAGGTGCTCGTGACATCGGCGTGCTGTTGCCGACATCCCCAGCTCACCATGGGGCGCCGACCGAGGCGAGCAAAAGGAAGGTGCTCGAGCAGCTCGAGGCCGTCACCGGTTATATCCGGAAGACCGGAGCCGAAGCGTCGACCACGTCGCACGACACCGCGCGAACGGACTTCTCGTGGCTCACCACCTACCTGCGGCGCGCGATCGAGCTCGGTCACGTGCGGCTTGACATTGCCGATTCGTCGGGAACGCTCTCGCCGGAAGGCGCGAAATACTTCCTCCGCAAGCTGCGCGCAGAACTGCACACAGAGATTCCGTTCTCGTTCCACATCCATCAGGATCTTGGACTGGCAGATGCGGGATCGCTGGCTGCAGCGACGGTCGGAGCTTGGCCCGATGTGTCGGTCAATGGCGTTTCGTATCGCGCGGGTTTCGCTTCGCTTCAAAACGTCGCCGCCGCCTTGGAGATCCTCTATGGCGTCAACACCGGCATCGATCTGACGAAGCTTGCGGAGCTCTCCAAACTGGTTGCGTCGCACACGTATCCCGTTCAGCCGCATCAGGCATTCACGGGCGAGCACGCCTTCGTCAAGGAATCCTCGGCCGGTGTCGCAGCGGCCATCAACGCCGGCGATCACTATTTCCCGCCGGTCGATTGCGCGCTCGCGCCCGAAGTCTTCGGTGCCAAAACGCATATCGTCTGGGGCCGGCAGACGCTCGCGGGAACGGCGCTCCTAGCGAAACTGAAGTCGCTCGGCTTGGAGGCGACGCCGGAGGACGTGGAGCGCCTTCGTGCGGTGCTTATCCAAAAGCGAAGCGAGCGGCGCGACTACCCGCGATGGCTGGAGGACGACGAGGTAACGGCGATTGCCCGAGAGTTGTTGGCACCCCGGATCGCCGCAACCGTAGGGTAGCAGCAAAGTCTACCCGCTTCACGTCCACGGATTGAGAATGGAGGCCCCGGTGCGTGAGAAATCCGCTTCGTTGTTCGTGACGATCGTCAACCCATGGTGAAGCGCCGTCGCCGCCAGCTGGCTATCGACGATGGGGAGCTTGCCTGAGCCGAGTCGCGCCCGCCCCTCGATGCGCCCCCACTGCTGCGCAACATCCAGGTCGAAGGCGAGAATTCGTCCGTTGAAACGCGAGAGCAAATCCGAGACGAGCCACGTTTCCAGCGCGGCTCGTTTCTTTGCATCCGATTGAACCGTAATTCCAATACGCAGTTCACCTATGGAAAGAACGCTCAGAAACAGCTTCTGCTCGTCGGCCGACGCGATCCAAGCCGCGAGACCGGAGTTCGGCCGTGGCTTGCGCAGATCCGAGACGACATTGGTATCGAGCAGAAATCCGCTCACAGGTCGATGTCCCGGCCCGTCTCACGGCTGCGCCCCGGCACGATCTTCGCCTCGCGAAAGGGCGACTGCGCAAAGAAATCGACCAGCGTTCCCTGCCGGCCCGCGACCGCCGAACGGTACGTCTTCATCGACAGGACGACCACGGCTTCCTCACCACGGCGCGTGATGATCTGGGGGTCGCCCTTCATCGCCGCATCGACGAGGTCGGAGAGCTTCGCTTTGGCTTCGGTTACAGCCCAAGTCTTCGTGCGCATAAACCACCATATTGACTATATATGCACTTCCAACTAACTATATAGTCATTATACCGCAAAGGCAGCGCCGATTCAACCTGCCTTGACGTCATGTGCCCGCGAGTCAGCGCGCTACCGTTTGGTACGCAGGGATTTTGGGCAAATCGCTGCCGTCCAGCCCAGCGCTTGTAAGGTGGTCAACATGAAAACTCCGCACGCCCTCGTCCTCGCCACCGCGTTTGCAATCGTCACCGCCGCACCGCTCGCGCGGCCCGCGCAGGCCGACACGACGTCGTCGACCTTCCTCGCCGCCGCCGCCGGCGCGATCGTCGGTTCGCTCTTGACCGACTCCAACAACCAGCCCTATTACGTCCGGAACGGGCGGCACGTGTACGTGAGCAAGGACACCGCGAACTACTATCGCGCGCACCACGGCAACCAGAGTCGCGCTCCGCAACGCGGCGGTCAGATGCGCAACGACCAACACCACTAACTGCGGCTCGACCGCACGGCGGCAAAGTAAAAGGCCCGCACGAGCAGCGCGCGGGCCGAGACTGGAGCCGACGAGCGGACTTGAACCGCTGACCTGCTGATTACGAATCAGCTGCTCTACCAACTGAGCTACGTCGGCTCGAATGCGCGCCGCTCGCTGGTCCGGGGCGGGCACCCGTCACGGTTTCACACCGGCCGTCCCCGACCCTCCGTCGCCCAACGCCGAAGCGCTGCCGGCTTGCTCCGTCCGGTAGCGCTCGACCAGATCGTGGACCGACTGGTGGCTGTCGAAGTGTGCGAGCAGATCGTGGGTGCGCAAGAGCTTGTTCGTCGTCTCGTCGTACAGGCGCGCTAGCGCAAGGCGAATTCCGCGCGACCGGAGATCGTCCTCGATCGTCTTGAGCGTCCCGACCGATTGCACGTCGAGCAGCGGCGATGCCGAGAAGTCGATCACGACGAGCCGGGGCGGTTCGGGCGACGCGTCGACGAGCCGCAGCAACTGGTGGCGGATGTACATCGCATTGAAATAGTACCAGGGGCCAAAGGTGCGGATCGCCAGCACCCTATCGGCCACCGTCGCGGTCGGGTTATATTCGACGTTGACGTAGAGCGTCGTCCCGGGCAGTTCGCCGAGCACCGCTATCTCCGGCCGGCAGGCCCGCGCGACGACCATCATCAGCGAAAAACCGACCGCCCAAATCACGCCGTCGAGGATTCCGCTCGTCAACACGGCGATCAAAGCGAACGCCATTACCCAGAACTCATGCCGCGAGCTGATCCAGATCTTCTTGATATCGTCGAAGTGTAAGAGATGCACGGCGGCCACGACGACGATCGCGCCGAGCAATGGGTCGGGGATCGCCGAGAAGAATGCTGCCAAAAACGCGAGCACGATCGCGATCGATGCGGAGTTGACGACGAGCGCGAACGGCGAGCGCGCGCCGGCCATGTCGTTCACCGCGGATTGCGACATGCCGCCCGAGACCGGAAAGCCTCCGAACGCGCCGGTTGCGAGATTTGCGGCACCCAGCGCGATCAGCTCCTGGTCGGGATCGATCGGATCGCCGTGCGCGAGCGCGAGCGTGCGCCCCGTCGCGATCGTTTCAACATACGCCAGCGTGAAGCAGGCCAGCGCGACCGGGATCAGCGCGTTGATATCGGTCGCCGGCAATGCCACGAGCGGCAGGGAGGGTGCGGGCAATCCGTTCGGGATATGCCCGGCGATTCGAATGCCGAGTCGCGCGATCGCATCGATGTGCATCAGGATCAGAATTCCACCGACCACGACGATCGTGGTCGGCCGGCCGGGCCAACGGTGGGCCAAGAACAGCAGCGCTGCGATCGCCGCAACGCCCAGAATCACGGACGGGACGTTCGCCTGCGGAAGTTGCGTGAGCAGTTTGCCGATACGTGTGAAGAAACTACCCGACCCGTCGGCGACGCCGAAGATCTTCGGCAACTGCGTCGATGCGATGTAGAGCGCCGCGCCGGCACGGAAGCCGGTAAGCACGACGGTGCTGATGAAATTCACCAGGAAGCCCGCTTGCAAGACGCGCGCGGCGATGCAGCAGCAGCCGACGAGTGTCGCGGTCGCCGCGGCCAGGACGGCATACCGCGCGACGTCTCCGCCGGCCAGCGGCATCAAGCTCGATGCGACGAGCAGCGCGATCGCCGACGTCGGCCCGACCGCGACCTGGCGCGACGTTCCGAACAGCGCGTACGCGATCCCGGCGACGAGATAGCAATAGAGCCCGGCGACGGCGGGTAGTCCCGCCAAGGTCGCGTACGCGATGCTTTCCGGGATGGCGAAGGCAGCGAGCGAGAGCCCGGCGATCACATCGGCCCGCAATAGGACGCTGCGGTAACCGGGAAGCCAATTGAGGACGTGGAGTCGGCGAGAAAGGTTCTCGATTCGTCGACCTTCGCCGACTCCGAAAGGCGTCCCGTTTCGCAGAGCGGGACGCGGTCCGGAAAATCAACGCAGGGCGGGTGCAAACATGCGGAGTACGGCGTTCGTGCAGCACCGTTTCAGGAGGCAGAACATGGCTACGCAGCTCTCGCACGCCGCGCCCGTCGCAGCGAGCATGCTCATCGGCGGCGAGTGGGTTAACGGACCCGCGCAGATCGAGGTCCGCAATCCCGCCCACCCGGCCGAAGTCGTGGGTACGATCGTCCGCGGCACGCCCGCCGACGTCAACCGCGCCGTCGCCGCCGCCAAGGCCGCGCAACCCGCCTGGGCCGCGATCGGCGTCCGCGAACGCGCCGCGGCGATCGCCCGCGGCCTCGACGCCGTGGCTGAAGGCCTCGACGAGCGCGTGGTGCTGTACACGCGCGAAAACGGGAAGACACTCGCCGAAACGCGCGGCGAACTCGGCGGCCTCGCCGAGCGGATGCGCGTGAACCTCGAGTACGTCGACCACTTCGATGGGCACAAGGACATCCCGATGCCCGGCGGCCGCACGTTCCTGCGCTACCAGCCCTACGGCGTCGTCGTCTCGATCGTGCCGTGGAACGCGCCGTCGAACCTCGCCTTCCAGCAGATCGTCGGCGCCACGCTGACCGGCAACACGATCGTCGTGAAGCCGCCCGACACCGCGCCGCTCGCCGTTACCGCGACGATCGGCCTGTTCGCCGCGCATCTGCCGCCCGGCGTCGTCAACGTCGTCACCGGCATGCCGAGCGAAATCGGCGACACGCTCACGACGCATCCCGACGTCGGCAAGATCGTCTTCACCGGTTCGATCCCCTCGGCGCGCCACATCGGTGCGAACGCGCTGCAGTCGATCAAGAGCCTGCTACTCGAACTCGGCGGCAACGATCCGGCGATCGTGCTCGACGACGTCGATCTAAGCGAGGGGACGATGAAGCGCATGGCCGCGATGGTCTTCGGCCTCACGGGTCAAGTCTGCGGTGCGATCAAGCGCATCTACGTGCCGGAGTCGATCGCCGCGGAGTTCACCGCCGCGTTCCGTAAGGCGGCCGATAAGGTCGTCGTCGGCGACGGACTCGAACCGGGTGTCACGATGGGACCGCTCCACACCAAGGCCGGTCTTACCCGCGCGACCGGACTCGTCGAGGACGCCCGCCGGCGCGGCGCGCACATCGATCCGGTCGGCACGATCCAGGATGCCGCGACGTTCGCGGAGGGCTACTTCATGCAGCCCACGATCGTGACGAACATCGCCGCCGACGCGCCGCTCGTCGTGGAAGAGCAGTTCTGCCCGAGCATTCCGATCGTCACCTACACCGATCTCGATCAGGCCTTCGCCCAGGCCAACGACACCGTCTACGGTCTCGCCGGTTCGGTGTGGGGTGCCGACGTGCACCGCGCGATCCACCTCGCGCGCCGCATTCAGGCGGGCTCGCTGTGGGTTAACACGCACGGCATGGTCAATCGCCGCGCGCCCTTCGGCGGCTTCAAGCAGAGCGGCATCGGACAACGCGGCGGGCTCGAAGGCCTGATCGACTACGTCCAGCCGCAGACCGTGACCGTTTTCGACTAACTCCCACCTCTTCAACGGAGTACCCACATGCGTTCAAATACCGTGAAGCACGCGTGCCTAGAAGGCCGCGCGCAAATCGGCTCGTTCATCGCGACCAGCGATCCCCTCTGCGCGCAGATCATGGCCAATAGCGGCTTCGAATGGGTGCTCGTCGATATGGAGCACGGCCCGGTGCCGATCACGGCGCTGCAAAACGCCGTCACCGCAATCCGCACGACCAACACGCAGCCGTATTGCCGCGCCGCCTGGAACTCCAGCGCCGCGATCCAAACCGCGCTCGATTGCGGCGTCGCCGGCATTATGGTGCCGATGGTCAGCACCCGCGCCGACGCCGAGCAAGTCGTGCGCGACGCGCGCTACCTGCCGATGGGCGAACGCAGCCGCGGCGGCTTTCTGCCGGTGCTCTCGTTCGCCACGGATTCGGCCACCTATCGCGACCGCTCCAACGAAGAGATCCTCGTGATGGCGCAGATCGAGACGAAAGAGGCGATCAAGAACCTCGAGGACATCGCGTCGGTCGCCGGCATCGACTGCCTCTTCGTCGGGCCCAACGACCTCGCATCGACCTACGGCGTCGCGTATCCCGGGACGTGGGAAGAAAAGGACAGCGAGTACTTCAAGGCGATCGCGAGCGTGCCGGCCGTGGCGCGCAAACACGGCAAGATCGCCGGCATTCAGGTCAACACGCCGGCCGCCGCCAACGAGTGCATCGCGCTCGGCTTCACGCTCGTCGGCATCGGTGCCGACGCCGGCTTCATGTGGGCCGCCGCGCGCCAAGCCCGCGCCGCCATCAACGCGACACCGTAACCATGCGCGCGACGTACGCCGCGCTACCCGCGGCTCTCATGTTCGTCTGCGCGCAGACGGCCGGCAGCGCGCAGACGGTCGCACCGGCGGCGTGCGATAACGCAGGTCTGCTCGCCGTCCAGAAAGCGCACGCCGACGAAACGGCCGTGACGCTGTGCGGCGTCGCCGGCGACATCGGCGATCCGAAGCGCATCCCCAACGGCGAATTGCATCGTTACTTCACCGTCGACGTCGGGAGCGGGAACAAACTCGCGATCGACGTGAACCTCGACGCGATGCATGCCGCGCCGCCGCTCGCGGCCGGCGCGAGCGTGCTGGTCCACGGCTGGTACTATTGGCACAACGAGCACGAGGGCGTGCACTGGACCCACCACACCGAGTCCGGGCCGCACCCCGGCGGCTACATCACGATCGGCAGCACCACGTACGACTAGCGCCGCGCTTTCGCTTGCGCGATGACGCTCCGGCGATCGAAGTCGTTGGCGAAGTCGATGAACTGGTCGGTCACGAGCGAGGCGCCCGGCACGAGTTCGGGCGTCGCGCCGACGTCGGCAAAGAAACTGCAGTAGCGCGCGATCCCATCGGCATTCATCGCGCCGATACGCCGCGCGGTGAGATCGTACGCCGGGAACAGCGGCTCGAGCGCCTCGATCTCGCGCGTCACGAGATCGAGCGCGGCGGGCGTGACCTGCCGGTTGGTGGCCTCGAGAAACATCCGTGCCGAGACGCGCGGGTTCACGCGCACGAAGATATACGCCTTGACCATCGCGCGCGCGAAGCGCCGCAACTGATCGGGCTTCGCGGCCAGCGTTTCGGGGCTCACGCCGAAGCCGGAGTTCCGGATATCGGCCAAGCGCGGATTCGGGAAGTACCGAAACGCGATGCCCGCCGCCGCGTGAAAGATCGCCAGCTCTTGCAGCGGAAACGACACCGCATCGACCTTGCCGGCCGTCAGGGCGGTCAGCGCTTCGGCACCGCGCGAGATCGGGAGATAGGCGTAGTCGCCCTTGCGTAAGCCCGCCGTCGCGAGGAGCGCATCGGTCGAGGCTTCGGTGACGCCGCCGCTGCCGGTCTCGCCGATCGTCTTCCCGCGGAAGTCGGCGAGCGTACGGATCGGGCTCGTGTCGGCAACCGCCAGCGTGTAGTCGTACATCGGATGACGCGCCAGGAAGAATTGTAGTCGCACGCCGCGGGAATAACCTTGGATTACGGCTTCGAGGCTGCTCGAACAGATATCACCTTTGCCGGTCGAGACGGCCGCGAAACACGCCCCGGCATTCGCCGCGAACTCTTTGGTGACGCTGAGGTGCTCGGCGCCATAGTAGCCGGCTTTGTCGGCGACGATGTCCTCGACGTCGGCAACCGAGGGCGGGAAGTTGCCGCCGACGAGCACGAGCGCATCATCGGCCGCAGCGGGCGGCGGCGGCGCAGCAAGCGCGAACGCGAGCGCGAGCAGCACCGCCCGAAACACGTTAGGGACGGCGCTCGCTCATAGCGCGTAGGCCTTGAGGGGCGACGCTTCGTGCGGGCTGTGTTCGGCGAGCCAGCCGCGTAGCGGGACGTCGGCCTCGGTCGGGGTGTAGTAGCCGTTGGCGCTCGTTCCCCAGCCCAGGAGCTGGCGGCGAATCGGTTCGCTGCGGTCGCGCAGATCCGCGACCGTCATGTCGTCTTTGGTGCGCAACCAGCGATAACCGTACCCGTAGAACAACACCTTGCGCGTCACCTCGGACCAATTCGGGCTCGCGGCGTGCCACAAGCGGCGGTCGAAAAACACGGCCGAACCCGGCTTTACGAGCACGGGTCGCGCGCCGGCGGGCTGGCCTTCGCCGCCGGCCGGCCGCGCGAGCGTGTTGTCGAGATGGCTACCCGGCACGACCCAGAAGTTTCCGCGCCCCGGCTCGCTGACGTCGGAGAGAAAGTAGCCGACTTTGAGCGAGAGCCGCGGCCGCGGATCGCTCTCGATCTCCAGGTTGACGCGGCCGCTGTCCTGATGCCAGCCCAGCGTCTTGGCATCGGGCGTACCGCCGCCGGGCGGCGTGACGACGAGATGCGCGTGATAGAGATAGATGTTCCAGCCCAGCAGTCCCCAGACTTTGGGCAGGATCTTCTCCTCATCGATGAGATCGACGAAGCGCGCGTCGTCGGGCAGAAAGTTGGAGTACATCAGCGGCGCGCGCGGATCGTGTCCGGCCGCGACCCGTTGCGCGAAGACGCCGTCGGTCGCCGCGGTCAGCGCGACGACGCGCTCGGGCGAGAGCGCGTCTTCGATCACGAGCAATCCCGTCTCTTCGAACGTCGTTCGCTCGGCGTCGGTCAGGCGATGTTCCAGGCACGAAGGTTGCACGAACGACTCGTTGAGGAGCCGCGGCCCGACTTCCTGTGCGCCTCCGGAGCGCCCACCCCGAGCGCTCCGGAAGCGTGTCCTAGTAGGACATCCAGTAGTTGAGGTTGATGATGTTCGAGTTCACGTGGTCGATGTAGCAGCCGGGGCAACCCGTGCTGCCGGCCGGGATGTTCACACCCGGTAGCGTTCCCTGGTGGACGAGCGCGAGGCTCAGGTTGACGTTGTTGGAGAACCAGTGCGCGTACTGCAGCGCCTCGAATTGCGTGCCCGAGAAGTTGCTGATGCCGGTGTTGTAGCCGACGCCCTGCCACGAACCGTTCGGGCCCTGATACGGCGAGATCGAGTTGAGCCCGGTGAACAGCGCGGTAGCGAAGATCACGTTGGAGTCCTTCGTACCGGTTCCGCCGACGGTCGCGTACGTCGGCGCCCCGCGGCCCCAGCCGATGTTGCCTTTGCTTGCGTAGATGAACGTCAGCTGTTTGGTGCTGTTCCCCGTCCACGGGTTGCCCGTGAACGGATCGTTGCCGGTGCGGAAGCCGTAGTCGCCCTGGAAGATCATCCGATGCGCGTTCTTACTGCCGATCACTTGCGAGAACCAGATCGATTCGAGGTTGATCGGTCCTTGCTCGGTCATGTACGCGCCGGTAGCCCGGGTCAGCGCGAACGGCGTCGCGCCTTGGCACGCGGCGGGAGTCAGCGCGACGGCCGAGGCCGTGCCGGCGAGCGCGTTTGCCGCGCTCGTCGCACACAGGCCCGCACCCGGATTCCAATACGCGAACGGATAGTCGTTGAGGTGGTCCTGGTTGAAGCCGACCGCGGTCGCGGTTTTTTGATTGTAGAGTTGGATGAACGAATACATCTCCTGCGAGCTGCCGTTGCAGTTCGGGTTCACGCCGAAGGTGCCGGCGTTGGCCGCGAGCGTCCCCGAGTTGAGACCTTGCACCACGGTGCAAACCGGGCTGATCGCATTCACCTGTGCGAGTTGCTCGGAACTCACGCCGGTCGGATTCTGGCCGAAGCTCGTCACGACTTCGAGCCACTGGCGCGGGCTCGGATCGAGATAGTAGAGCTCGCCGCCCAGCTTCTGGTTGTAGCCGAGGATCGGGTTGATGTTCCGCGAGCCGGTGTTGTTCGTCGGAGAGATCTTGCCGAGCTGACCTCCGACGCCGGCGCCGCCCTGCATCGACGCCCACTGCACGTAGTAGCGGTTAATGTTGAACGCGATCGCCTGATTGCCGCCGGAGTTGTCCTGATAGGTGCACGGATACGCGCCCAGCGTCGAACCGGGCGGCGCGCCGGCGTTGGCGACCGACGACGTGCAGAACGCCTTGTTATCGGAGCTCAGCCCCGTCGGTTGCGCGACCTGATCGATGAACGATAGGCGGATCTGGTAGCTGAAATGCGAGTCCAGCTGCCCTTGGAAGTACGCGCGGATGCCGAAGTCGGTGGTTCCCTGCGCGGCCGGACCGGTATAGGTGGAGTTGGTCGTGCCCGGACCCCACGAGAAGTTCGTTCCGCGCGTGATGCCGGGGTACGCGCCGTAGTTGGCCGGGAACGGCGCGTTGGCCGCAACCGCCGGAGAGAGCGTTCCGGCCGCGCCGACGGCGCGCGCGTAGGGGCCGTTGGTCGCCTCGAGATCGAGGTACGACGTCGCCGGCTGGTAGCTGAACTGCATGCCGCCGCGGTTCTTCGCGATCGCGGCCGCAATCGTCGCGACGTCTTGCTTCACCGAAGCGATCGCCGCTTCGTCGGCCGACTGCCGCGACTCGTCGGTGACGCGCTGCGACTCATCGACGACCAAACGCGACTTGATCGTCGCGACCTGGCTCTGCAGATCTTTCAGATCCCCGGCGTACTGCGTCATCAACTTTTTGAGCAACGCGAGATCGCGCGCGTTGACGGCGTCGCCGTTGATCTGCGCGGCGATCACCGAACTCAGCGCGCGGTCGATGAGCGCGACGAGTTCGTACCGCGTCAAGGGACGATTCCCGCGAAACGTACCGTCGGGATAGCCTTTCACGTAGCCGTCGGCCGCCAACTCTTGCACCGCCTGATACGCCCAGTGGTTGGGCGGCACGTCGTTGAATGAATCCGCGGCGTCGCTCGCCGAGGGCGCGGCATCGGCGACCGTGGCCGGTGCGCCTGCCGCGACGGCGGGAACGGCACCGAGCGGGCCGGCGATGAGCGCGATGCCGATCGTCGCCGCGAGGGCGCGCGCAAACAAAGTATCCACTCTACGGAAACTCCTCGAAAAAACGCCGCGCGCAAATGCTCGCGCCGTAAAACGCTTGCATAGTAATGCAATCGCGCACGGAACGCAATTTTTTATGCAAACGCGCGCACGCGACGGAACGCGTTCCGTCATATGGGAAAAACGCGCGCGCTCCGCTTGAAGTTAGTCGGGGCGCGACGGCGAAGGGAGTCCGCGCCGATCCCGCTTCCCGGAGGATAGTGATGATGTCGAACGCTCGCTCATTCGCACTGCTCGCGCTCTGCGCGTTGACGCTAGCCGCCCGGCCCGCGCGCGCCGACGACGCGCTCACGCTGGTCGGCGGCAACTTCCCGCCCTCGGTCGTCGATGTCGAAGACATCGTCGCCGAGCGCGCGGGCTTCTACGCGCAAGAACACCTGAAAGTCACGAAAGACTTCGCCGGCAACGCGGCGGCATGTTTCTCTGCCGTCTCGTCGGGCAAGGCCGATATCTGCTCGAGTAGCTTCGAGCCCGCGATTCTCGGCTATTCGAAGGGCGTGCGGATCCAGTTCTTCTTAAGCCGCCACCCGCGCTACGACTACACGCTCGCCGTGCCGAGCGACAGTCCGATCAAAACGCTGGCCGACTTCAAAGGCGCCGATATCGGCGAGACCAACAACGGCAGCACGACCGAGGTCTCGACGAATTCCGTGCTCGCCGGCGCCGGGCTGCACCGCAACGACTATTCGTTCACGCCGATCGGGACGGGCCCCCAAGCCCTCACCGCGTTGACGGCCAAGAAAGTCGATGCGCTCTCATTCCCGATGCAAGAGCTGGCGATCATGCACGTCGTCGCCGGCCTGAACTTCCGCACGTTCCCCGAGCCGCGTATCGCCGACGTTCAGAACTCCGGTGTCGGCGCCAGCCCCGCGACGATGGCCGCCAAGCCCGATCTACTCGCGCGCTTCTCGCGCGCGATGGTCAAGGCGTACATCTTCGTGCGCGTGAATCCCCAGGCGTCGGCGAAGATGTTCCTCGACGGCACGAACCAGAAAGCCACGCCGGCGCTGCTCGCGCTGATCACGCAAGAGATCGAATCGCTCGAGCCGATGTTTCCGGCCTACGATCTCTCCGATGCGCATATCGGCGGCATCACCTTGCGCGGTGTGGAGCTCTACTGCAAGTTTTTCGAGGACGCGGGGCTCACGCCGACCCTCGTTCCCGGGCCCGAGCTGGTAACGAACCGCTTCATCGCCTTCGCCAACAACTTCGACCACAAGAAAGTGATCGCCGAGGCGAAGGCCTGGCGCTAGGCCGTGTTCGTGCGCGTCGGGCGCAGACCCATCGCCTTCGAGACCAGCTGCGTCTTCTGCAAAAGGACGCTCGCGATGCGCTCCGCGGCGCGGGCGTCGAAACGCGGCAGCGGGCCGGACACGCACAGCGAGCCGATCGGCTGCTGACCGCGACTGAAGATCGGCGCGGCGATCGCGATGCCGTCGACCGGCCCGCCGCGCGCGTACATCGCATAGCCGGCACGCCGGACGCGATGCAATTCCTCGATCGATGGGCCGGCCCCCGAATCCGAGGCCGCACGCGTGCGCGTGAGAATCGCCTGCGCTTCGGCTTGCGGGAAGAACGCGAGCAGGGCACAAGCGTTTGCGCCGCGGCGCAGCGTGTAGACGCGGCCGACCCGCCGCGTCCACTGCACTTCGTGCGGGCTCTCGCACTGCTCGACGACCACGTGTGTGTCGCCGTCGAGGACGTGCAGACTCACGGTCTCGCCGCAGATATCGCGCAAGCGCTCCATGTGCGGCAGCGAAACGGCGCGGATATCGGCTTCGGTCCAGACGTCGGCCGAGAGCTCCTTCATCTTCGGCCCGACCTGGTAGCGGCCGGTGGCATCGCGCGTGACGAGTTCGAGCCGCGTCAAGGTGCCGAGCAGCCGATGGACGGAACTCTTGCTGATGTCGAGCGCCGTGGCGAGTTCTTGTAAACTCACCTTGCGTTCGTACTCGCGCAACATGAACACGAGCTTGAGCGCGCGATCGAGCAGTTGCAATCCCCCGCCCCCGCTCGCACCGCCGTCCGGATCCAACGCGACGACGGCGTCCTGAACGGCCGGCTTGTCGAGTTCGCTCAATAACATCTTCCGTCTCCCCTCAACCGCTGCGGCGGGAATTTTTCGCCGCCCCTCCGACAAAACCATTACGCGCGTTCCGCGATTCGGGACGCGTTCCACGAAACGGAGTTACTCCATGCGCCACAATCTCGTCAAACGCGCGTGCCAAGAAGGCCGCGCCCAAATCGGCTCGTGGGTCGCCACGAACGACCCGCTCTGCGCCCAGATCATGGCTAATAGCGGCTTCGAATGGGTGCTGATGGATATGGAACACGGGCCGGTGCCGATCTCGGCGCTGGCGACCTCGGTCAACGCCGTCCGTACGACCAAGACGGAGCCGTTCGCGCGTGCCGCCTGGAACAGCAGCGCCGCGATTCAAACGGCGCTCGATTCGGGCGTTTCGGGTATCCTCGTTCCGATGGTCAGCACCCGCGCCGACGCCGAGCAGGTCGTGAGCGACACGCGTTATCTGCCGGTCGGCGATCGCAGCCGCGGCGCGCTGCGCGCGGTACTCTCGTTCGATACGGACTTCGCCGGCTACAGCAACGGCGCCAACGAAGAAGTGCTCGTGATGGTCCAGATCGAGACGAAAGAAGCCGTCGCGAACCTCGAGGACATCGCCTCGGTGAAGGGACTCGACTGCCTCTTCGTCGGCCCCAACGACCTCGCATCGACCTACGGCGTCTCCTTTCCGGCGGCGTGGGAACAAAAGGACAGCCCGTACTTTCAGGCGATCGCGGGTTTGCCGGCCGTGGCGCGCAAGCACGGTCTCTTCGCGGGCATTCAAGTCATGAACGCGACGATGGCCAACGAAGTTATCGCACTGGGTTACACGTTGGTCGGCATCGGCGCCGACGCCGCATTCTTGTGGAATGCCGCCCGCGCCGCGCGCGCCGGCGTGAAGACCGAAGCGTGAACGGCCGCGTCGCGATCGTCACCGGCGCCAGCGGCGGCATCGGCGAAGCGATCGCCGTCGCCTTCGCGCAAGAAGGCGCCCGCGTGGTCGTCACCGCGCGGCGCGCCGGCGAGCTGGAGCGCGTCGTCGCCCGCATCGAGGCCGGCGGCGGCAGCGCCGTCGCCCTCACCTGCGACCTCACGCGCGAGAGCGATATCGTCGAACTCTTCGCCGCGACGGTGCGGAACTGCGGCCGCCTCGACGTGCTCGTCAACAACGCCGGCAAACAGGGCCCCGGCGCGACGCACGAACTGACGCTCGACTTCTGGAACGAGGTCCTCGCGGTCAACGTCACGGCCCCGTTCCTCACCAGCCGCGAAGCGATCAAGATCATGAAGGCCCAGGATCCGCAGGGCGGGCGCATCATCAACATCGGAAGTCAGGCCGGAATTACGCCGCGGCCGAATTCGCTTGCGTATAGCACCAGCAAACGCGCGCTGGTGGGCCTCACCCACTCCCTGACGCTCGACGGCCGCGCCTACAACGTCGTCGCCTCGATCATCAACCCCGGCAACACGCGCACGCACACGACCGGGCCGAAGATCCCGCCCGGCGCGCGCGACATCATGGCGCCCGAAGACGTCGCGCGCGTCGCCCTGCTCATGGCGACATTACCGCCCGAGGTCAACCTCTACGAAGCGACGCTGCTGCCCAACACGATGCCGTCATTCGTCGGCCGCGGCTAACGCATCGACCGCGCTTGGCGCACGATTTTCTCGTGGTCGAAGTCGTTTGCGTAGGCGATGAACTCGTTCGTCACGAGCGTGTTGCCCGGGACGCGGTCGGGCGTGCGCCCGGCATCGACGAAGAACTGCGTGTACAACTCGATCGCGCGCCTGGAGAGGTACCCGATGCGTTTGTTCGAGGGGTCGTAGGCCGGGAAGTCGGGCTCCATCGCGGTGACGACGTGCGTCATGCTATCGAGCAGCTCGGGCGTAACTTTTTGGTTCGTTCCTTCGAGGTACATGCGGGCCGTGGCGCGCGGGTTCTCGCGGATGAAGACGAACGCCTCGCACATCGCGCGCGCGAAGCGCTTGAGAATATCGGCTTTATTCGCGATCGTCGCCGGCGTTGCGGCGAAGCCCATGTTCGGCACGTCGGCCAGACGGCCGTTCGGGAACATGCGGAAGCCGACGTGTCCGACGGCCGCCATCGTCTCGATCTCCTGGGTCGGAAACGCCACCGCATCGACCCGGTGCGCGGTGAGCGCCGTGAGCGCTTGTGCGGCAAGACCGATCGGCGTATATGAGTAGTCGCTGCGCCGAAGCCCCGCGCCGGCCAGCGTGGCGTCGGCCGAAATCTCGGTCGTGCTGCCGGGCGCGATCTCACCGATGTTCGCGCCCTTGAAGTCGGCGAGCGTCTTGATCGGACTGTCGCTGAGCACCGCGAGCGTGTAGTCGTAGCGGGGATCGCGGTTCAAGATGAACGTTAGGCGGACGCCCTTCGAGTAGCCCAGGATGATCGGCTCGATGCTGCCGACGCAGATGTCGCCTTTACCGATCATCACTTCTTGAAAACAGACCGAGGCGCCGCCGGCAAAGAACTTGTTCTCGACCAGGTGCTGTTCTTTGAAGTAGCCCATCTTGAGCGCGACCATGTCGTCGACGCCGTTGATCGACGGCGGGTACGTTCCGCCATACACCGTGATGACGTCGTCGGCCGACGCCGCGCGAATCGAGGTGAGCGCGATCAACGCGCAAACGGCGGCCGCGGCGACGCGCGCCGCGACGGAAACTCTGGGCATTCACATCCCTCCTCGCGGCGAGTCGGCGGTCCGGGAAACGATTCCCTTCCGTCGAACATGGCGCCGCAGCGGATTTCCAGACATGACGGAGGATGGCGTGCGGGTGTCGTTACGGATCAATGGGGCACAGCACGAGGTCGACCTCGTGCCGGAGACCACGTTGCTTGACGCCGTGCGCAACGTCGCCGGGTTGACCGGCACCAAGAAGGGTTGCGATCGCGGCCAGTGCGGCGCGTGCACCGTGCTCGTCGACGGCCGGCGCGTGCTGAGCTGTCTGACCTTGGCCGTGATGCACGCCGGCGCCGAGGTAACGACGATCGAAGGCCTGGCGAGCGGCGGCGAACTGCATCCGCTGCAGCAGGCGTTCATCGAGCACGACGCGTTCCAGTGCGGCTACTGCACGAGCGGACAGATCATGTCGGCCGCCGGTTTGCTCGCGGAGGGCGGCGCGCTCGACGCAGCCGCGATCCGCGAGGGCATGAGCGGCAACATCTGCCGCTGCGGCGCCTACCCGAATATCGTCGATGCGATCGTTGCGGTCGCGGAGCGCGGCCGATGACGACGACCACCGAACGCCCGCGCGTCGGCACGATCGGCCTGCCGGTCGACCGCGTCGACGGTCCGCTCAAGGTGACCGGCGCGGCGACCTACGCCGCCGACACGAAGGTCGAACACGCCCTCTACGCGGTGATGGTGCAGAGCACGATCTCGCGCGGCCGCATCCGCGAGATCGACGAGCGTGCCGCGCGCGCCGTCGCGGGCGTCGTCGAGGTGCTCACCTACAAGAACGCGCCGCGCATCACGCCGACCGGGATCGATTTCGCGGTGCCGACCGTGTTCGTCGAAGGCGGGCTCATGCCGCTGCAGACCGACGACGTGCGGTACTGGGGGCAACACGTCGCGGCGGTGATCGCGACGACGTTCGAAGCTGCCCGCACCGCCGCCGCGCGCCTAGCGATCGCGTACGACGCGCACGAGCCGGAACTCGCACTCGACGATCGCGCCCGCGCGCGCATGCAGCGGGTCGAGGCGTTCTTCGGCCGGCCGCTCAACGTCGAACGCGGCGACGTCGACGCGGCCTTCGCGAGCGCGACAACGATCGTCGATGCGACATACACCACGCCGGCCGAGACGCACAACGCGCTCGAGCCCTCGGCCACGGTCGCAATCTGGCACGGCGACGGCCTCACCGTCTACGACTCGACGCAGTGGGTCAAAGGCGCGCAACTGACATTAGCGCACTTCTTCGATCTCGCGCCGGCGCGCGTGCGCGTGATCTCGCCGTTCATGGGCGGCGGCTTCGGCTCGAAGGGCTGGCTGTGGCCGAACACCGTGATCGCATCGATGGCCGCAAAGGCGACGAACAAGCCGGTGAAGCTCGTCATCGACCGCGCGCAGTTCTTCACGACCAACGGCCACCGCCCGCAAACCGAGCAGCGCCTGCGCGTGGCAGCAAGCGCCGACGGAACGCTGACCGGCTTGACGCAGGACGTGCTCACGCGCACCGGCCGCGCCGGCGACTTCCAAGAGCCGTGCGGCCTGGTCAGCAAGTCGCTCTACGCGATCCCCAATCTGCGCCTCACGCACCACACGGTCGCGCTCGACATTCCGACGCCGACCGCGATGCGCGCGCCGGGCGAAGCGCCGGGGACGTTCGCGCTGGAATCCGCGCTCGACGAAGTCGCTGCCGCCCTGCAGATCGATCCGGTCGAACTGCGCGTGCGCAATCACGCCGACGTCGATCCCGACAGCGGCTTGCCGTGGTCGAGCAAACATCTGCTCGAGTGCTACAGCGAAGGCGCGCGGCGCTTCGGCTGGGCCGAGCGCACGCCGGCACCGCGCTCGATGCGCGACGGCAACGAGCTGATCGGCTACGGCATGGCGACCGCCACGTATCCGGCGCTCGCGAGCGGCGCCGAAGTGCGCGTGGTGACGCTCGACGGCGGACGGGTCCGCGTCGAGTGCGCCACGCACGATCTGGGCACCGGCATGTACACGATCGCGACCCAGGTCGCGGCCGAGGTGCTGGGCCTGCCGCTCGATCGCGTCGAGGTGCTGATCGGCGATTCACGCTATCCGCGCGCGCCGGTCGCGGGCGGCTCGCAGAGTACGGCCAGCGTCATCCCGCCGCTGGCCCGCGCCTGCGAAGACCTGCGCAAGCTCGCCGGCGGCAGCCTCGAGCACGCGCCGGCGGGGCTCGAGGCCGTCGCCGCATCGGGCAGCGATCACGATAAAGCCACATTCGCCTACGCCTCGTTCGGGGCGCACTTCTGCGAGGTCCGCTACGACGAGGATCTGGCGCGCGTCCGCGTCACGCGCGTCACCGGCGTGTACGACTGCGGCCGCATCCTCAACCCCAAGACCGCCCGCTCGCAGATGGCCGGCGGCATCATCATGGGCCTGGGCATGGCGCTGATGGAGGAGACGCTGCGCGACCCGCGCTCGGGCGCGGTCACCAACAACAGCCTCGCCGATTACCACGTCCCGGTGAATGCCGACATCCCGCCGATCGACGTCGCCTTCGTCGAGTACCCCGACCTGCGGTTCAACGCCCTGGGGGTCCGCGGGGTCGGCGAGATCGGCATCACCGGCGTCGCGGCGGCCGTCGCCAACGCCGTCTACCACGCCAGCGGCCGGCGGGTCCGCGACCTCCCGATCCTCCCCGAGCGGCTGCTCTAGGCGGGCATTCGCATTTCTTGCACAATCGTGCTATACTTCGTTTTTTCCACCTCATCCACGGGGGACTGACGTTGGAAAACGCCGATACGGATAGCCGGCTCGAAGCCGTTTTACGTGCCGACGCCCAGGAAGTGGCGCGGCGGACCCTGCGCTATAAGTTCGGCCGGTTAAGTAACCGGCGTATTCTGGCTACCCTCAAAGCCGCTCTGCCGAGCGACGTTACCACGACCGTGGACGAAGCCGACCTGCTCGATCGCTGGTTCGCCGAGTACCAGAGCGCGGTCGACCGCATGCGTAGTCAGCAGCAGCAACTCGCCTCGCAAGCCTCCTGAGCCTCGCCCGCTAAAACGCAGCGATTCCGGTCTGGGCGCGCCCCAGGATGAGACCGTGGATATCGTGCGTGCCCTCGTAGGTATTGACCGCCTCGAGGTTCATGACGTGCCGGATGACGTGATACTCATCCGAAATGCCGTTGCCGCCGTGGATATCGCGCGCCGCGCGGGCGATCGCCAGCGCCTTGCCGCAGGCGTTGCGCTTGAGCATCGAGATCATCTCGGGTTGCTCGCGGCCCGCGTCCATGAGGTGCCCCAGGCGTAGGGCGGCGTGCAGCCCGAGCGCGATCTCGGTCTGCATGTCGGCCAGCTTGATCTGGATCAGCTGCGTCGCCGCCAGCGGCCGTCCGAACTGGACTCGTCCGAGGGCATACGCGCGCGCCGCGTGCCAGCAAAATTCCGCCGCACCGAGCGCGCCGAACGCGATGCCGAAGCGCGCGCGGTTGAGGCAACCGAACGGCCCGGCCAGCCCCCGGGCGCCGGCCAGCAGGTTGGCCTCGGGCACGAAGACGTCGTCCATTGCGATCATCCCGGTGCTCGACGCGCGCAGACTGAACTTGCCCTCGATCTTCGGCGCGCTCAGGCCCGGCATGCCCCGCTCGAGCACGAAGCCGCGAATGACGTCCTCGTCGTCCTTGGCCCACACGACGAAGACGTCGGCGATCGGGGAGTTGGTGATCCAGGTCTTCGCGCCGCTGAGCCGGTAGCCGCCGTCCGCGCGGCGCGCGCGCGAGGTCATGCCGCCCGGATCGGAGCCGTGGTCGGGTTCGGTGAGGCCGAAGCAGCCGACGAGTTCGCCGGTCGCCAGCCGCGGCAGCCAGCGCTCGCGCTGTTCCTCGCTGCCGTAGGTGTAGATCGGAAACATGACCAGGCTCGACTGCACGCTCAGCGCCGAGCGGTAGCCGCTGTCGACGCGCTCGATCTCGCGCGCGATCAGGCCGTAGGCGACGTAACTCGTGCCGGCGCAGCCGTAGCCGGAAATCGTCGAACCCAGCAGTCCGAGGTCGCCCATCTCGTTGAAGATCGCGCGATCGAAGATCTCGTGCCGGTTCGCTTCGAGAATGCGCGGCATCAGGCGCGCTTGCGCGTATTCGCGCGCCGTATCGCGAATCAGCCGCTCTTCACCGCTCAGCAGTTCGTCGGCGAGCAGCGGGTCTTCCCAGCGAAACGTCACGCGGTCCACTTCTCGACCACAGCGCGCTCCAACTCCGCCGGCAACTCGATCAACCGCCGGTGATCGGTCGTGCGCAGCCAGGCATAGGTATCGCGCACGGTCTCGGCAAGCGGCCGGAAGCGCAGCCCGGCGACGAGCGCGCGGTCGACGTTCATCTCCATGATGCCGTATTCATCGGGGTCGAGCCAGAACGGGATATGCTCCCACGGCACGATGCCCGCCGCGCGGACGTCAGCGCCCGGAACGACGACCGCGGGGCCGCTCCCGCCGGTGGCGTCGATGCACGTCTGCGCGATCTCGCCCAGGCGCAGCGGGCGATCGGGTCCGGTCACGTTGTACGTGCCGCACGCGCGCCGCTCGGCCATCTGCACGATCCACTCCGCCAGATCGCGCACGTCGATCAGTTGCACCGGCTGCGCCGGATCGCCCGGTACGAGCAGCGGCTGCGGGCGCGCCGCGCGTTCGATCCAGCTGTTGAAGCGGTCCGAATTGTCGTGCGGCCCGACGATGAAGCCCGCGCGCACGTTCAGGCCCCGCCCGGGCATCGCGGTTTCGAGCACCGCTTCGCAGGCGGCCTTGCGCGCACCGTAGGTTTCAGGGTCGCGCGCGTCGTCGGGGTCGCTGCCCGCGGGCATCGGCTGCACGGGCGCCGTTTCGTCGAGGCCCGCCGCCATCGGAAACGGATAGACGCTCAGCGACGAGATGAAGACGTAGCACGCGACCCGGTCGCGCAGCAGTTCGGCGGCACTGCGGACGTGGCGCGGAATGTAGCCGCTGGTGTCGATCACGACGTCCCAGCGGCGGTCCGGCGGGAACGCCGGGTCGTTGCGGTCGCCGGTGAGTTGCTCGACGCCCGGCATCGGTTCGAGCCGTCCACGGTTGAACGCAGAGACCGCGTGCCCGCGCGCTTGCGCCGCTGCGATGATCGCCCGGCCGAGAAACCGGTACCCGCCGAGCAAGAGGACGTTCATGGCCAAAGGAGGTTCCTTCGCGAGAAAAACCGTAGACCGGCCGTTCGCCGGCGGGCATCATGAACGCTGGCCAATCTCTTCAACGCTTACCTTCTGTGGAGTGCACTCATGCCGACCGAACCGTCGGTTCACTCGCAGTCGACTTCACGGCCCAACGGCCGTGAGAGCGACGTAGCTTCTCCCTCTCGGGGATTCGCTACTCGAGCGATCCGAATCGGGCAAGATCCGGATAGCGCGACCGGGTCAACCATCGTTCCGATCTACCAAACCGCGACCTATACCCAGCAGGCGGTCGGGGTCCATAAGGGCTTCGACTACTCCCGCTCGGGCAACCCCACCCGCCTGGCGCTGGAACGCCAGCTCGCCGATCTGGAGAGCGCGCGCTATGGCGTGTCGTTCGGCTCCGGGATGGCGGCGGCGCACGCGATCACCGGCCTGCTCTCGCAGGGCGACCACGTCGTCGCGACGCGCGAGATCTACGGCGGCGTCCATCGCCTGCTGACCATGATCCTGCCGCGCTACGGCGTCACCACGACCTTCGTGGACATGACCGATCTCGACGCGGTTCGCGCCGCGATCACGCCGGCGACGAAACTGTTCTGGGTCGAGACGCCGACCAATCCGCTGCTGACCATCATCGACATCGCTGCCATCGCCGGGCTGCGCAAACCGGGCCAGATCGTCGCGGTCGACAACACGTTCTGCTCGCCGTTCTTGCAGCGCCCGATCGAACTCGGCGCCGACATCACCTGGCATTCGACGACCAAGTACATCAACGGCCACAGCGACGTGGTGGGCGGCGTGGTGATCACCGACGACGCCGAGATCCACCAGCAGATCGCGTTCCATCAAAACGCGATCGGCGCGATCCCGGGACCGCAAGATGCGTACTTGACCTTGCGCGGTGCGAAGACGCTGGCGCTGCGTATGCGCGAACACGTCGCGAACGCGCAAGTCGTCGCGGCCTGGCTCGACGCGCGCGACGACGTCGCCGATCTCTACTATCCGGGGTTGCCCGCGCACCCGCAATACGAACTGGCGCAGCGCCAGATGGCGGGACCGGGCGGCGTGATGTCGTTCCGCGTGCGCGGCGGTGCCGACCGGGCGCTCGCGATCGCGCGCAGCACGAAGCTCTTCAACCTCGCGGCGTCGCTGGGCGGCGTCGAATCGTTGATCTGCAGCCCGACCGTGATGACCCACGGGTCGATCCCGGTCGAGGAGAAAATCGCGCTCGGCGTGACCGACGACTTGCTGCGCATCTCGGTCGGGATCGAGGACGTGGCCGATCTGATCGCGGACCTGGAGCAGGCGCTCACGCGCAGTCAGGTCTTCGCGGTCGCCTAAACGGCGCTAGTGTTTATCGCTCCGGCGGCGCCGCAGCTTCGCTTGAAGTGCGGCGTGCGTCGGGCATTCCAGGAGTTGCAGGCGGTCCTCGGTGAGCGCCGGATCGACCGCCACGCACCCGCAACGATACAACGCGCTCTTGCGCGCGCCGGGTCCGGCCAGCGTGAACGTCTTGATGATCGCATCCGCCGGCGTGGCCGAGAGCGTCTCGTCGACCGAATGGGCGTCGCTGCGGCGGCGGGTGAAATTCGTCGTTTCCAATGGGGTGCTCCAACCTGACGCTGACCCCATTTCCCACCTCGGGAACCGTACCTCCGGAGCAAACCGAATTTTGGCGGTTCCTTAACCCGTTACTCGCAAACCGGCCGCCACGCCGTTGATCGAGAGCCGGATCGCGTTGCCGAGGTGGACGTCGGCCTTGCCCGCGCTGCGGTACGCGCGCAGCAAGCGCACTTGCATCAGCGACAACGGATCGACGTACGGATTGCGCAGCGCGATGCTGCGCGCCAAGGTCGGATCGGCTTCCAGCAGGCGGTCGTGCTCCAGCACGGCGAGCAGAGCGGACTTCGATGCCTCGAATTCCGCGACGATGCGGGGGACGTAGCGCGCGCGGCTCTCGGCGTCGTCGACGAGTTCGCGCGCGTAACGCTCGAAAATCTGCAGATCGGCGATGGCGAGCGCTCGCTCCACGTTGCGCAGCAGCGTGCCGAAGAACGGGAAGTCGCGCGCCATCGCGCGCAGCACGTCGAGGTTCGCGCTCTCCCCGGCGACGGCCGTGCCGAAGCCGTACCAGCCCGGCAACATCGCGCGCGTTTGCGCCCAGCCGAACGACCACGGGATCGCGCGCAGGTCGTCGATCGAACGGCGCTCGCCGCGCCGCCCCGGGCGCGAACTGATCTGCATCTCGCCGATCTCGTCGACCGGCGTGCACGCGGAAAAGAAATTCAGGAAGCCCGGATCGGAGATCAGATCGACGTAGGCGTCCTGGGCGCGCCCGGCAAGCCGGTCGAGCAATTCGAACCACGCGTCGGGAATCTCGGCCGCGGGCGCGAACCCGCCGAGCACCGAGGTGACGGTCAGTTCGAGGTTGCGGCGGGCGAGCGAGGGCAGCCCGTAGCGCGAACTGATCACTTCGCCCTGCTCGGTCACTTTGTAGCGCCCGTTGCGCACGATCGGCGGTTGCGCCGCGATCGCATCCCGCGCGTCGGCCGCGCCGCGCCCGGACGATCCACCGCGACCGTGAAAGTAGCGCAACGACACGCCGTGTTTGTGCGCGACCTCGCGGATCGCGAGTTGCGCGCGATAGATCGACCACGCGCTCTTCACGATACCGGCGACCTTGGCGCTATCGGAGTAGCCGAGCATCACTTCCCACACGTCGCCGCAGTGTCCGACGAGTTCGCGAAACGCCGGGCTCGAGAGCAGGGCGTCGGCGATCGCCGGGCCGGCCGCGATCGAGGTCGAACTCTCGAACAGCGGCACGACCTGCAACGGCCCCGCGTCGAGCGCTCCGCACGCGCGCGCGAGAACGAAGAGCGCCTGCATCTCGAATGGCTCTTCGGCGTTGGCCAGGATCAGCGACGCGACGGTTTGCGGACCGCGGCGGGCGCGCAAGGTGGTGACGGCGTCGAGCGAGGCGACGATGTCGGCAGTGGCGGCCGTAAACGGAATGCCGCGCGGGATCAGCGGCCGCACGGCGGTCAACTCGCGCTCCAGCCACGCCGCGCGCTCCGGCGCCGCGCGCTCCGAGAGCCGCGGCAGTTCGGGTTCGATGAACGCGACGATCTCGTCGAGCGCGTGCACGACCTTGGTACTCTGCTGACGCCACTCGAGCGCGAGCAGATGGAAACCGAACATCGCGACGGCACGGCGCAAGCGCCGCAACGGACGCACGACGTCGGGGCCGCTTCCCGCCGCAACGCTCGCTTCGATCAGCGCGAGGTCGGCGTCGAGGGCGGCGGCGTTCGCGTAGCCGCCGGGGGCGTCGTCGCGCGCGAGCGAGAGCCGGCGGTGAACGAAAGCGAGCTTGCGGCGGTAGGGCTCGGCTTCCTGACGCGGTCCGAGCGTGTAGCGCACGTCGTCGAGTTCTTCGCTATCGCGCTCGATCGACGCCAGCAGCTCGGGCGCGACGGGCGCGCGGCCGACGTCCTGCGAAAGCCGCGCCTGCAGATCTTCGACGGCGCGGATCGTGCGCTCGATGACGAACGCGCGGGCACGTTCGTGCGCGTCGAGGATCGCGTCGGGCGCGACGTTGGCGTTGCCGTCGCGGTCGGATCCGATCCAGCTGCCGAACGTGAGAAACGCCGGGATTTCGACCCCCAACTGCGCTTCCAGGCGTTCGAAGAGCAGCGCGGATTCGTCGTAGATCGACTCGCGAAAACGCGCCAGCAGATTGCGGACCTCGTCGCCGACGGTCGGCGCGGTGCGGTAGAGTTCGCTGCTCTGCCACAGCAGCACGATCTGCGCTCGGAGCTCGGCGTCGAGGGCCGCCTGCTCTTCGGCGGTCAGCACGCGCTCGTCGCTCTCGCGCAAGAGGCCGGCGATCGTCGCGATCTTCTCGCTCGTCGTCCGGCGCCGGACTTCCGTGGGGTGCGCGGTGAAGACCAGGCGAATTTCGAGCCGGTCGAGCAATTCCGCCGCCGCTGCGGGCAAGGTTTCGATCGAGCCGCGCAACGGCTCGTCGCCCGCGATCGCGCGTTCGCGCCGGCGCCGCTCGCGGTGCAGTTCCTCGGCCAGGTTGACCATCTGGAAATACAGGCCGAACGCGCGAATGACGTCGACCGCATCGTCGAGGCTCAGGGCGTCGAGAATCGCGTCGATCTCGCGTTCCTCAACGCTCCCGGGGTCGCTGCGTTGACGCCGCGTGAGCGCGCGTAGTTGTTCGACATAATCGAACGTGCGCGGACGCGCGCTCGTGCGGAGCACGTCGCCGACCAAGCGTCCCAAAGCGGTGATGCGCGCCCGTAACGGCGCGGCGGTGTCGCGTTCGATGACGCTCCGATTCGGGCGACCCGCCCGGCGGCCTTTAGCCGTTCGGTTAATCGCGCGCGCGGCGCGCGGCGAGATCGGCGTCGGTGTCGATGTCGTCGAACGCGCTCGCATCGGGCACGGCCACGTTGCGGCGACGTAACGTCACGTCGTCGCGGATGCGATGCAAACCGTCTCCATCACCGAGACCCGCGATCGCGCGCCGCGCCGCCGGACCGAATACGACCGGATGCCCGGGACGTTCGCCCGCCCGCGGCACGACCACATCGGCACCGTCGTCGTAGGCGTCGACGACGCGCGCGACCGCGGCGGCATCGCAATCGGGCATATCGGCCGGCAGGACCGCGATCGGTTCGCGGGGCGCGATCGCCGCGTCGGCCAGCGCCAGCGAATAGTTCATGCCGCGTTCGGGCGCGTCGTTGCGGACCACCCGCACGCCGGGCGGCAACCCGCCGGCTTCCAAGGCATCCGCTACGGCGGGCGAGGCGACGACGACCGCCGGACGGCCCGCAGCCGCAGCGAGCGCGCGCGCGATCAGACTACGCCCGCCAACGGCCTCCAGCAGCTTCGGCCGGCCCATCCGGCGCGAAGCACCGGCGGCCAGGATGACGATCGTCAGGCGGGGACCGGCGCGCGGCCGCTGATCGGCCCGGTTCCGAAACGCAACGAGCCGCCGGCGCCGCCGCGCCGCTCCTTGACGATTTCGGCGACGATCGAGAGCGCGATCTCTTCGGGCGAACGCGCGCCGAGCGCGAGGCCGATCGGCGCGTGCAAACGCGCGAGGTCGTCATCGGTGAAGCCGCGCTCGCGCAATGCCTCGGCCCGCCGCGCCGTCGTCCCGCGGCTGCCCATCGCGCCGATGTAGCCGGCGCTCGTGCGCAGCGCCGCCGCGATCGCGGGCACGTCGAACTTCGGATCGTGCGCGAGCGAAACGATCGCGGTCCGCTCGTCGACCGGCACGCGCGCGAGCACTTCGTCGGGCCATTCCACCAGCACGTCGGCGCCCGGAAAACGCGCGGCGACTGCGAACGGCGCGCGCGGATCGACGATCGTCACCGCAAAGCCGAGGATCTTCGCGTACGCGAGCAGGGGCCGCGCGACGTCGACCGCGCCGACGACGTACATGCGCGGCGCGGGTCCGAAGCGCAAGAGAAACGTCTGCTCGTCGCAGCGCCGGATCGCTTCGTCGTCGTGCAGGAGACGCAGCGCGAACGGCGCTTCGGTGCCGAGCGCGAGCGCGAACGGTTCCTCGCGCTCTTGCGCGCCGACGAACTCCTCGAAGGTCGCGCGGTCGAGTTCGCGCGTGACGACGTGCAACGTGCCACCGCAGGTCGGGCCGCCGTCGAGCTCGTCGTCGGGACCGAAGGTGCTGCGCTGCGCCGGACCGCCTGCAAAGATCGCATCGGCGACGTCGACGATCGTCGATTCGACGCAACCGCCGCTGATCGCGCCGGCGAGATCGTGGTCGCTCGAGACGGCGAACATCGCTCCCTCGTCGCGCGGCGACGGTCCCTCGGTCTCGACGAGCGTCGCCAGCGCGACCCGCTTGCCGGCGGCAAACCAACCGCGGACGCGCTCACTCACTTCGTTCATAGTACTCCGTTCGATTGGCCGGGCGCCCGTTCCGGTTGCGCCGGAAAGGGAACCCGCCCGCGCCGCTTTGAATCGGCTCCTACCGATGAGTAGCCGAGCCGCGCTCCTGGCGGACCAGATCGAGGCCGAGATCGTCGCGGGGGCGATCGCGGTCGGCGCGCGCCTGGGCACGAAAGACGAGCTCCGCCGGCGCCACGACGTGGCCTACGGCACCCTCAACGAGGCGCTGCGCATCCTCCAACAGCGCGGCTACGTTACCTCCCGTACCGGACCCGGCGGGGGGCTGTTCGCCAGCACGCCGACCGCGGCGCTGCAACTCACCCAGCTGATCGTCGGCTTCCGGCAGGGCGGCACGTTCGCCGACGCCGCGGTCGTGCGCCTCGCGCTCGAGGAGCCGGTGGCGCTCGACGCCGCGCGCTCGCGCACCCCGGCCGACATCGCCGACCTCGAAGCGATCGTCGCCCGATGTACGGCCGCACGCGACGACGCGCGGAGTTACGTGTACGAGAACTGGCAGCTGCATCGCCGCATCGCGCAGATCTGCAGCAACCGGATCCTCGGCAATCTCTATACGACGTTGCTCGACGCCCACGAGTCGCAGGTCCGGGAAGGACCGCACCCGAGCTTCGAAGCGACGGTCGACGACAACCTCGCCGCCCACCGCGCGCTGGTTGCGGCGATCGCCGACGGCTCGGAAGAAAGCGTGCGCGACGCCGTGCACACGCACGAGACGTACTTCGTCGTCTCCAACCCCGACCGCGCGCTCGTGCCCGCGGACGTGCGGCCGGCCTAGCGGCGCAGCGGTGGCGGAGGCTCCCGATCTCGCTCTGACCCGCGCGCTCCTCGACGAGAAGTTCTTACGGCTGCGCCCGCGCGACCGCAACTTGCTGCGTTCGATCGTCGCCTTCGACGTCTTCGTCGGGCCGCAGCTGCTGGCGGTGTTCCTCGGGTTGCCGCCGGCCACGGTCGCGGCGTCGCTGGCGAAACTCAAGCGGGCGGGGCTCGTGCGCACCGCCGACGACGGCAGCGTCGGGATCACGTATCGCGTGCTGCGCGACATCCTGCCCGAGAGCTGGCGCCATCCGGGGCCGCTCGACGCATTGCGCATGGCCGGCATGCTGCTCGAAGGCGAGGACTGGTACGCGATCGCCCGGCGCGCGGAACTCTACGTGCTGGGCGGACATCTGGGCGAGGCCGTCGCGGCGTTCGAGCGCGCGGGCATCGAGGCCGAGCATCACGGCGCGCTCGCCGAGGCCGCACGCATCTTCTCGCTCGCCGCCAAGACGGCCAAGGCCGCGCTCAACGACCCGCAGTACGTGCCGGACCGCAGCTTCGACGACGACGAATTCGAGCGCAGCGCCGCGCGCTGCCGCGGCCGCGCCAAAGCCGCCCGGCTCAAGCTCCACCGCCAGACGGCGCGACCCGGGGAGCGCGGCTAGTTCGGCCCGCGTTCCCCGGACAGGCCCAGCTTGTTCTGGTGCAATGGCGGACGTGAATTCCCCCGACGGCATGCAGCAGATCGACGGCGCGATCGCCGGCGTTCGCGACGCGCTTGCCGCCGACCCCGGCAGCGCGGCGGCCTGGCACGATCTCGGCATCCTGTTGCAGCGGCGCGGGCTACTGGCAGAGAGCCGCTCGGCATTCGAGCACGCGATCACCCTCGACCCGGCGCCGGCGTCGAACTACAACAACCTCGGCAACACGCTGACGCTGCTGCACGAGCTCGACCCGGCCGTCGCGAATTACCGGCGCGCGCTCGAACGCGACCCCACCCTGGTCGCCGCGCATGCCAACGCCGCGGGCGCCCTCTACCAACTCGGCCGGCAGACCGAAGCCCGCGTCCACGCCCTGCGCGCGCTCGAGCTCGATCCGGCATCGAGCGCGGCCCACATCACCGCCGCGCTCGTCGAAGGCGCGCTGTTCGGCTACGACGCGGCGCTCGGGCGCCTCGACGCGTTGCTCGCGCGCACGCCCGGTGACCTCACCGCGATCTCCGCGCGTGCGTACGTCCTCCTGCGGCTGGAACGCTACGCCGAAGCGGCCGACGCCGCGGAGCGCGGACTCGCGGCCCGGCCGAACTTCGGCGGGCTGCTCGAGGCCCTGGGTTGCGCGCAGCGCGCGCTCGGACGATTCGACGAAGCGCTCGTCACCTTCGACCGCGCGATCGCGCTCGGGCACAACGTCGCCGGGACGCTCGTGCTCAAAGCCAGCGGCCTGCTGGAAATCGGCGACTTCGCCGCGGCGCTCGCGGCGCTCGAGCAAGCCTTGGAGCTCGACCCCGGCTGCGCGCCGGCGTGGCTCGTCTTCGCAGAGCTGCGGGCGTATGCGCCGGGCGATGCGGCCCTCGCGCGCATGGAAGAGTTGCTCGCGAACGCGCCGTCGATGCGCGGCGCCGAGGCCGCGATGCAGATGCACTTCGCGCTCGGCAAGGCCTACCACAAGGCCGGCGATGTGACCGGCGCCTTCCGCCACTTCTCCGCCGGCAACGCGGCCAAGCGCGCGACCCTCAACTACGACGTCGCCGACGACGAGCGCTTCGCGCGCGAGACGATCGCGTTCTTCACCCCCGCGATGGTGGCGAAGCTCGCCGGCGCGGGCGATGTATCGCGCGCGCCGATCTTCGTTCTCGGGATGCCGCGCTCGGGAACCTCGCTGGTCGAGCAGATCCTAGCATCGCATCCCGACGTCCACGGCGCGGGCGAACTCACCCTCTTCGATCGCGCGCTCGAAGAGTGCGGCGCCGCCGACCTGACCGCACTCGGCGCGCGCTATCTCGCGCTGGTCGACCACATCGCGCCGGCGGAGAAGCGCGTCGTCGACAAGCTGCCCAGCAACTTCCGTCACGCCGCATTGCTGCATCTGGCGCTCCCGCGCGCGCGCATCGTCCACTGCGTGCGCGATCCGCTCGACACGTGCTTTTCGTGCTACACGACGCTGTTCACCGGCCGCCAAGACTTTTCGTTCGATCTCACCGAGACGGGGCGCTACTATCGCGCCTACGCCGCGCTCGTGGAGCACTGGCGCGCGGTACTGCCGCCCGGTATCGTCCTCGACGTGCACTACGAGGAACTCGTGGCGGACATCGAAGCCGGCGCACGCCGCCTGCTGGCCTTCTGCGACCTGCCCTGGAACGACGCCGTCCTACGCTACTACGAAACGAACCGCCCGGTGCGCACCGCCAGCTACCGCCAAGTCCGCGAACCGATCTACACGTCAAGCATCGGCTCCGCCCAACGCTACCGCGCGCACCTGCAACCCCTGATCGACGCACTCGGCTCGGGATGAAACCGGGCGCGTTGTTCGCAGGGGTGAGTGGTGGGCGCGCCGTTCGCGCGAACCCTGCGCGCTACGAAGTAAAGCTCGCGAGCCCCGCTGCTGCGAGTTCCGCGTCGCGGCCTTGGGTGGGGCCGGTGACGCCGATGGCACCGTGGGTGGTGCCGTCGGGGTGGAGGATCGGGATGCCGCCGGGGAGCGCGCAGAACATCGGGTCGCCGTAGTACGCGATCTGGAGGTTGCGGCGCACGATTTCGTCGTGGAAGCTTTCGGTCGTACGATCCATCACCGCGGCGGTGTAGGCTTTGCGCAGCGACGCGCGCATCCAGCGCGGGCGGCAGCCATCCATGCGGTGCGCGGCGACGAGGTCGCCGCGGTCGTCGACGATCGCGATCGCGACGACGTAGCCGGCGGCCGCACTCGCCGCGGCGATCTTCTGCAGCGCGTCCTGCGCTCGAGCGACGTTCAGCATCCCGCGCGGCCGGCTAGATCTTGAACGCTTCGAGCGTTTCGGGCGCGAAGAGTTCCTCGGGATCGAGCTTGCGCTTGGAGAGCCCCTGCTCGAGCGAATAACGGGTGAACGTATCGAGCACGTGCCGGTTCGGTTCGAAGCCGTAGGCCCAATAATCGTCGCCCATCAGCGCGCGCGTCGCGGCGAGCTCCCAGTTCACCCACGGCAACATCGTCTTGAGCGCGGCGTTCTCGGCAAGGTCCCGATACGCGATGCGCTGCGCTTGCACGAACGCCTTGTAGAGCGCCTGCGCGATCCAGCGGTTCGCCGCGTAGACGTCGCGCCGGATCACCAGCACGTGCATGATCGGAAACAGCTTCGTTTTCTGGTAGTACGCCCGCTCCGTGCCGACGACGTCGGGGAAGAGCCGGCGCACGCCGCGCGTGCCGAGCGTCGACGGCACGCGCGCGCTGTACATCGCGTCGATGCGACCGCTCGCGAGCATCTCCGCCAGCGTGTCGGCCGGCCCGATCGGTTCGACATGGAAGCTCGGCGGCAAGTCGAGCACGAGCTTTTCGGTGCGGCCGGGTTCTTCTTCGCCGCCGATCAGGTAGTGCGGCGAATCGACCGGGACGCCGTATTCGTCCTGAAGGATGCCGCGAATCCAAACCGGCGCCGTTAGCTGATATTCCGGACAGCCGACGCGCTTGCCGATCAGATCCTTCGGTTCGACGATGCCGCTCTGCTCGCTAACGAAGATGAAGCCGTGGCGGAACGCGCGCGACGGAAACACCGGGATCGCGATGAACGGATCGTCGAGAAATTTCGAGCGGCAGTACGATGAGAGCGACATCTCGCAGGCGTCGAACTCGCGGTAGCGGAGCATGCGGAAGAACGTCTCTTCCACGACCAGTGGATGATAGATCAGATCGATGCCGTCGACTTGGACGCGTCCGTCGACGATCGCGCGCGTGCGGTCGTAGTCCCAGCACGCGAGGGACAGTTTTAATTTGGTCGCCATCTCAATTCCAAGGCAAGACGGTGACGTGGATCGACGATTCGGGCAGTTCGCCGCCGACCAGCCGCAGTGCGTGGTCGACCTCGTCGAGGCCGAAGTGATGGCTCGACATCACGGAAAGATCGACGGTCTTGCGGGCCATCAGATCGAGCGCGAGTTCGACCGACTTGTAACTGTGACCGCGCACGCCGCGGAGTGTCGCTTGCTTCTGGATGATCAGGTCGAGGTCGAAATCGTCGAGCTTCTTGCGCTTGTAGGCTGCCGTCAGCAACTTCCCGCGCTTCTTGAGCACGCGTAGCGCGCCGCCGATTACGTCGCTCGCACCGCCCGACGAGACGTCGAGTACCAGATCGACGCCCGCGCCGCGCGTGATGCGCTCGACCGCCTCGGTCATTGGTTCGCGATCGACCATGACGATGTGATCGGCGCCCAAACGCTTCGCCGCCTCGAGCCGGCGCTCGTCGCGCGCGAGGCCGGTGCAGATGACCGTCGATGCGCCGGAGGCCTTCGCCGCGATGACGCATGCCAGCCCTTGCTGACCGGGCCCCTGCACGACGACGGTTTGGCCGGGACCCGCAGCGCCGTCGAGATACGCCCACTGGAACCCATTACCGAGTGGGAGCGCCATCGCCGCGATGCGCGGTTCGACGCCCGCCGGAACGCGGTGGAACACCGAACGCGGGTGCAGATACTGGAACTGGCTGTAGCCGCCCCACAGCGCCGGTGCGACCTCGAGGCTCGTCGAGCCGTAGCGCAGTGCGCCCGCGGTGCTGCGGCTGTCGGTCTCCATGCACGACCGATATTCGCCCGAACGGCAGTCGATGCAGTGGCCGCACGGGAGATATTCTTCCAGCGCGACGAGATCGCCGACCTCGAGGCCCCAGCGCCGGCGCGCGACGGCGCCGATTTTCTCAATCGTGCCGACGTTTTCGTGGCCGAGGATGCGCGGGATGATCTTGTCGCTCGCGTACATGGGCACGTCGCTGCCGCAAATTCCGGCTGCGAGCACGCGCAATAAACCGGCGTCCTCGGGAATCTCGGGCAGCGGAATATCCCGCACCTCGGTCGTCTTGACGGCCGTTTGCACGGCGGCGCGGGAAAGCGTTGCGGAGATGGCGGTGCTCCTAACTAGAACTTCGCGACGAGTTCGTCGGCGAATGCGGTTTCCCACGATTTATCATGCGGAATGATCGAATCGTAGGGCCGCACGCGCTCGTACGATGCCGGATCGACGGCGCGCGGCGCTTCGCCCGCCTCGACCTTCGCGATCGCCTCGAGCAAGAGCTGACGGCAGGCGATGATCGCCTTGTCGCTGGTGCCGAGCCGCTCTTTGGAGCGATCGACGATCTTGCCCATGCCTTCTTGCAAGGCCATGTCTTGCGTGTTGATCCCGACGATGCCGGTGAAGTTCTTGGTCTTCTGCATCTGCCGGTCGATCTGAAAATCGTTCGCGAGATTTTTCTTGAGCTTGAACGTGCCGGGGATCAGGTCGTCGGGACCGCGGCCGAAGCGCGCTTCGTCCTTCGCGTGCCACTCCTCGGTGATCGGGACGTTCGCATCGTAGCTCCAGACGATGTTCCAAACCCACGTCGTCTCGTCGTCGATCGGCACCCACACGTGCGAATCCAGGCGCGGCACGTCGGCCATGCCGATGCCCGTCCACGACGTCACGCCGCCGCGCAGCGCCTGGGCCGGCATCACGTAATGATACACGCGCACGTACTTGCCGTCATCGCCCATATTGCGCGTCGAAACGTAGGTATAGCCGTAGTCGGTCCGGCTCACGTCGAGACGCGGCGCGCCGTCGCGGTTGCGGATCCAGTTCTTATCGCCGAGCCGTTCGTTGTGCGCGAACGACGAATGCGCGGTATCGAGGCCGCCTTCGAGCGCCTGCAGATAATTGGCGTCTTCGAACGTTTTCGAGACCTTGCAGTGCGTGGCCGGCGCGCGCACCCACTCGTAGTTGGGCGGCGGCGGCTGCAATTCGGCCGGCCCCATGTACGTCCAGACGACCCCGCCGCCTTCCCAGGTGGGATACGACGCGATCGTGACCTTCGATTTGAACAGCGAATCGGCGGGCTCTGAGGGCATGTCGACGCAATCGCCGTTGCGGTCGAACTTCCAACCGTGATAGACGCAGCGCAGCCCGCACTCTTCGTTGCGGCCGAAGAACATCGGCGCGCGACGGTGCGGACAGAACGCGTCGACCAGCCCGACGTCGCCGTTGGTGTCGCGAAATGCGACGAGATCTTCGCCCAGCAGGCGCACGCGCAGCGGCGGGCCGTCGTTTTCGGGCAGTTCGCTGCTCATCAGCGCCGGCTGCCAGTAGCGCCGGAACAGCGCGCCGCCCGGCGTGCCCGGACCGACACGCACGAGGCGTTCGTTTTCCGCGGGTGTTAACACGTCAGCTACAACGCAGCGTGAGCGAACCGAGGCGCGCGACCGACACGGTCAGGACGTCGCCGGGCGCGAGCGCGACGGCGTCGGTGAGGCTACCGGTCATGACGATCGTTCCGGCAGCGATGCTGCGGCCGACGGCGGCGAGTTTATTGGCCAGCCACGCCAGGCCGTTCGCGGGATCGCCGTTCACGGCGGCGCCGGCGCCGGTGCCGATGACCTCGCCGTTCTTCTCGAATACCGCGCCGAGCGTACGCAGATCGAGGCCGGCGACCGGAACGCGGTAGGTCGAGATCATGTGCCGCGCCGCCGACGAGTTGTCGGCGACGCAGTCGGGCAAGGTGAACGAATAGTCCTTGAAGCGGCTATCGATGACTTCGATCGCGACGCAGGCCGCGGCGATCGCGTCGCGCGCTTGCGCGGGCGTGACTCCGGGGCCCTTCAACTCGCGGCCGAGCACCAGCGCGATTTCCGGTTCGGCCTTGGGATGGATCAGATCGCCGACCCGCAGCGACTCGCCTTCCGCGACTTGCCGTGACGCGAGCAACTCGCCGTAGATCGGCTCGCCGATGTTCATCTGCTTCTGCTTCGCCTTGCTCGTGAGGCCGAGCTTGAGCCCGGCCACATGGGTGCCTTCGGCGGCGATCAGGCGCGCGACGAGCTCCGCTTGGATCGTGTAGGCCGCGGCCGCATCGAGCTCGGGCCAGCCGTCCGAGAGCCGCCCGATCTCGCGGCGTTCGCGCTGGGCTCCGAGCAGTTCGTCGAGCGCCCAGCCCGCGGTCTTGGCGGCGGTGCTGGTCATCAGACGGCGGCGAGTTCGGGCGCGGGTGCGCCTTGCGCGGCGGCGAGCTCGATCGCGCACTCGATGATCAGGTCTTCCTGCCCGCCGACCGCTTTGCGCCGCCCGACTTCCTCGAGAATCTTGAACGCCGGCACGCCGAAACGCTTGGACGCGTTCTCGGCGTGGCGCAAGAAGCTCGAGTAGACGCCGGCATAGCCGAGTACGAGCGAGGGGCGATTGACGATCGGCGTCACGCCGAGTTCGCCGCCGATGATATCCTCGGCGACGTCCATGACGCCGTAGAGATCGATGCCCGTCTCCCAACCCATCTTGTTGAACGTCGCGACGATCGCTTCGGTCGCGGCGTTGCCCGCGCCCGCGCCGAGTCCGCGGCAGGCGCCGTCGATGTTGTCGGCGCCGGCTTTCACCGCCGTCACCGCATTGCCGACGCCCAGGCCCAGGTTGTTGTGGGCGTGGAAGCCGACGTGCGTCTTGGCGTCGAGCGCCTGGCGCAGCGCGGTCACGCGATCGTGCACCATGTCCATCGTCTGCGCGCCGGCCGAATCGACGACGTAGATTAGATCGGCGCCGTACGACTCCATCAGCTTCGCTTGCGCGGCCAGTGCGTCGGGTTCGAGCATGTGCGACATCATGAGGAAGCCGACCGTCTCCATGCCGAGTTCCTTGGCCGCGGCGATATGCTGCGCGGAGATATCCGCTTCGGTGCAGTGCGTCGCGATGCGCGCCATCTTGGCCCCGCGCTTGTGCGCTTCTTTGAGATCGTGGATCGTACCGATCCCGGGCAAGAGCAGCACGGCGAGCTTCGCCTGTTTGATCGTGGCGGCAGCGGCCTCAATCAATTCGAGGTCGGGCACCTTCGAGAAGCCGTACTGGATCGACGAACCGGCCAACCCGTCGCCGTGCGCGACTTCGAGCACCGGCACGCCGGCCGCGTCGAGCGCGCCCGCGATGCGGACGATCTGATCGAGCGTGAACTGGTGGAAAACCGGGTGCGAGCCGTCGCGCAGGCTGACGTCGGTGATGCGAACTTTCGGCATGTGCTTACGCTCCAACCAGCGCGCTGCGGCGCTCGTAGACTTCCTGCGCGACGCGGACGGCGGCCGCGGTCATGATGTCGAGGTTACCGGCGTAGGCCGGCAGGTAGTGGGCCGCGCCGGTGACTTCGAGGAACACGCTGACGCGGTTGCCGTCGAAGACCGGGCCGGATTTCAGCTTGTAGCCCGGGACGTAACTCTGCACGTCGGCGACCATCTGCTGCACCGACGCCGTGATCGCGGCTTGATCGGGCTCCGTCTCGGTGAGCACGTGGACGGTATCGCGCATGATCAGCGGCGGCTCGGCCGGATTGAGGATGATGATCGCCTTGCCGCGCTTCGCGCCGCCGACTTCTTCGATCGCCTTGGACGTCGTCTCGGTGAACTCATCGATGTTGGCGCGCGTGCCGGGACCGGCCGACTTCGATGCGATCGTGGCCACGATCTCGCCGTACGCGACGGGCTGAACGCGCGAGATCGCGCCGACGATCGGGATCGTCGCCTGACCGCCGCAGGTGACCATGTTGACGTTGGTGACGTTGCCCTCAAGGTGCTGCTTGAGGTTGAGCGGCGGGATGATATACGGGCCGATGGCCGCGGGCGTGAGGTCGACGGCGAATTTGCCGGCCTTCGCGATAAGCGGCGCGTTGTACGCGTGCGCCTTGGCGCTGGTCGCATCGAAAATCAGGTCGATCTGATCCATCAGATCTTGGCGGGCGAGCAGCCCCTCGATGCCGGTATCGATCGCAGCGACATCGTGCTTGCGCGCGCGCGCGAGCCCGTCGCTGTTCGGATCGATCCCGACCAGTGCGATCATCTTGAGATTTTTGTTGCGGAAAATCTTGAACATCAGGTCTGAGCCGATGTTGCCGGAGCCGATGACCGCGACGTTGAGCGCCATGAAGTTCCTTTCTAGACGAACCGGACCGAAACGGTGCCGAGCGGGCCGAAGTCCGCGCTCGCGACGTCCCCGCGCGCGACCGGCACCATGGCGCACAGCGCGCCGGGCATAATGACGTCGCCGGCATTGAGTTCCAACCCATCGGCGGCGAGCGTGTTTGCGAGCCAGGCGACCGCGCGATAGGGGCTCGCACCGAGGACGGCGGCGCCGGCCCCGGTGCCCATCAGTTCGCCGTTCTTCTCAAAGACCGTGCCGACGAGCCGGGTATCGACGCCCAGCGGCGGCGTGCGCTTCGTACCGACGACGAAACGCGCGGAGGAGCCGTTGTCGGCCACCGTGTCGACAAAAGTAATCTTCCAATTCAGGATGCGCGAGTCGACGATCTCGAGCGTCGGCACGAGCGCCTCGGTCGCGTCGAGCACGTCGAGGTCGGTCAGGCCCGGCCCGCGCAGCGAGCGCCCGAGGATGATCCCGATCTCGGCTTCGACGCGCGGCTGAATCAATTCGTCGATGCGGCAGTCGCCGCCGTCCTCGATGCGCATCGCTTCGAAGAGGTGGCCGAAGTCCGGCTGGTCGACGCCGAGCATCTTCTGCATCGCCTTGGCCGTGAGCCCGACTTTCTTGCCGACGACCCGCTCGCCCGCGGCCACGCGCCGCCTGACGTTCGCGAGTTGGATCGCGTACGCGTCGCCGGCGGTCAGTTCGGCCCGCGACGAAAAGGCCGCGATCTGCGAGCGGTCGCGCTCGGCTGCGGACAGTTCGTCCGCGAATGCTTGGATGTCGAGGGTAATCACTATAGCGAAATTCAGGCGGCGTTCGGCCTTCCCTTTCGCCCTTAGGCCTCGCGGGCTTCGGACTCCGGTTCCCAGCCGAGCATTCGGGCGATCAGTTCGCTCCGGTTTCGACTCGCCGTCTTGTCGAGCATGCTCTTGATGTGGTCTTGCACCGTCGACGAGGTGATGTAGAGCCGCTCGCCGACCTGGACGAGGTGCAGCCCGTCCAGCAACAGGGCGAGCACTTGGACCTCGCGCGGGGTGATGTGGAAGCGCGCGGCCACGCCGCTCAGGGAGTTGGGCGGCCGGTAGTGGTCGAGGCGCACGCCGACGAACAGGCCGGCCGGCCCGAGCATCGGATGGGCGCGCAGGACGAGCGAGGGGACCGGGCGGGCGATGCCGGGCACGTTCTCACCCGCAGCCGACCAGCCGGCCGTCAAGTCCCGCACGCATGCTTCAAGCACCGGAGGAAGCCGGTCCGCCGTCAGTGAGCCGGCGGGAACGCTCGCCGACCAAGCGAGCACGATGCGCATATCGCGGTCCAGGACGTAGAACGCTTCGTACGCCGCTGAGATCGATTCCGTTACGGCCGTATTCACAGCAGGGTTGTACCCACATCCCCTCTTTTTTCACGATACCGCCCCGCTCGCAGGCTCGGTATAGTCGGCGCATGCTTCTCACATTTCGGACGCCGTGATGGACGCGCTGCGCGGACTCTTCACCGCCCAGCCGCTGCTGGCGCTGTTCCTCACGATTTCGCTCGGCTATCTGGCCGGGAAGATCAAAATCGGGAACTTCGTGTTGGGCGGCATCGCCGGCACGTTGCTCGTCGGTGTGATCATCGGGCAGATGAACGTCTCGATCGACGGCGGCATCAAGACGATCTTCTTCGCGCTGTTCATCTACGCGGTCGGTTTTCAGGGCGGCCCGCAGTTCGTCCACGCTCTCAACCGCCGCTCGCTCAATCAACTGGCGTCGTCGTTCGTGATGTGCGTGACGGGGCTGCTCTGCGTCCTGATCGCGGCCTGGGTTTTCGGACTCGATCGCGGCATGGCGGCCGGCCTCGCGGCGGGCGGGCTCACGCAGTCGGCGATTATCGGCACGGCCGGCGATGCGATCGGGAAGCTCAACCTCGCGCCGGCGCTGATCAAGACGATGCAGACCAACGTCGCGGTCGGCTACGCGGTGTGTTACATCTTCGGTTCGCTCGGACCGATCATCATGGTCACCTGGTTCTTCCCGCTGATCATGAAGTGGAACGTGCGCCAAGAAGCGATCGCGCTGGCAAAGACGATGTCGGGCGGGCACGCGGAACTCGAAGCCGGGCAATTCAACGCGGTCAACGACATCGATACGCGCGTCTACGAGATTGCGAGCGCGAGCCGGGCGATCGGCAAGACGGCGTCGGCCGTCGATGCCGAGCTCTCCGATGCCGCCGTCGAAGCGGTGTTCCGCAACGGCGCGGTGCTGGATTTTTCGGACAAGACGATCTTCCAGGCGAACGACAACGTGACCGTTAGCGGAACCGTCGCGGTAATGACGCGCGCCTCCGACTACTTCGGCCGCGAAGTCGTCGCGCCGAACGGCAAGTTCCTCGTGCAAGAACACCGCGACCTCGTGCTCACGAACAAGGCGCTCGGCGGCCGCACCGTCGCGGACATCCACGATCACACCGGCGTCGAGGCGCGCCACGGCGTGTTCCTCACCGGCGTCAAGCGCATGGGCCACGATCTGCCGGTGCTGGCGCAACTCGAACTGCGGACCGGCGACGAACTCGCGTTCACCGGCACGCCGGCCGACCTCAACCGCATCCAGCCGAAGATCGGCTACAAGATTCCGGCCGGCGTCGCGACCGACTTCGTCTTCTTCGGCCTCGGCATGATCGTCGGATTCCTGATCGGCATGGTCGAGTTCAAGATCTGGGGCGTCCCGGTCTCGATCGGCAGCGGCGGCGGGTGCCTGCTCTCGGGCCTGTTCTTCGGCTGGCTGCGCAGCACGCACCCGCGCTTCGCGGCGCTGCCGACCGGCGCGTCGACGTTCCTGCGCGACTTCGGCTTGGCGGTCTTCGTCGGGACCGTCGGCATCGCCGCCGGCCCGCCGGCACTGCAAGCGATCCAGCACTACGGGCTCACGCTGTTCTTCCTCGGCGTCGGCGTGACGATCGTCCCGCAGATCGTCGCGTTCTTCTTCTCCTACTACGTGCTGCAGATCAAGAATCCGATCGACGCGTTGGCATGCGTCGCGGGCGGCCGCAGCGCGAACCCCGCGTTCGCGGGCCTGCTGGCCAAAGCCGGCAACGCGACGCCGGTCGCCGCCTTCACCGTCACCTACGCCGTGGCCAACGTCTTCCTTACCCTATGGGGTCCGGTCATCGTCGGCATCATCACCAAAAACGCCGCACCCTAACGTTCCCACCGAAAGACGATCATGTCATCGACCGACTACCGCGATCTCGCGAAACTCAGCCCGTTCGAATTGAAGGACCGCCTGATCGCGGTCGCCTCGTCCGACGCGCAGCGCTTGATGCTCAACGCCGGGCGCGGGAATCCGAATTTCGTCGCGACGGTGCCGCGGCGCGCGTTTTTGAGCATCGGCGATTTCGCGCTGTACGAAGCGGAACGTTCGTACTCGTATTTGGACATCGGCCTGGGCGGTCTGCCGGAGCGTGAGGGCATCGCGGCGCGCTTCGAGACCTATGCCGGCGACCACCGCGCCGACCCGGGCGTCGTGTTTCTGCGCGCGGCGCTCTCGTATGCGAAGGACCAACTCGGTATCGATGGTGAGGCGCTGATCTTCGAGATGGCCGCCGCCTTCCTCGGCTGCACGTATCCGACGCCGCCGCGGATGCTGCCGCTGACCGAACGGCTCGTCAACGAGTATCTGTGCCAAGAAATGTTCGGCCCGCTGCCCACGGCCGGGCCGTTCTCTACGTTCGCAACCGAAGGTGGGACGGCCGCGATGGCCTACATCTTCGAGAGCCTGAGCGCCAACAAGCTGATCGCGCCCGGCGATAAGATCGCCCTCGCGACGCCGATCTTCTCGCCCTACCTCGAGATCCCGGTGCTGCCCGAGTACGGCCTCGGGGTCGTGGACATTCGCATGGACCGGACCGACGACTGGCAATTGCCCGAGGGCGAACTCGCGAAGCTGCTCGATCCGGCGATCAAGATTTTCTGCATGGTCAATCCGAGCAATCCGCCCTCGACCAAACAATCCGATGCCGTTCTCGACCGGCTGGCGGCGCTGGTGAAGGATCACCGCCCCGATCTCTTCATCGTCACCGACGTCGTCTACGCGACGTTCGCCGACGACTTCGTATCGATCTTCGCGAAGTGCCCGCGCAACACGCTCTGCGTCTACTCGTTCTCCAAGTATTTCGGCGCGACGGGTTGGCGCTTGGGCGCGATCGCGCTGCACGACGACAACGTCTTCGACGCGGCGCTGGCTGCGTTGCCGGAGAAGCACAAGGCGGCGCTCGATACGCGCTACTCCTCGCTCTCGACGAAACCGCGGGAGCTGCGCTTCATCGATCGGCTCGTCGCCGATAGTCGCGCGGTCGCGCTCAACCACACTGCCGGCCTCGGCACGCCGCAGCAACTCCAAATGGCGCTCTTCGCGCTCAACGGGCTGATGGATCGCGGCCACTGGTACCAGGACGCCGCCAAGGCGCTGATCCGCGGCCGCTACGCGACGCTCTATGCGAATATGGGCGTTCCGGCGCCGCACCAGATCAACGACGTCGACTACTACTCGCTGATCGACTTGCAGAAGATCGGCGGGAAGCTCTACGGGCCGGACTTCGAAACGTGGTTCACCACGCAAGACTTGGGCACGAGCTATCTGTTCCGGCTCGCCAAGGAGACCGGCGTCGTGCTGTTGCCGGGCAACGGCTTCGAGGTCGTCGATACGTCGGCGCGCATATCGCTCGCTAACCTGACCGATGCGGAGTACGCGTCGATCGGCAAGTTTACCCGGCAAGTGCTCGACGAGTACTACGTGGACTTCAAGAAGACACGCGCCGCCACCAACGGCTCTAAGCCCGCCCTCTCATCCCGAGCGTAGCG
>Ga0302279_10000739_pt1 | contig 48023 bp, 42 predicted proteins | sample III_Bog_N3_3_FD_194541 | JGI IMG/M metagenome (GOLD analysis project Ga0302279, IMG submission 194541) | Peat permafrost microbial communities from Stordalen Mire near Abisko, Sweden - III_Bog_N3_3 | ecosystem: Environmental > Terrestrial > Soil > Wetlands > Peat | place: Sweden: Abisko... | reverse complement strand
GGCGGCCTGATGACTGAATCCCGCGTCTACTTGGATTATAACGCCACCGCGCCGATCCGCCCCGAGGCGGAGGCGGCGATGCTGGCGGCCTTGCACATCGGCGGCAATCCGTCCTCGGTGCATGGCCCGGGCCGCGCGGCGCGGGCGGCGGTGGAGCAGGCGCGTTCAGATGTAGCCGCCTTGATCGGCGGCGGGACCGGCGCGGTGGTGTTCACCAGCGGCGGAGCCGAGGCCAACGCCCTGGCCGTGCAAAGCGCGGTGAGGGGCGGCTCCCGACGGCTGATCGTGGGCGCCACGGAACATGAAACGGTGCTGGCGAGCGCCGAGGCGTCAGGCGCGACTGTGGAGCTTTGGCCGGTGAACGGGCAGGGCGTCGCGGATGTGGCGTGGCTCGCGGAACGACTGGCGCGCTGGGACGCCGCCGACGGCGCGCCCTTCGTCGCCCTGATGTTGGCCAATAACGAGACCGGCGTGATCCAGCCTGTCGCGGCCGCCGCCGAATGGGTTCGCGACGCTGGCGGCTGGCTGCATGTCGACGCGGTTCAGGCGGCCGGCAAGGTCGCCATCGATATCAAGGCCCTGGGCGCGGACACGATGAGCCTCTCGGCGCACAAGCTTGGCGGGCCGCAAGGCTGCGGCGCCCTGGCCTACGGTTCGCGCACCAGGCTTTCGCCGAGCCTCGTGGGCGGGGGACAGGAGCGCGGCCTGCGCGCCGGAACGGAGAATCTGTCCGGCATCGCCGGCTTCGGCGCGGCCGCGCGGGCGGCGGGACGCGATCTCGCGGCGGTCCCGGCCCAGGCGGCTTGGCGTGATGCGGCGGCCGACAGACTGGTCAAGGCGGCGGGCGCGACGGTGCTGGGCGCGGACGCCCCGCGCCTGGACGCCACCCTGTGCTTGGCCGTCGAGGGCTTTTCCTCAGAGTTGCAGGTGATGCAGATGGATCTGGCCGGGGTGATGGTGTCCGCCGGCGCGGCCTGCACCTCCGGCAAGGTCAAGCCCAGTCGCACGGTCCAGGCCATGGGCCGCCCCGATCTGGCCCCCTATGTCCTGCGTGTGTCCGGTGGTTGGGCCAGCGCAAAGAGCGACTGGGACCGGTTCGCCGACGCCTGGCTTGAGGCTTACGCCCGCTACGCCGAGCGCCATGCACGCCAACCCCAGCTGGCGGGAGCCTGACCCATGACCGCTGTTACTCGGACCGTCGAACAGGTCGCCGCGCTGGAAGGCGATAAGTACAAGCACGGCTTTGTCACCGACATAGCCCAGGACTTTGCGCCCAAGGGCCTGAACGCCGATATCGTCCGCTTCATCTCGGCCAAGAAGGCCGAGCCAGAGTGGATGCTGCAGTGGCGGCTGGAGGCGTTCGAGCGCTGGCAGGCCATGGACGAGCCCACCTGGGCGCGGGTGCATTATCCCAAGATCGATTACCAGGACCTGTTCTACTACGCCGCGCCCAAGCCCAGGACCGGCCCGCTGAGCTTGGACGAGGTCGACCCGCAGCTTCTGGAGACCTACGCGAAGCTCGGCATTCCCTTGCGCGAGCAAGAGGTTCTGGCGGGTGTGCAGGGCGCGCCCAAGTACGCGGTGGACGCGGTGTTCGACAGCGTCTCAGTTGTGACCACCTTCAAGAAAGAGCTGGCCGAGGCCGGGGTGATCTTCTGCTCCATGTCCGAGGCGGTGCGCGAGCATCCGGAGCTGGTGAAAAAGTATCTCGGCTCGGTGGTGCCGGTGTCGGACAATTATTTCGCCTGCCTCAACGCGGCGGTCTTCTCGGACGGTTCCTTCGTCTATGTGCCACCCGGCGTCCGCTGCCCGATGGAGCTGTCCACCTATTTCCGCATCAACGCCGAGAATACCGGTCAGTTCGAACGGACCCTGCTGATTGCCGACAAGGGCGCCTATGTCTCGTACCTTGAGGGCTGCACCGCCCCCATGCGCGACGAGAACCAGCTGCACGCCGCGGTGGTGGAGCTGGTGGCCCTGGACGACGCTGAGATCAAATACTCCACGGTGCAGAACTGGTACCCCGGCGATTCCGAGGGCAAGGGCGGCATCTATAACTTCGTCACCAAGCGCGCGGACTGCCGGGGCGACCGCTCCAAGGTGTCGTGGACCCAGGTTGAGACCGGCTCGGCCATCACCTGGAAATACCCATCCTGCATCCTCAAGGGCGAGGATAGCGTGGGCGAGTTCTATTCCATCGCTGTCACAAACGGCCGCCAGCAGGCCGACACCGGCACCAAGATGATCCACCTGGGCAAGGGGACTCGCTCGCGCATTATTTCCAAGGGCATCTCGGCGGGGCGTTCGTCCAACACCTATCGCGGCTTGGTCTCGGCGCACCGCAATGCCTCGGGCGCGCGCAACTTCACCCAGTGCGACAGCCTGCTCATCGGCAAGCACGCGGCGGCCCATACTACGCCCTATATCGAGGCCCGAACCGCCTCGGCCCATTTCGAACATGAGGCGACCACCACCCGCCTATCGGAAGACCAGCTGTTCTACGCCATGCAGCGCGGCCTGGGGCAGGAGGAGGCGGTATCCCTGCTGGTCAACGGTTTCGTGCGCGAGGTGCTGCAGGAGCTGCCCATGGAATTCGCCGTGGAGGCCCAGAAACTGGTGGCGATCAGTCTGGAAGGAAGCGTGGGATGACGACCCTCTATCGCGCCGTGAGCGGCCAAGAGCTGGCCCTGATCGAGGCGTCGGGCTGGAGCGCCTTTCCGCCCTACTTCCCCGGCGAGCAGGTGTTCCACCCAGTGACCGACGAGGCCTATGCACGCAAGGTCGCCTCGGAGTGCAAGGTCGTGCGCAACCAGGACGGCCTCGGCTTCGTGACCCGATTCGTGGTGCGCGACGACGCCCTGGCCGCCTATGCCTGCGAGAACGGGACCTGCGCCGAATACCACATTCCGGCCGCTGGCCTGGAGGCCTTCAACGACGCGATTGAAGGCCGGATCGAGATCATAGGCGCCTACGGCATCCAGGGCGATCGCTCAGATTTGATTGCGAAAATCGAACAATGACAATGCTTTCCATAGAAAATCTGCACGTTACCATCGGCGATAAGGAGATCATCAAGGGCCTGTCCCTGGATATCCCGGCCGGCGAGGTTCACGCCATCATGGGACCGAACGGGGCTGGCAAATCGACGCTGTCCTACACCTTGGCGGGGCGCTCCGGTTACGACGTGACCGAAGGCTCGGCCACGCTGGACGGCGATGACCTGCTGGCGCTGGAGCCCAATGAACGGGCGGCCAAGGGCGTGTTCCTGTCGTTCCAGTATCCCTTGGAAATCCCTGGTGTTCCGACCCTGACCTTCATCCGCGCGGCGCTCAACGCCCAGCGCAAGGCGAGGGGGGAGGCGGAGGTCTCCGCGCCGGCGTTCCTGAAGCTGGCGCGCGAAGCGGCTTCAAAGCTCAAGATCGATTTCGACATGCTCAAGCGCCCGCTCAATGTCGGCTTTTCCGGCGGTGAGAAGAAACGCATGGAAATTCTTCAAATGGCTATTCTTTCGCCGCGTCTTCTAATCCTCGATGAGACGGACTCCGGCCTGGACATCGACGCCCTGCGCATCGTCTCGGAGGGTGTGAACGCCATGCGTTCGCCTGAGCGCTCCATGCTGGTGATTACCCACTACCAGCGCCTGCTCGACTACATCAAACCCGACCGCGTCCATGTGCTGGCCGGCGGCCGCATCGTCGCCTCTGGCGGCCCGGACCTGGCCCTGGAGCTGGAAGCCAAGGGCTACGATCAGTATGGAAAGGCCGCCGCATGAGCCTGGTGCGGGCCATTGAGGCGCGCAACGCCCAGCTCCTGCCGGGGCGCCGGGACGAGTCCTGGCGCTATAGCGACCTGCGCGGCGTGCTGCGCGCCATTCCCGAGGCCTCGCCCGAGGCTCCGCATCCGCGGACTCCCGCGCCGTTGGGCGACGTGGAGGCCGATCACGAGATCGCGGTCATCAATGGACGGTCGCAAACCACGACGTTCCGGGCGGCCGCGGGTTCTTCGGGCGCCTTGCGCCTTCGCATCGTCTCGCGCGCCGATCACACTCTGCACCAAGGCGCGTTCGCAATCGACATCGAGGACGGCGCGAACCTGACCCTGATCGAGACCTATGAGGGCGATGGCCTGGCCTATGTGTCCGACTTTTCGTTGGCGGTCAGTCTTGGCGAAGGCGCGCGGCTTGAGCGGATCGTTCTGCTGGACGAGCCGGCTGACGCCATCTCCATCAGCTACAGCGAGATCGATTTGAAGCCCGGCGCGCGCTTCGCTCAGACTGTGATCGCGTCCGGCGCCAGGCTGCAGCGCCATGAAACCCATGTGCGCCATCCCGGCGGGGGCGCGGACGTTCGGTTGGATGGGCTTTACCTGCTCGATGGCAAGCGTCATGCGGATCTGACCACGGTCCTGGCCCATGTCGCGCCGGATGGGACGACCCGCCAGCTGACCAAGGGGTTGGCCAAGGATCAGGCGCGCGGGGTGTTCCAGGGCCGCATCCTGGTGGAGCGGGGCGCTGACCGCACCGACGCGCGGATGGGCCATCACGCCCTGCTGCTGAACGACGGCGCGGAGATCGACGCCAAGCCGGAGCTGGAAATCTATGCCGACGAAGTGTCCTGCGCCCACGGTAACACCTTGGGTTCCTTGGACGAGCAAGCCCTATTCTACATGCGTTCGCGCGGCCTGCCGGAACACGAAGCCCGCGCCTTGCTGATGCAAGCCTTCATTGGCGAAGTGGTCGACAGGATCGAGCATGAAGGCGGGCGCAAGGCCGTCGCCGACTGGGTCGCCCAGCGGTTGGAGGCGCTGGCATGAATGCGCCCATCGCCGAATTGAGGGCCTTCGACGTCGAGGCGGTCCGCTCGGAATTCCCGATCCTGAGCCGCCAGGTGCAGGGCAAGCCGCTGATCTATCTGGACAGCGGCGCCTCGGCCCAAAAGCCCCGTGCGGTGATCGACGCCATGAGCGGCCTGATGGAGCGCTCCTACGCCAATGTTCACCGCGGCCTGCACACGCTCGCCAACGAAACCACCGAGGCCTACGAGGCCGCTCGCCGCAGCGTGCAGGGATTGATCAACGCCCCCACCGTCAACGAGGTGGTGTTCACCCACGGGACCACCGATTCAATCAATCTGGTGGCGTCCGGCCTGGGCCAATCCATCCTGCCGGGCGACGAGATCATCGTCTCGCAGATGGAGCACCACGCCAATATCGTGCCCTGGCATTTCTTGCGCGAGCGCCTGGGGGCGGTCCTCCGCTTCGTCCCGGTCACCGAGGACGGCCGGCTGGACATGGAGGCCTATTTCGCCCTGCTGGGCCCGCGCACCCGCATGGTGGCCCTGACCCACATGTCCAATGTGCTGGGCACGATCAATCCGGCCAAGGCGATCATCGAGGCCGCCCACGCCGCCGGCGTTCCCGTGCTGCTCGACGGCGCCCAGGGCATCGTTCACCTGGAGGTGGACGTGCAGGACCTGGATGTGGATTTCTACGCCTTCTCCGGACACAAGCTTTACGGGCCCACCGGGATTGGCGTGCTCTACGGCAAGGCCGAGCGCCTGGCCGCCCTGCCGCCTTATCAGGGGGGCGGGGAGATGATCGGCGAGGTCAGCGAGGAACGGATCACCTACGCCGCGCCCCCGCACCGCTTCGAAGCGGGCACCCCGGCCATCATCGAGGCCATTGGCCTTGGGGCGGCCATTGACTGGCTGGCGGGGCTGGACCGGCGCGCCGTGCTGGCCCACGAGGAGGCGCTTTATCGCAGGGTCAAGGCGCGTCTACAGGAGGACTGGTTGACCGAGATCGGCCAGGCTCCGGGCAAAGGCGCGATCTTCTCCTTCGCCGTGAAAGGCGCTCACGCTCACGACATCGCCCAGATTCTGGATCGATATGGGGTGGCCGTGCGCGCGGGAACCCACTGCGCCGAGCCCTTGATGCGACGATTCGGCCTGACCTCAAGCGCCCGCGCCTCCTTCGCCCTATATAACACCCTTGAGGAGGTCGACGCCTTTGCCGACGCCCTGCACAAGGCTCATGGATTCTTCGCCTGATCGCCATGGATGACGCCGCCGTGAACGCCCAAACGCCCCCGCCGCCCAGTCAGGCGGAACTTGATGTCTTGACTGACAAGCTGATCGAACAGCTCAAGACGGTGTACGATCCGGAAATTCCGGTCGATATCTATGAGCTGGGCCTGATCTATAAGGTCGATGTCTCGGACGACCGCGAGGTGGCCGTCGAAATGACCCTGACCGCGCCGGGCTGCCCCGTGGCTGGAGAAATGCCGGACTGGGTCAAGGATGCGGTGATGAAGGTCGAGGGGGTGAAGGCCTGCGCCGTCAATCTGGTGTTCGATCCGCCGTGGGATCCCTCGCGCATGTCCGACGAGGCCAAGCTGCAGCTGAATATGTTCTGAGCCTGATTGCGTGTTGAAAGGCCCACCCATGGAAACCCAGATCCAGTCCCGCAGCAGCCGTCCACGGCCCCAGGTGGTCACCTTGACCGAACGGGCCGCCGAACGTGTGCGCGAGATCATGGCCAAGGCCGAGCAGCCCTACGCGGGCCTGCGCGTGGGCGTAAAGAACGGGGGCTGCGCGGGCATGGAGTATACGCTGGAATACGCGGCCAAGGCCGATCCGCTCGACGAGGTGGTCGAGGACAAGGGAGTGCGCATCTTGGTCGAGCCCAAGGCGGTGCTATTTCTGCTGGGCTCACAGATCGACTACGAGACCAGCAAGCTGGCGTCCAAGTTCGTGTTCCGCAATCCAAACCAGACCGACGCCTGTGGCTGTGGCGAAAGCGTCACGATCATTCCCGCCGAGGCGACTTAGGCTGGCTTGCGCGACCGATGCACATGAGGGCTGCGCGCGGGCGGCGGCAAACCGGAAAGCGTTGGAATGTGTGATAACGCTTTGAAATAATAAGCCTAAGTCTTCACAATTGAAGTCCTTTCCGGCGCTGAGTTAGGCTTTCAGCAGTCGCGTATCGATGGGTATCGAGCGCACGCGTATTCCCGTCGCCGCGAAGATGGCGTTGCCTAGGGCCGGCAAAGCCGGAGGCAGGGCCGGCTCGCCCAGGCCCGACAGCGGATTGTCGGTGATCAGGAACGTAACCTCGACCTCTGGCGCGGCGGGCATGCGGATCAGTGGATAGGTGTCGAAGTTGGTCTGCGCAGGCCGACCCTTGTCGAAGGTCATGGCCAAGCCCAGCGCCTGTCCTATCCCGTCGATCACGCCGCCCTGCACCTGGTTCATGGCCCCGGTGGGGTTGATCACGGTGTTGCCGACGTCGGCGGCGACCCACACCTTTTCCACCTTGACGGCGCCGCTGTCGGCCACGCTGGCGCGCACCACCTCGGCGAAATAGCCGTGCATGCAGGCGTAACAGGCAATGCCCATGCCGGTGCACGGCGGAAGTGTCGTCTTGCCCCAGCCCGCCATCTCGGCGACCTTCAGCAGCACCGCACGCAGACGGCCGACGTCGACCTGGTCGTCGGGCGGAGGGAACGCCAGCAGGCGCGGCTGTCCCAGCAACTCGAGCTGCATCTCCAGGGGATCGCGGCCGGCCGCGTGGGCCAATTCATCAACGAAGGACTGATAGACGAAGGCGATGGCGTTATAGCGCGGCGCGCGCAGGGGGCCCGTGGCGAACCCCATGGGCATCATGCTGACTTCCACCGTCACATCCGGTACGAGCCTGATCGGCGGGTCGGCGTGGGACGCCTCGCAGGCGAAGGCAGGCTTGTTTGGATCGTCGCGATCCGAATAGGTCACGAAGTGGTTCTTCCAGGCGATGATGCGGCCCTTGTCGTCCAGGCCGGCGGTCAGATGGTGGAATCCGCCTGGCCGATAGAAGTCATGGCCCAGGTCGCCTGGGCGGTCGTAAAGCAGCTTGACCGGCGCTCCGCCGACTTCGCGGGCGATCCACGCGGCTTCCACCATGAAGTCGGCCATCAGTCGCCGGCCGAACCCACCGCCGATGCGCGTGATGTGTATTTTGATGTCCGAGGCGGGCATCGCGAGAACCTTGACCAGGATGTCCAGGCCGGGCTTGGGCCTTTGCGATGGCGCCCAGATCTCCAGCTTGCCGTCCTTGTACTGGGCCGTGCAGTTTTGCGGTTCAAGGGTGGCGTGGGCCAGGAAGGGATAGCTGTAGTCCCCCTTGACCACCTTGGCCGCCTTGGCCAAGGCGCCGTCCGCGTCCCCGTCCTTATGAAACACCTTCTGGCCGGGTCCCGCGCCGAGCTGGTCGTTGATTTGGGAGAACTGCGCGCTGGACTGTCCGGCGGCGGGGCCTTCGTCCCAGTCCACCTCGAGCTTTGAACGCGCCTTGTTGGCGCGCCACCAGCTGTCGGCGACGATGGCGACCCCGTCGGCCAGGCCGTTGAATTCGCCATTGCCCTTGACCACGAAGGCCTTCTTGACGCCGGGGCTGGCCAGCACCGCATCGAGCTTGGCGGACTTCACCTTGCCGCCGTGCACCGGGCATTTGACGAAGACCGCGTAGAGCATGCCGGGCAGGCGCGTGTCGATGCCGAACAGGGGCTCGCCCCGGACGACCTTGGGGCTGTCGAACCCGCGGGCCGGCTGACCGACGATCTTGAAGTCCTTGGGGTCCTTCAGGGCGACCTTGGCCAAGTCGGGCGCGGGTAGGAGCGCGGCCTTGGCGGCCAGCTTTCCGTAGCTGCGCTTGCGGCCGGTCGGCGTGTGGGTGACCCAGCCCATGGACGCGGCGCATTCGGAGGCTGGGACGCTCCAGCCCGCGGCCGCCGCTTCGATCAGCATCTGCTTTCCGGCCGCGCCGACTCGGCGCAGCGGGTCGTAGTTCATGCGGGCGGAGTTCGAACCACCGGCCGACTGAAAGCCGAACTTGTCCACATCCAGCATGGCCTCCTGGATGCGCACCTGCGACCAGGGCGCATCAAGCTCTTCCGCGATGACCATGGGCAGCATGGTCATGACACCCTGACCGCATTCGGGATTCTTGCTCATGATCGTGATCACGCCATCAGGCGCGATACGGACATAGGCGTTAAGGGTCGAATCGGCTTCGGCGGCCAAGGCGCCATGTGCGTCCAGACCCCAGGAGAGAAAGAGGCCTCCGCCGATGGCGGCGCCTGTCCGCAGAAGATGGCGCCGGGTGGGCGCGAAGGAAGTGTCGTCAGCCATGATCAAGCTCCCTTGGCCGAAGTGGACGCCAAGGCGATTTGCCGCGGGACGGGCGGTGCAGCTAGGCGCGGCGTCAGTCCGGCGGCCTGCTTGATGGCGGACCTGATGCGGATGTAGGTGGCGCAGCGGCAGATGTTGCCGGCCATCGCCCGGTCAATGTCCGTGTCGGAAGGCTGGGGCGTCTTGGCCAGCAGGGCCGAGGCCGACATAATCTGGCCAGCCTGGCAGTAGCCGCATTGGATCACGTCATGATCGATCCAGGCTTGCTGAACCTTACGGCCGATGGATGTCGCGCCCACGCCTTCGATGGTGGTCACCGCCTTGGCGCCGACCGCGGAGACTTCGGTGCGGCAAGAGCGGACGGCGACTCCGTCTAGGTGCACTGTGCAGGCGCCGCAAAGACCCGCGCCGCATCCGAACTTGGCGCCGACCAGGCCGAGGGTGTCGCGCAAGACCCAAAGCAACGGCGTGTCGGCCTCGACATCCACGGTGCGGATCTTGCCATTGATCTTGAGTGTGTAGGGCATCGGGGTTCTCGATCGTTGGTGCTCCAACGAATAGAAACCCGAAAGTGGTCGATCGTCGACTCCAGATTGCACAGTTGGCGGGCATCACTGCATCCGCGCTGTCCAACACGGTCGATGGGACGCGGCTGTCCGGCTATCCAAGGGGCGGGCTCGCCGGAAGTCCTATGCCGCCAGGTCGACCGCTTTGGCGCAGGTCACGCGATTGCGGCCGGACCGTTTGGAAGCGTAGAGCGCGGCATCCGCCCGGTCGAGCAATGCGGCCGAGGTTTCATCTCCGCGCAGCTGAGCAAGGCCAGCGGAGATCGTGATGGTGCCGAGCTCTTCGTTTGTAGACCTGCGTCGCAGCATGCGCGAGGCCACTTCCTCGCGGATTTCCTCAAGAATGGCCTTCACCGCCGAAATGCTTTCGTTGGGGAAAAGCATGCCAAATTCCTCACCGCCATAGCGCGCGGCGAAACGGGGCGGGGCGGCCAAGCGGCCCATGACGCTGGCTACGTATCGAATCACCTGATCGCCGGTCTGGTGACCCCAGGTATCGTTGAAACGCTTGAAATGGTCGATGTCGAGCACGGCCAGACACAGGGGCTCGCCGGTCTTGGCCGCTTCTCCGCGAGAGCGCTCTAGTTCCTCGTCGAAAGCCTTGCGGTTCGCGAGATTTGTGAGGGAATCGGTTGTGGCGTCGCGACGCACCTGCTCCAGGTGCTCCTTCAGGCGGTTGACCTCGGAGGTGGAGTCCTTCAGCCGCTGTTCCAGTGATTGATTCTCGCGCTGGGTCCGCAACGTGGCTTCGTTTAGGCTTTCCACCAGCTTGCGGACGTTTTCAGCGCCCTGATCCTGGGTCAGTTCCTTGCTGGCGTCAGCCAGGGTCGCGCCATAGGCCTCGCTGGACCGCATGGCCTCGCCGATAGCCTGGGCGACCGTGTCCAGTTCACGACTCAATTGGTCGCCGGCGTCGCGAATTTGCTCGTTCAGCTTGGCCTTGGGCAGGTAGGCCGCCGCCAGGTCTTCGCTGACCGCTTCGGTGATTGGCTCGCCGGTGCTGACCAGACGTTCGATCTCATGGGCCAGGAGGCCGTTGGGGTCGCCGACGCAGTGGAGCCAAAGCTCATAGTTCAGCGGAGTCGGCCAAACCTTGTGACGATCCATCAGGTCCAGGGCGTTGTGAGCCAGGCGATAGGCCTGCGGCCCGCGCAGGATGGCTTCAACTTCGGCGGTCATTCACCCGGACTCCCAGACTTCCATCGGCGTGCATACCCGGTGAAGCTAGGCGCAAGTGCTGAAACCGAAGTTAAAGTTCGCAGACAAACCTAGTCAAAAGGCGTGTTTTCGCTGGCATAGAATCCTAGCCGTGAGAGCTAGTCATCTTTTTCTGCAACCGGCGCGCGAGGCGGCGCCCGCATGAGGAATGCCGGGGTGTCGGAGCCGAAGCCCACGACGGCGCCATCGTCATCACGCTCACGCGCCGCGACGGGCGTTTGTGATCGCTGCGACGCCCCTGAACGCGCGGCCGGCGGCCTTTTATCGGGCGTAGGGGGCTCCGGTCTGACGCGCTCAGGCCGGACGACAGGCTCTCGAACCGGCGCTGGAGCGGCCTGCGCGCTTGACGCCGGAGACGGCGCCTCAGCGGCTTCAGGGGCATGAACGGGACGGGACTCCTCGCGGCGCGGTCTGCGTTCGCGTCCGCCGCCATCCCGGCCGCCGCGGGCCGGGCGTCCTTCGCGCGGCTCGCTGCGCGCGGTGCTAAAGTCCAGGTCCAGGGTAACTTCCTGGGGCGCCTTGCCGATCAGCTTGAGCACCTTGTCCAGGCCCCGGCTGTCAGCGGGCGTGACGATCATGAATGTCTGGCCCGACTTGCCGGCCCGCCCGGTTCGCCCAATGCGGTGGACATAGTCGTCCGCATGGTGCGGGACGTCGAAATTGAACACATGGCTGACGTCGGGGATGTCGAGACCGCGCGCCGCCACATCGGAGGCGACGAGCAAGCGCAGATCCCCCTTGCGGAAGCTGTCCAGGGTGCGGGTGCGCACGCTCTGATCCAGGTCTCCGTGAATGGCGGCGGCGTCAAATCCGTGGGCCTTCAGGGACTTAGCCACGACATCGACTTCGCTCTTGCGATTGCAGAAGACGATGCCGTTCTTCACGTCCGAGCGCTCGGCCAGGGCCCGCAGCGCCAGGCGCTTGGCCTTGGGGTCGGAAGAGGGAATGCGGGCCAAGTATTGGGTGATGTTCTCGCCGGTGGTGGCCGGGCGGCTGGCCTCGATACGCACCGGATCGTTGAGGAACTGGGCGGTCAGCCGGGTGATTTCTGGCGGCATGGTGGCCGAGAAGAACAGGGTCTGCTTCTTGGCCGGGGTCAGCTTGAAAATGCGCTCGATGTCCGGGATGAAGCCCATGTCGAGCATGCGGTCGGCTTCGTCGACCACCATGATCTGAACGCCGGTGAGCAGGAGCTTGCCACGCTCAAAATGGTCCAGCAGCCGTCCTGGCGTGGCGATAAGCACGTCAACGCCGCGGTCGAGCTTGCGCTCCTGATCGGCGAAGGAGACCCCGCCGATCAGCAGGGCCCAGCTGAGGTTGCGGCCCTTGGCGTATTTCTCGAAGGAGGCGGCGACCTGATCGGCCAGCTCCCGGGTGGGGGCGATGACCAGCGAGCGCGGCATGCGCGCCTTTGAGCGGCCCGCTGCCAGTCGCTCGATCATCGGCAGGGTGAAGGCGGCTGTCTTGCCGGTGCCGGTCTGGGCTATGCCCAGCACGTCGCGACCGGCGAGCGCCACGGGAATGGCCTGAGCCTGGATGGGGGTGGGCGTATCGTAACCGGCGTCGGTCACGGCCTTGAGCACTTCGGGGCTGAGCCCCAGGTCGGAAAAGCTTGTCATGTCCTGATTATCTGGCCGGTGAACCGAGCCCAATGCCTGGGCGCCATCGGTTCAATTGTCCGGCGAACTCGGCCGGAACATAGGATTTCATGGGCTCTTGTCAATCTGAGCAGCAGCCGCTCCGACCCAAATTGCGACCGAGCCGGGTTAATAGGCTCAAAGATCCAGATCGTCGCTGGCGAATTCGGCGTTTTCCTGGATGAAGCGGAAACGCAGCTCCGGCTTTCGGCCCATCAGGGTTTCCACGAGGGACGCCACCGCTTCCTCGGAACGGGGCAGGGTGACTCGCGCCAGCGTCCGTTTGGCGGGATCCATGGTGGTTTCCTTGAGTTGCGCGGGCATCATCTCGCCCAGGCCCTTGAAACGGCCGATCTCCGGCTTCTTGCCTTTGAACTCCGTAGCCAGCAACTCGTCCTTGTGCTGGTCGTCGCGGGCATAGATCGTCTTGCCGCCGTGGCTGATCCTGTAGAGCGGCGGTAAAGCCAGGAACAGACGGCCCGATCGAATGAGGTCCGGCATGGTGCGGTAGAAGAAAGTGATCAGCAGGGAGGCGATGTGGGCGCCGTCGACGTCCGCGTCGGTCATGATGACGATGCGTTCGTAGCGCAGGTCCTCTTCGCGGAAGCGCGATCCGCCGTGGGCCCCGAGCGCGAGCATCAGATCGGACAGTTCGCGATTTTGATCAGCCTTCTCGCCCGTCGCCGAAGCGACGTTGAGGATCTTGCCGCGCAGGGGCAGGATCGCCTGGTTGCGCCGGTTGCGCGCCTGTTTGGCTGAGCCGCCAGCGCTGTCGCCTTCCACGATGAACAGTTCAGCGCCGGCGGAGGAAGCGTCGGCGCAGTCGGCCAGCTTGCCGGGCAGACGTAGCTTGCGGGTGGCAGAGGCGCGGGCGACTTCCTTGTCTTTGCGGCGCTTGAGCCTTTCCTCAGCCCGTTCGATGACGAATTCCAGAAGGCGGTCGGCCATCTTGGGCGCGGCTGTCAGCCAGTGGTCGAACGGGTCGCGCAGGGCCGCCTCGACCAGACGTTGGGCGTCGGCCGAGGACAGGCGCTCCTTGGTCTGCCCCTGGAATTCCGGATTGCGCACGAACACCGAGATCAGCGCCCCTGCGCTCGCGATCACATCCTCCGCGGTGATCAGGCCCGCGCGCTTCTCGCCGGTCATCTCTGCATAGGCCTTCAGGCCGCGCGTCAAAGCCGCGCGCAGGCCCGCCTCGTGCGTGCCGCCTTCGGGCGTGGGCACGGTATTGCAATAGGACTGCATGAAGCCGTCCGCCTCGCCGAAGCCCTGCGGGCTCCAGGTGACCGCCCACTCCACGGCGCCGCCTTCGCCTTTTCGCTCGATCCGACCGCTGAACGCCTCGGGGGTGACCGTCTCCACGCCTTGCGTTCGCTCGGCCAGAAAGTCCGCCAGTCCGTTGGGGAAATGGAACACGGCCTCGGCCGGCGTGCCGTCGTGAATACGCTCTGGCGCGCAGGACCAGCGGATTTCCACGCCGCGAAACAGATAGGCCTTGGACCGCGCCATGCGGTGTAGGCGGGCGGGCTTGAGGATCGCGCCTTCGCCGAAAATGGTCTCGTCCGGACGGAAGGTGATGGCCGTGCCGTGTTTCTTGGAGGGGCCCAGGCGCTCCATCGGCCCGGTCGGCTTGCCGCGTGAGAAGCTCTGGCGCCATTCAAAGCCGTCGCGCCACACCCGCACGTCAAGCCGTTCCGACAGGGCGTTGACCACGGAGACGCCGACCCCATGCAAACCGCCGGACGTCTCGTAGCTCTTGCCGGAAAACTTTCCGCCCGAGTGCAGCATGGTCATGATGACCTCGAGCGCCGATTTGCCCGGATATTTCGGATGTGGGTCCACCGGGATGCCCCGGCCGTCGTCGCGCACGGTCAAGGCGCCGTCCGCCTCCAGCCGCACCTCGATCAGCTTGGCGTAGCCCGCCACGGCTTCGTCCATGCTGTTGTCCAGCACTTCGGCGAACAGGTGGTGCAGGGCGCGCTCGTCGGTGCCGCCAATGTACATGCCGGGCCGTTTGCGCACCGGCTCCAGCCCCTCGAGGACCTCGATGTCCTTGGCCGAATATCCCGAGGGTGAGGGTGAGGGCTCGGCATGGCTCTGCAGCGGCGAGATCGGCGCCGGTGCGAGGGCGTCGTCGAACAGGTCGGCGACGGGCAGTATTTGAGGGGCGGCCTTGGACATTGGGGCCCAGATTGGGACGATTCGGATCAGGTCGGGTATGAGGCGGGCGGATGCGTCATTCAAGCGCCTCGACCCTTTGATTTCAACGATTGCCTCGCCTGCCCTCACTTTCCGCCAACCCGAACTGGCGCGGGCTGGGTTTCCTGGTCCATATAGCGGCGCGGGGCCCGATACGGATGAGACCATGCACAGACAGATTTGGGCCGCCATCCTCGCGTGCGCCTTGGCCGCGCCGCCATTGGCTTTGGCCCAGGAGGCCATGGTTGGGGTCGATGCGGGCCATGATTCCTTCCTATACGGCAGCCTTCTCAGACCAGCCGGAAGGGATCCAGCGCCCTTCGTCCTGATCGTGCCGGCGGCCAGCCCCACCGATCGAAACGGCAATGGCATCGCGCCGGGCGCGACGCCCAATACCTATAAGCTCCTGGCGGAAGGTCTCGCGGCGCGCGGCATCGGCACATTGCGCCCGGATCCGCGGGGGGTCGGCGGCAGCATCGACGCCCTGGGCGCGGAGCCCGATCTGCGTCTTCAGACCTTCGTCGACGACACGACGACCTGGGCCAAGTTCCTGCAGTTTCAGCCCGGTGTGAAGTGCGTGGTGATCCTGGGTCACGCGGAAGGGGCTCTCATCGCCGCCCTGGCCGCCCAGCAGGTCAAGACCTGCGGCGTGATCGAGATGGCCGCGGTCAGCCGTCGGGCTGGCGATTTGATCGCCGAACAACTCAAGACCGCCAAGGACGACGGCAAGATTTCCGACGAAATGTACGATCAGGCGGTCCATATCCTGGCCGAGCTTCGCGCCGGCCGGCCGGTCAGTGATGTACCCCTGGCGCTGGCGTCGCTGTTTCGGCCCAGTCTGCAGCCCTATCTCATGTCGTGGCTCAACCAGGACCCCATCGCCGCCGAAAAGGGCCTGGCGCCCCTTATGGTCCTGCAAGGCGACAACGACCTTCAGGTTCCCCCGGAAGACGGCCGGCGCCTTGCCAATGTGTCCCGGGCCATCCGGCTGGTGGTGCTGCCAGGGGTCAACCATGTGCTCAAGATCGCCCCGGCCGACCGGGAGGCCAATCTCGCCACGTACAAAAACCCAGAATTGGCCCTCGCTCCGGACGTCGTTCCATCGATCGTCAACTTCATCGAACACCCGCCCCAGATCATCCTAAAGGCGCGATAAAAAAGGGCCGCGGATCCCTCCGCGGCCCTTGCTCGCCCCTCTTTAACTCTGAACTAGCACTTGTAGTACATGTCGAATTCGACGGGGTGCGGGTGCAGTTGCACGCGCATGACTTCTTCCATCTTCAGCTCGATGTAGGCGTCGATGAAGTCGTCGTTCATCACCCCGCCCGCCTTGAGGAAGCCTCGGTCCTTGTCGAGGTTTTCCAGGGCTTCGCGCAGGGAGCCGCACACTTCCGGAATCTTCTTCTGTTCGCGCGGGGGCAGATCGTACAGGTTCTTGTCGGCCGGCGCGCCCGGATCGATCTTGTTGGCGATCCCATCCAAACCAGCCATCAGCAGGGCCGTGAAGGTCAGGTAGGGGTTGCCCATGGGATCGGGGAAGCGGCACTCGATCCGCTTGCCCTTGGGGCTGTCCACGTGCGGGATGCGGATGGACGCGGAGCGGTTGCGCGAGGAATAGGCCAGCTTCACCGGCGCTTCATAGCCTGGCACCAGACGCTTGTAGCTGTTGGTGGTCGAGTTGGCGAAGGCGTTGATGGCCTTGGCGTGCTTGATGATCCCGCCGATGTAGTACAGGCAGGCGTCAGACAGGCCGGCGTACTTGTCGCCCGCGAACAGCGGCTTGCCGTCGCCCCAGATCGACTGGTGGACGTGCATGCCCGAGCCGTTGTCGGCGAACATCGGCTTGGCCATGAAGGTCGCGGTCTTGCCATAGGCGGCCGCCACGTTGTGGATCACGTACTTATAGAGCTGCAGGCGGTCGGCCATGGTCAGCAGGTCCGAGAACTTCAGGCCCAGTTCGTGCTGTGCGGGCGCCACTTCGTGGTGGTGCTTTTCCGGCTGCATGCCCAGTTCGCCCATCACCGCCAGCATTTCGCCGCGCAGGTCCTGGGCGCTGTCGATCGGGTTCACCGGGAAGTAGCCGCCCTTTGGGCCGGGCCGATGGCCCATGTTGCCTTCGGGGTAGTCCTTGGCGCCGTTGACCGGCAGTTCCGTGGAGTCATACGAGTAGCCGGTGTTGTGCGGCAGGGTGGACCACTTCACATCGTCGAACACGAAGAACTCGGCCTCGGGGCCGAAGAACACGGTGTCGCCGACGCCGGCGGACTTCACGTAGTTCATCGCCGCCTTGGCGATGGAGCGCGGGTCGCGGTCATAGGGCGTGCCGGAGTCCGGATTCACCACGTCGCAGAACAGGCACAGGGTCGTCTGCTGATAGAAGGGGTCGATATAGGCCGTCTTCAGGTCCGGACGTAGCTTCATGTCGGATTCGTTGATCGCCTTCCAACCGGCGATCGACGATCCGTCGAACATGGTCCCGTCGTTAAGGAAGTCGTCGTCGACCAGATCGATGTCGAAGGTCACGTGCTGCATCTGGCCGCGCATGTCGGTGAAGCGCACGTCGACGTATTTGACTTCCTTCTCCTTGATTTGGTTCAGGATATCTTTGGCAGTCGTCATATCAATCGTCCCCTGAGGCTGGTGTAAAGGATAAGGATGGTTAGACCGCGAGCGCCCCGGTTTCGCCGGTCCGGATACGAATGACGTCCAAGATCTCCGAAACAAAGATCTTGCCGTCGCCAATGCGGCCGGTTCGCGCAGCTGACTGAATGGCTTCAAGCGCAGGCCCCAGCTGGGAGTCCGGCACAATCACCTCAATTTTGATCTTGGGCAGGAAGTCCACGACGTACTCGGCGCCGCGGTAAAGCTCAGTGTGGCCCTTTTGCCGCCCGTAGCCCTTGGCCTCGATCACGGTAAGCCCCTGCACGCCGAGTTCCTGCAGGGCTTCCTTCACGTCGTCCAGCTTGAAGGGTTTGATGACGGCTTCGATTTTTTTCATGGAGAAACTTTTTTCCACAACGTTGCGGGCCAAGGCGAAAAGCAGATTTTTGCCCCTCAACGCCGACAGGACCGTCGGGGCAGGGAGCATGGCGAACCGAGCTTAACAAGGGGGCTCGGGCGCCAGTTGAAACTGTCTAGCGGCTCGCCTGCTTGGCGCCTAGAGATTGGGCGCCATAAGACTATTTTCTGATCGGCGCCCTAAATCGGTCGGTTGGACGCCTCTTAAGGCAAAGGTTTGCAGGACTCCAATCCGATTGACCGCCTGGGCCAGGTCGCGAGGGGGCCGGTACGCGGTCACTGAGCCCAGGCGGGCTTGTCGCCATCGGGTCCTCGCGACGGGATCACGGAGCCGGCGCCGCGAAATCAAGCGAAGGTTCACCCTTGCGGGCGGACACTGCGCGGACGCAAACTCCGAATTTAGCGGCGGAGACAGCATGGTCGGCCCAGAAATCCTCACCAATGCGCAAATGCGCGCGGCGGACGCCGCCGCCGTCGCGGAGGGAACCCCAGGCCACACGCTGATGACCCGCGCGGGCGAAGCGGTAGCGCATGCCTTGGCCGAACGCTGGCCAGAGGGAACAGTGGTGGTGCTATGCGGCCCGGGCTCAAATGGGGGGGATGGATATGTCGCGGCGACGGCCCTGAGGGCGCAGGGCCGCGCGGTGCGATTGGCCGTCTTGTCCGACCCGGCGAGCGCCAAGGGCGACGCCGCCAAGGCCGGCGAGGCGTGGGGAGGGCCGTTTGAAACACCCAGCGCCGACCTGTTTTCCGGCGCGGCGGTCATTGTCGACGCCCTGTTCGGCGCGGGGCTGGACCGGCCGCTTGAAGCGGGCGCGCGAACTCTCCTGCGCGCGGCGGCGGCGTCTGGCGTTCCCATCCTGGCGGTGGATTTGCCATCCGGCCTAAACGGGGACACCGGGGCGCCCATGGGTTACGCGGCGCCCGCCGCCGTGACCGTGACGTTTCATCGCAAGAAGCCCGCCCATGTGATCCTGCCTGGCCGCGACCTGTGCGGCGAGGTCGTGGTGGCGGACATTGGCCTGCCCCCCCCTGAGGGCGCGTGTCTGTTCGAGAACGGCCCGGCCCTGTGGGGCGCCCGCCTGGCTTGGCCCACAGCGGTCTCCTACAAGCATGCGCGCGGGCGGGTGATTGTGGTGTCGGGAGATGTCGCGACCACCGGCGCGGCGCGTCTGGCGGCGCGCGCTGCTTTACGCATCGGGGCGGGCTTGGTCACGGTCATGACGCCGCCTGACGCCCTGCTGGTCAACGGCGCCCATCTGGAAGCGGTGATGTTGCGGCCGTTCGAAACGGACATCGAACTGGAAACCGCCGCATCGGCGGTGGACGCGGCGGTGATCGGCCCAGCCGCTGGGGTCAATGAATCCACGGTCTCCAACCTGTTCGCACTTGCGCGCACCGGCGCGGGCCTGGTGATCGACGCGGACGCCCTGACGGTGTTCAGCGAAGACCCCGAGGAGATGTTCTCCGTGCTCGATCGGGACGATGTGCTCACACCGCATCCCGGTGAATTCGAGCGGCTATTTCCTGGGTTACTGGCGGCGTCGCCTGACCGCATAACCGCCACGCGGACGGCGGCGGGGCGCTCGGGCACCGTCGCGCTGCTCAAGGGATCGGACACCGTCATCGCCGCGCCCGATGGGCGGGCGGTAGTGAACACAAACGGTTCGCCCTGGCTGGCCACGGCGGGTTCGGGCGATGTGCTGACGGGATTTATTGGCGGGCTGATCGCCCAGGGACTGGACAGCTTCGACGCCGCCTGCGCCGCGGTGTGGATTCACGCCGAGGCCGCCGCGTCCTTCGGACCAGGCCTGATTTCGGAAGATCTGCCGGGATTGGCGCCCAAAGTCCTCGCCCGCCTCTATGCCGAGCGTGATCGGCGGTAGATTGGTCTTGGTGCGGGCGAGAGGACTCGAACCTCCACGCCTTGCGGCGCTGGAACCTAAATCCAGTGCGTCTACCAATTCCGCCACGCCCGCGTTCCGGGGCGGTGCTTATCCTATTGCCGGGTGCGCTGCCAACAGCGGATGCGCTTTGGGCTTGGAGGGCGCTTGACGCCGTGACATAAGGCGCTTCGCTCGCCGCCCAGGGTCCTGCCGATCCATACGGGCGGCGCCGATGTTTTAAGACCCCGCAAAAAAGCGCGGCGCGGGAGGGCAAGTCCCGGCGCCGCACTGGAATCATGACCATGTCCATTCAGATCGTTGAAAAATCAGGCGAAGGCCTCAGCCGCGTGTTCGGCGTGACCGTTTCGGTCAAGGAGTTGAGCCAGCGCGCCGATGCGCGCATTGCCGAGATATCGCCACAGCTGCAGCTGAAGGGCTTTCGCCCCGGCAAGGTGCCGCCGGCGCACGTGCGGCGGATCTACGGCAAATCGATCATGGGCGAGGTGATCGAGCAGACCCTCAGCGAATCCACTCAGAAGGCCATCGACGACGCCCATCTGCGTCCAGCCACCCAGCCGGACCTGAAGATGCAGTCGGACATGGCCAAGGTCCTGGCCGGCCAGCAGGACCTGTCTTACGAAATTCAGCTGGAGGTGATGCCCGAGTTCACCCCCATCGATCCCGCTAAACTCACGCTATCCCGGCCGGTTTATTCACCCACGGACGCGGAAGTGGACGAGGCGCTGAGCGACTTGGCCGCGCAAAACCGCACCTATGAGAGCAAGACCGGCAAGTCGGCCAAGGCGGCCGACGGCGACATGGTGGTGATCGATTTCCTCGGCCGCACCGATGGCGTGGCTTTCGAGGGCGGCGCCGCGGAAGACGCCCAGCTGGTGCTGGGATCTGGCCAATTCATCCCGGGTTTCGAAGACCAGCTCATCGGCGCCAAGTCCGGGGATGACGTCACCGTGAAGGTGACCTTCCCCGAGGATTACGGGTCAGAGGCCTTGAAAGGCAAGGCCGCCGAATTCGAGGTCAAGGTCAAGGACGTGCGCGCGGCCGCAAAGACCGAGCTGGATGACGAATTCGCCAAGACCCTTGGCCTGGAGTCCATGGAGGCTCTCAAGGACGCCGTGCGCGTCCAGATCCAGCAGCGCTACGCCAACCAGTCGCGCTTCAAGCTCAAGCGCGCTCTGCTCGACGTTCTGGACGCCGAACACAGCTTCCCTCTGCCGCCGCGCATGGTCGAAGCTGAATTTGGGGTGATCTGGAACCAGGTGGAAGGCGACCGCAAGCAGGGCAATCTGCCGCCCGAGGACGCCGCGAAAACCGAAGATGAACTGAAGAGCGAGTACCGTCAGATCGCTGAGCGTCGGGTGCGCCTGGGCCTGGTGCTGGCCGAACTGGGACGCGCCCATAATGTGCAGGTCACCGATCAGGAGCTGACCGAGGCCGCCCGCCAGGAGGCCATGCGCTACGGGGCTCAGGCGCAGGAGGTGTTCGATTACCTGCGCAAAACGCCCCAGGCCCAAGCCCAGCTGCGCGCGCCACTCTACGAAGACAAGGTGGTCGATCTGATCTTCGGCCTGGCCAAGGTCGAGGACAAGGCGGTCTCCAAGGACGAGCTGATGGCCGACGATGAACTGCCGGAGAACTACGGCGGCGACAAGCCTGCCGCCAAGCCCAAGAAGGCGGCCAAGGCCAAGGCGGAAGCCAAGCCCGAGGCCGAAGCCTCGACGTCTGAGCCTTCGGCCGCCAAGCCGAAGGCGCCGGCCAAGCCCAAAGCCAAGAAAGCCGACGCCTAGGCCTTAAGGGCGCTCGCGGCCCGCCCGCCGTCAACTTAACCGCGCGCCCGCCTTGCGCGGGGGTGGCCGGAACGCGATATGATGACCCAAAGCCGGATTCGAGTCCGGCGCGGTTACTAGACAGACAGGGCCTACCATGCGCGATCACATGCTCAATCTCGTCCCCATGGTGGTCGAGCAGACCAGCCGAGGCGAGCGGGCCTTCGACATCTTTTCGCGTCTGCTCAAGGAGCGGATCATCTTCCTCAACGGACCCGTTGAGGATGGCATGTCCGCCTTGATCTGCGCCCAACTGCTGTTTCTGGAATCGGAGAACCCGAAGAAGGAAATCGCCATGTACATCAACTCGCCGGGCGGGGTCGTGACCTCCGGCCTGGCGATCTACGACACCATGCAATACATCCGCAGTCCGGTGTCCACCGTGTGCATGGGCATGGCGGCTTCCATGGGCTCGTTCCTGCTCACCGCGGGCGCCAAGGGCCAACGCGTGGCTCTGCCCAACGCCCGCATCATGGTGCACCAGCCCTCCGGCGGCTTTCAGGGCCAAGCCTCGGATATTGAGCGCCACGCCCAGGATATCATCAAGACCAAGCGCAGGCTCAATGAGATTTACGCCAAGCATACCGGTCAATCGATCGAGGAGATCGAGCGGGTGCTGGATCGTGATCACTTCATGACCTCCGATGAGGCCAAGGCCTGGGGACTGATCGATCACGTCTATGAAAGCCGCGAGGCGGCCGAGGAAGACGCCAAGAACAACTAAGGCCGGCCTCAGCCGTCCCTTAATCATTTGCCGCCAGGATGGCCGTCTTCGAGACGGCATCCCTAAGGACGGCGACAGTGGAATTGGCGATCAAGGCCGGGGCCAAGACCCCCGGGGCGAGCACCCTTCGCATTATCGACTGGGTTGAAAAGGCCGTCATTCTCGTGCTCTTTTTCGGCCTGTTGTCGCGTATCGGCGCGACCTTGAGCCAGCATCCCTTTAACGTCCTGCTCCTCATGTCTGACGGCATTGTTGTCGTCATGATGGTGCTGCGGCGGCGCACCGAAGCGGTTTCACAGCTGCCGATGGACTGGATCCTGGCGCTGGGCGCCACCGCAGCGCCGCTGATGGCCATTGGCGGCGGCCACGCCCTGGTGTCCGACGCCTTAGGCTACGGCTTGATGGCGGCCGGGCTGTTCCTCAGCCTCTACGCCAAGGCCGCCCTATGGCGCAGCTTCGGCCTCGTGGCCGCCAATCGTGGGGTCAAGTCCAGCGGCCCTTACCGTTTCGTGCGGCACCCCATGTACCTGGGTTACACCATCACCCAGGTCGGCTTCGTCCTGCTCAATCCGGTATGGACCAACTTCGCCCTCTATGGCTCGGCCTTCCTGCTGCAAATCCTGCGCCTGCGCGCCGAGGAGGACCTGCTGTCACGGGACCCGGCCTACGCCGCCTATATGCAGGCCACGCCCTTTCGATTGGCGCCGGGAATTTTCTAACGAGCCGGGGCGTACACAGCGAGAGCCTGGGCGAGATCGGCGATCAGGTCTGCGGGATCTTCCAGCCCCACGTGGAGTCTGACGAGAGGCCCGCCCAGGTCGGTCTTGGCTGGCCGATATTTCAGCTGCGGATCGCAATGGATCGCCAGGCTCTCGAAGCCGCCCCACGAAAAGCCCAGACCGAAGAGCTGCAAGGCGTCGATGAACGCCTCGACGGCGGCAGGCGGCCCCGGCTGCAGCACCACGCCGAACAGGCCGTTCAAGCCCTTGAAGTCCCGTTTCCAAAGGTCATGGCCGGGCGCGCCCGCCAGGCCGGGGCACAGTACACGCCGCACCAGCGGCTGATCGGCCAGCCACCCTGCGACGGCCAGGGCGTTTTGTCCGTGCCGCTCCAAGCGGACGTCCAGGGTGCGCAGGCCGCGCAACATGAAATAGGCGTCATCGGGCGAGACCGAAACGCCGACATCGCGCAGATACTGGTCCAGCTTCGCCAAGATCGCGGGATCGTTGCTGGCCGCTGAGCCCATGAACACGTCCGAATGGCCGCCCACGTACTTGGTCAGGGCCTGAATGCTCACGTCCACGCCGTGGCCCAGGGCGTCGAACAGCAGACCCGCACCCCAGGTGTTATCGATGGCGGTCGCGATGCCGCGCGACCGCGCCAAGGCGGCGATGGCCGGAATGTCCTGAATTTCGAAGGTGAGTGATCCCGGCGATTCCAACATGATCAGTCGTGTCGCCGGCCCAGCGAGCGCCATGATCGCCTCGGGCCCGGCATCCGCGGGAAAGTAGCGCGTGGGGATGCCATATCCCTTGAGCAGGCCGTCGCAAAACCGGCGAGTGGGGCCATAGATGCAATCGACCATCAACACGTCGTCGCCGCTCTTCAGAAGCGCCATCAGCACGCCGGTGCTGGCGGCCAGACCCGAAGGGAAAAGTCGCGCGCCCTTGGCGCCCTCCAGTTCGGCGATGGCCTCGGCCAGGGCGGTCTGCATGGACAGACCCAGTCGCCCATAGGTGTCCTGCCGCTCGTAGAGCGAGCGGGCGTCCGGCAGCAGAACCGTGGAGCCGCGCTGCAGAGGCGGGCTGACTGTTTTCAGTCGGGCTTCAGCCTTCGCGCCGGCGCGGATCAGGCGGGTCGTTCGCGAAAGCTTATCCAGGTCCATGACGATTTCGAAAAAAGGGCGGACGCCCAAAGCGTCCGTCCGGGTTGCAATGCCGATGCGGCAAGCTTAGAGCCCGCCCGGATGGGCCGATCAAGGAACAAACTCAAGCGTGCGTGGTCCTATGCGGCTCTGGCAGCGCTATGCTCGTTGCTCGCGGCCTGCGGGCGGCCGCCGGCGGACGCCCCCACGGAGTCCGATCTGGCCGCCGTTCAGCCGGTTCCACCCGCTGCCGACACGACCGCGACCCGCGTGCGGGCGCGCCATCGGCTCAAATGCGGCGTGAGCGAGGACAAGCCGGGCTTCGCGCAACGCGGACTGGGCGGCCAATGGCGCGGGTTCGACGTCGACATGTGCCGGGCCTTGGCGGCGGCCGTGCTGGGCGACGCCCGCGATGTGATATTCACGCCCCTCACAAGCCGCACCCGGTTCGCCGCCCTTCAGTCGGGCGCTGTAGATGTGGTTTCGGGGGCGGCGGCCTGGACCTTCTCCCACGATGAGGCCCTTGGCCTGAGTTTCGCTGGCGTAACCTACTACGATGGCCAGGGGTTTCTGACTCGGCGATCGGGACGGCTGCGCACCATCGCAGACCTGGCGGGCGCGCGTATCTGCCTGCTCGGCGGTGCGGCCAGCGAGCAGGCCGCCGCTGACGCCTTCAAGGCGCGCGGTCAGAGCTATCAGCCCGTGTTGAAGGACACCTTGGCCGAGGCCGTCGTCGCATACCGCAGGGGCGAATGCGACGCCGTCAGCGAGGACGTCTCGGTCCTGACCGGCCTGATCCCGCAACTGCCAAGGCGCGAGGATCAGACGATCCTGCCGGGCTTCATCGCCGATGAGCCGCTCGGTCTGATCGTGCGGGAGGACGACGAGCGCTGGGCGGACATCGCGCGCTGGACCCTGAACGCCTTGATCCTCGCCGAAGACCTGTCGGTGACTGCTCAGAACGCGGAGGATCTGCGCCGAAACTCGACCAACCCCGCGATCCGCAGGTTGTTGGGCGTGGACGGCGAGTTCGGACGCAGGCTGGGCCTGGGCGCGGACTGGTCCTATCGGGCGATCCGCCAGGAGGGCGACTACGGCGAAATCTTCCAGCGCGATCTCTCCGGCCTGGGCCTTGAACGAGGGCGCAACGCCCTGTGGGACTCACCTGAACCGGGGCAGATGTACGCGCCGCCCATGCGCTAAAACCTTGGGCCTATCTGAACGCGTAGGTCAGCTTGCCGCCCAGGAAGGTGCTGACGGGCCCGAAGGTCGACGCGGGGCCCGGCGTGCGGTCGGACGGGGGCTGAAGACCGCACAGATAGCCGATCGACGCTGTGACCTGCTCCGGTCCAAAGGTGTGCTCCACGGAGGTCCGGTTCGCCAGCGGCGCATCGGCGGACGCAGGTCGCGACAGGCCGATGGACACATGGGCATCTGACAGGTTGAGGCCGGCCTTCGTGTCCGGGCCAGCGGGGCTCATCGATTGAGCGTGCGCGGCGCTTGAGGCCAGGGCGGCCATGATCGCCACGCCGGCTGTCTTGCGGGTTTTCATGGTTCACGTCCTAGGCGAGGCTGATCCCGAACTCTAGCGTGGATATGGCGCCTGGACCATGGCTTGGATGTGGCGGGCCTTATCCGGCGGCGATATCCGCGTCGGGCCGACTGGCCCATTCCGCCCAGGCGCCGTCGTACACCGGCGTGTCCCAGCGCCCCAGCCGCGCCAGGGCCAGGGCGAGGATCGCGGCAGTGACGCCCGAACCGCAGGTCGTGATGATTGGTTTGCCAGTGTCCACGCCCGCATCCCGAAATCGCGCCTCCAGTTCGACGGGCGCCAGCAGACCGCCGTCGGCGATCAGCTCGCCCTGGGGCAGGTTGCGCGCGCCGGGCATGTGGCCGGAGGGCAGCCCCGGTCGCGGCTCAGGCGCCGCGCCCGCGAACCGGCCTGCCGGACGGGCGTCAAGCACCTGGCCCCCTAAAGCCAGCGCCTGTTTCACCTCGCTCATGTCGCGGACCAATTCCGAACGAAAATCGGGCGTGAAAACGCGCTTTTCGAACGTCGCCTGTGGTCCAGTCTCGACGGGGCGTTGCTCCGCGACCCAGCGCGGAAGACCCCCATGGAGGACATAGACCTGGTCCAGGCCCATGACACGGAAGTTCCACCACACTCGCGCGGCCGACATCAGTCCCAAGTGGTCGTAGACCACCACTCGGTCGCCATCGCCAATTCCCAGGCGCCCCACCGCCTCGGCGAAGGCCTGAGGCGAGGACAGCATATGCGGCAGGGGCGTGGTCCGGTCGGCGATTTCGTCCAGATCGAACAGCACCGCGCCGGGAATATGCGCCTTGTCGTACTCGCCCTGGGCCGTGCGCGGATCGCCTGGCAGATAAAAAGGCGCATCGACGATCTTCAGGTCAGGCGCGCCCAGATTCTGGTCCAGCCATTCCGTGGATACGAGGGGATTGGCGGGATGGTCCATCGATCACAACAGCCATTCGGGAACAGGCAGGTCCCGTTCGCGAAGGAACTGCGGATTGAAGATCTTGCTCTGGTAGCGCTGACCATAGTCGCACAGCACAGTGACGATGGTTTTGCCCGGTCCCAGGTCGCGCGCCATGCGCGCGGCCCCGGCGATGTTTATGCCTGACGATCCGCCCAGGCACATGCCCTCATGCCGGACCAGATCAAACACCTGCTCCAGGGCCTCGCCGTCGGATATCTGATAGGCGTTATCGATGCTGAGGCCTTCCAGATTGGCCGTGATACGGCCCTGGCCGATGCCTTCGGTGATGGATGAGCCCTGGGCCTTCAACTCGCCGGCGGTGTACCAGCTGAACAGCGCCGCGCCGAAGGGATCGGCCAAGCCAATGGCGATGTCTCGTTTGCGTTCGCGCAACGCCGTGGCGATCCCGGCCAGGGTGCCGCCGGACCCCACGGCGCAGATGAAGCCATCGATCTTGCCGCCCGTCTGTTCCCAGATTTCGGGGCCAGTGGTCTCGATATGGGCCTGTCGGTTGGCGACGTTGTCGAACTGATTGGCCCAGATGGCGCCATTGGTCTCGCTCTTGGCGCGCTCGGCCGCCAGGGTTCCCGAATAGCGCACATAGTTGCCGGGGTTGGCGTAGGGAACCGCGTCCACCTCCACCAACTTGGCGCCCAGGAGGCGAATGGCGTCCTTCTTTTCCTGGCTCTGGGTGCGCGGGATGACGATCTCGCAGCGATAGCCGAGGGCGGAGGCCACCATCGCCAGACCGATTCCGGTGTTTCCCGCCGTACCCTCCACGATTAGCCCGCCGGGTTTCAGCAGCCCTTTTCGTTCGGCGTCCCGGATGATGTAGAGCGCCGCGCGGTCCTTGATAGACTGGCCGGGGTTGAGGAATTCAGCCTTGCCCCAAATTTCGCAGCCGGTGGCGTCGCTGACGCGGTTCAGGCGGATAAGGGGGGTGTCGCCGATCAGTTCGATAACGTTGCGGCCGACTTTCATCCTGAGAGCTCGCTAAAATCCGGACCCAAGCCGAAAGCGCCCAGGCGACAATCCGGAGGAAGTGTTGATTTTGCGGGCTTGTGTCAATCGCTTCGCCGCGCCACTTGTGGCGCGTGGTTGCCGATTTGGCCGTTGAACTCTGGACGATTGAATTGAACGAAGTATCCGCGCTCGCGCCCAACCCCGTCGTCATCGTTAAGACTACCTCGGGTGATCCCGTGCGCATCGGCAACGGCGAGCGCCTTTCGGTGATCGCTGGGCCGTGCCAGTTGGAAAGCCGTCGCCATGCGCTGGAAACGGCTTATGCGCTCAAGGAGGTCGCGGCGCGTTTGGGCGTGGGCCTGATCTACAAGACCTCCTTCGACAAGGCCAACCGCACATCCGCCAACGCCCAGCGCGGCATCGGCCTTTTGGAAGCCCTGCCGATCTTCGACGAAATCCGCGAGAGCACCGGCCTGCCGGTGATCACAGACGTGCACGAGATCGAGCAGTGCGCCATCGCCGCTCGCTCGGTCGACATGCTGCAGATTCCCGCATTTCTCTGCCGCCAGACTGACCTGCTGATCGCCGCCGCCCAAACAGGCCGGGCGATCAATGTGAAGAAGGGACAGTTCCTGGCGCCCTGGGACATGAAGAACGTCATCGCCAAGGTCACCGGGGCGGGCAATCCCAATGTCCTGGCCTGCGAACGCGGGGTCTCCTTTGGCTACAACACTTTGATCTCGGACATGCGAGCCTTGCCGGTGCTGGCTCAGATCGGCTGTCCGGTGGTGTTCGACGCCACCCATTCAGCCCAGCAGCCGGGCGGGCAGGGGACATCCTCGGGCGGTCAGCGCGAATATGTGCCGGTGCTGGCGCGGGCCGCGGTGGCCGTGGGCGTGGCGGCGGTATTCATAGAGACCCACCCCGATCCTGACCATGCGCCCTCCGATGGACCGAACATGGTGGCGCTGCGCGATTTCGAGCCCCTGATGGCCGAACTTCTGGAATTCGACGCCCTGGCCAAGCGCAGGCTCTAGCCCGGATGGTCCGGCCGCTTCGGGCCATTCGCGGGCCTCTTGTCTTTGGCGGGCGGCGTTGACGGCGCGGCAGGCGCGGCGGGGTGGTCGGGCCCGTGTCGCGTGGCGGCCCCGGCCGGCCTGGGCGGCGGTGGTGATGCGTGTGGCGCAGGGCTTGGGGCTGGCGGCGGGGGCGCCTTGAACGGGCCCGAACCCGCTGGCCCGGGGTCGGGACGCCTCGGCTGAGCGGTAGGATGGACCACCGGCGATTGCTGGGCGAGGGGCCCGTGAAGCGTCGGCGGGGACGCGGATCCCTGCGGGCGAGTCTGCCGATGATCCTGCGTCCTGGCGCCTGGTGCGTCGTGCGTGGGGGGCGATGCGGCCGGCGGCCCGGCGGCTAGGGCATTGGCCGCGTGATCGTGATGATCCCCGACCTCGGGACCCGGCTGCGGCGATCCCCCCACGGACCGTGGCGGCTCATGGGGCGGGCCTTGGGGCGCGGGGGCGTTCGGCTCTTGTGGCCCGGGCTGCCTGGCGTCTCGGGGTCCCGCGACCGGCGCTCCTTGTCCGACGCTGTGCTGGTCATTCGGGTGACCGGCGCCTTGACCCCGCGGCGCGCTGTTTTGCGGCGCCAAGGGCGGACGCGGCCTGTCGCCCGGCGCGCCGGCGTGCGTGGCGCCATAGGCCGCCGCCGCGGCGGCCAGAACAGCCACTGCCGGCGTCGCGCCCTGATTGCCCAGAACTTGGCGATAGCTCTGAGCCTCGGCCTGACGGCGGGCGCTTTCGCCCTGCCAATAGGCTTCATCTTCGGATTGGTGGGCGTCGTGATAGGCGCGCCAATCGGACAGGCGCGTCTGCTCTTGCTCCCAGCGGGCGCGATCCTCGTCGATGGCCGCGCTTTGGCGTCGCCATGAGTCCAGGGCGACGGCGCGGCGTTGCGAGGCCAGGGCCGCGCTGTAAAGTGCGCGCGAGCGAGCCAGATAGCGTCCGGCGACATCAAGCCTGTATTGCGCGTCAGAACTGGGGAGCGCCCGGCCATCGGGTCCGTAGATCGCGACCAGCCCGCCGTCGGCGAACGCGTAGGCGTAGTCCGCGTCCTGGATCAGGTAAGGCGAGGAGGATCCGGCGTCATAATAATAGTAGCGGTCGCCGTCGGGCGTGAGCTCCATTACCCTCACAAATCCGTCGCCGCGCCATACCCAGGGCTGGGTTCCGCCGAAGTCAAAGTCGTAATCCGGCGGTGCGTCAGCCAGCACACGGGCCAGGTTCGTGGCGCGGTCCTCGAAGGCGTATTGCTGGAGCGGATCCTCCAGATAGGCCATGCTCGCGGGTTGTGTGGGGGGAAGATCCGAAGCGCTCGGCGCCGGGGCAAGCGGGGGCGCGTCCGCGGTGGTCAGCGGCAGGGGCGGGGGAAGGGATGAGGCTTGCGCGGCGGCGGAGGAAGGGGCGCCGGTTGGGTTCTGATTGCACGCTGCGACAGCCAGGGCCGCCAGGGCCAAGCCGATGGCGGTGAGCGAACGACGTTCGATAGGATTCATATTCAGCAAATTCTCCGGCGTGGCTGTTGGTTCCTTCCTGGGCGCCTGCCAATCTTGGGAAAATCGGCTAGAACCGGGCCATGGACCTGTCAGAATTACAACCGCTGCTCTCAGCCGTGCATGGCGCCAGGGTCGTCTGCGTGGGGGACCTGATGGTCGACCGCTATGTTTACGGCGAGGTTGGCCGCGTCTCGCCGGAAGCGCCGATTCCGGTCCTGTTGAGCGTCTCTGAACAGGTGATGCTGGGCGGCGTGGGCAATGTGGCCCGCAATGTCGCCGGGCTCGGCGGCAAGGCCGCCCTGATCGGGGTGATCGGCAACGACTCGGCCGGACACGAAACCACGGGCCTGGTCGGCCAGGACCTCGGTCTTGAAGGGCATTTGGTGGTCGATGGATCTCGGCCCACGACGGTCAAGACCCGCTTCGTCGCCGCCGGCCAGCAGCTCCTGCGCCTGGACGCCGAGCGCGCGATCGCGGTGGACCGCGAAACCGAAGCTCAAATCGCTCGGGCGATCGAGCATGCCGCGCGCGACGCCGGGGCGATTCTGCTGTCCGATTACGCCAAGGGCGCGGTGACGCCCGGGGTTGTCGAGGCCTGCCTGCGCGCGGCCAAGTCCGCCGGCGCCAAACTGATCGTGGACGCCAAGGCCCGCAGCCTGGTCAAGTACGGGGCCGCGGACCTGATCAAGCCCAACGCGTTGGAGCTGCACACCCTAACCGGCCTGCCCACGGATACGGATGAAGAGATCGAGGCCGCCCTGGCCCAGGTGCTGAATGACTGCGCGGCCCACGCGATCTTGGTGACGCGCGGGGCCAAGGGCATGTCGCTGGCCGAGCGCGGTCGGCCGGTGCGCCATATTCGGGGCGTCCCCCGGCGCGTGTTCGACGTTTCCGGCGCCGGCGACACCGGCTTGGCGGCCCTGGGCCTGGCCCTCGCCGCCAAGGCCGATATCGTTGAGGCCGTGGAATTCGCCGTCCTGGCGTCGGGGGTGGCCGTTACGAAGATCGGCACGGCCGTGGTCACACCGACGGAACTGATCGAGGCGGAGCAGACAGCGGGTCTGCCCCGCGCCGAGGCCAAGATCGCCAGTCTGCGGCGGGCCGTCGATGAGGCTGCGCGCTGGCGCGCCGACGGCCTGAGGGTGGGCTTCACCAACGGCTGTTTTGATATTCTGCACCGTGGTCACGTGGCCTATCTGGCGCAGGCGCGCGCCTGGTGCGACCGGCTGGTGGTCGGATTGAACAGCGATCGTTCCGTCAAGGCGCTCAAGGGTGAGGGCCGGCCGGTCAATGACGAAGATTCCCGCGCCCTGGTGCTGGCGGGCTTGAGTTCGGTTGATCTTCTGACTGTATTCGATGAAGACACGCCGCTGGACCTGATCAAGGCGATCCGGCCCGAGGTGCTGATCAAGGGGGCGGATTACTCGGTGGCCACGGTGATCGGAGCCGATTACGTGCAGTCCTACGGCGGTCAGGTGCGGCTGGCCGAACTGGTCGACGGCTTTTCGACGACCGCCGCCATCGCTCGCATGGCCGCGGCCAAACCCGCCTCGGAGGCTTCGTGACGCGCCCCCTGGTGCTGGTTACCGGCGGGGCCGGTTTCATCGGCTCAAACATCGTCGCGGCACTGTCGGAGGGCGGGCTCTACGATGTGGTGGTCTGCGACCGATTGCGCGAAGCCGGCAGCGGCAAATGGCGCAACATCGCCAAACACCCCATCGCGGATTTCGTCAGTCCAGAACAGCTGTTCGACTGGCTGGCTCGTCAGGGGCAAGACCTCGCGGCGGTCGTGCACATGGGCGCGATCTCTTCCACCACGGAGGTCGATGCGGACAAGATCGTTCAAACCAACTTCGTGCTGTCGCGCAATATCTGGCGGTGGTGCGCGGACAACGGCAAACGGCTGATCTACGCCTCGTCGGCCGCGACCTACGGCGGGGGCCAGGCGGGGTTCATCGATCATGACGATCCGGCGTCCCTGACCAAGCTGCGGCCCCTGAACGCCTACGGCTGGTCAAAATGGCTGTTTGATCTGTTCGCCATGCGCGAGCGCGAAAGCGGCGGCGGACCGGCTCAGGTCGTCGGCCTGAAATTCTTCAACGTCTACGGGCCGAATGAAGGGCACAAAGGCGCGATGAAGTCGGTCGTGGCGCAGATCTGGCCCCAGGTTGAGAAGGGCCAGACTGTGCGCCTGTTCAAGTCGCACCGCGAGGGCTACGCCGACGGCGGACAGCGGCGGGACTTTGTCTATGTTCGCGATGCGGCGGATGTGGTCGGTTGGCTTCTCGACAACCCCCAAATCAACGGCGTGTTCAATCTCGGCTCGGGCCAGGCCCGGTCCTTCGCCGACCTGGCGACGGCGACGTTTCGCGCCGCGGGACACGAACCTCGTATCGCTTATTTTGACATGCCCGAAGAGATCAGGGGCCAATACCAATACTTCACCCAGGCCGACATGGGTCGATTGAGGGCGGCGGGCTATCCGCACGCCTTCACTAGCTTGGAGGACGGCGTTGGAGATTATGTCCGCGCCTATCTGACCCGGCCGGATCCCTACAGATGACCGATGTGTTCACAGCCCTGACGGCGCGATTGCTGTGGCTGTGGCGCCGGGCGGGGCTCGATTGGATGTCGCCACGCGCCCGCTGGTTGACGTTTTCATTCGGGTTTGTGACGGCCGTGTTGGCGCTCGCCGTGGCGGCCAACTGGGACGATATCATGCGCACGGGGCTGGACCCCAAAGAGCCGTTCCAGACCTATACGCCGCCGCCTGCGCCGGATTACAGCAAGGCGGCCGCCTGGGCTCTATTGCCGGCCATGCCCGACCATCCGGCGCCGAGCGATCCTCCCGCCGATGTCTTTTTCATTCATCCCACCACCTTTGACGGCGGACGCGATTGGAACGGGCCCATCGACGAGCCGTCGTCACAGCGCCTTCTCGAACGGGTGATGCTCCCAAATTACGCCGGGCCGTTCGAACGCGTCGGCCGCGTATTTGCGCCGCGTTATCGCCAGGCCAGTCTCTACGCTCATCTGACCTTGCGCGAGGATGCGCGGGCGGCGCGGGTGTTCGCCTATGGCGATGTGCTCACCGCGTTCCGCTATTATCTGGCGCATTTTAACCACGGCCGCCCGATTATCCTGGTGGGCGTGGAGCAGGGGGGGCTTCTGGGCGACCGGTTGCTTCGCGAGCAGGTGGATGGTGATCCGCAAGTGGCGGAACACTTGGCGGCGGCCTATCTGATCGACGCCATTGTGCCCGCCGGGCCGTACCAGGGCGCGCTGCCTATCTCGGCCTGCGCCCGGCGCGAACAGGCCCATTGCGTGGTCGGATGGATGCCCGTCCCGGAGTCCGATCCGGAGCGAGCCAAGCTCTTGCTCAGCCGTGCGCTGGTGTGGGGCGCCGACGATCAGCTTTACAATCTGGCCGACGACCAGAGCGTCCTTTGCGTCAATCCGCTGCTGGGCGCTCAGACCGATCAGGAAGCGCCCGCTAAGCTAAACCTCGGCGCGGCCAACGCCACGGAGCTCGAGTGGGGCTTAAGGCCCGCATTCCTTCCGCGCCAGGTTTCGGCGCGGTGCGTGGGCGGCGTTCTACGCGTAAGCCATCCGCGATCGGGCACTCTTCGTCCGTCTCGCCACTGGCCGGACAAATACAAGGCGCCCGGTAGCAACCTATTCTTTGCGGATTTGGAAGCGGACGCGATGAAGCGCGTGGCTGTCTATCTTGGGCGCGGCGACTTTCCCCAGATGGCGGCTCCGATCGAGAGAAATATCATCGTGCGTTCATCGCCGATCCATAGGGTGGATTAGGACAAGCCTGCGCCGGGCAGGCTTTCTGCAAACGGCAGGACGAAAAACGGGCTAGCGAAGCTGTGAGTCCTTTCGCTATATCGTGCGGCACAAATCCGGGAGATGAAACATGAAGGCAGTGCGTAAGTGGAATGTGGCGATGATCGCGGCGCTGGGCGTCATGGCGATGGGGACGGTTGCCGTGGCGGCGGGGGCGGACACCGTCAAGGAACGCCAGGCTTCCATGAAGGCGCAGGGCGCGGACCTGAAGGCCGTCACCGACTACGCACGTGGTAAGGGCGACAAGGATGCCGCGCTGAAGGGCGCCAGCGACCTGACCGATCGCGCCGCCAAGGACGCCAAGCTGTTTCCCAAGGGCACTAGCTCCGCCGATTTGCCGGGCGTGAGCCACGCCAAGCCTGAGATATGGACCGACAACGCCAAGTTCATGGCCATCCTGAAGGGCATGCAGGACAAGTCCTCCAAACTGGCCGATGTGATCAAGTCCGGCAGTCCGGATGACGTGAAGACCGCGGCCATGGACCTAGCCAAGACCGGCTGCGGCGCCTGCCACAGCACCTACCGCGAAGCGGGGGCTCAGTAGTGCGCGTGCGGCTTGCGGCGGCGGCGGCGCTTTCGGCGCTGCTGTGCGCCTCGTGCGTGAGCCCTCAGGGGGCGCCGACCACGCCTCCCGATCCGCAAGCCGTTATCCGCGGGGCCTATCTGGCGGCGGCCGGCGATTGCCAAGGCTGTCATACCGATCTGAAAGGTAATGGCCCGGCCTTGGCGGGCGGTCGCGCCTTGGCCACCCAGTTTGGCGCCTTCTACGCGCCCAATATCACCTTCGATAAAACGGCCGGAATCGGGACTTGGAGCGAAGAGGATTTCCACCGCGCCATGCGCAGCGGCCAGGGCGCCCACGGCGAGTTCCTTTATCCGGTATTCCCCTACACCGCCTTTTCGGGAATGACCGACCAGGACATTTCCGACCTCTACGCCTTCCTGCGCGCTCAGCCGACCCAGTCTCAGCCGAGCAAGGCCGACGCGGTGAAGTTCCCCTTCAATATGCGGCCGTTGCTGGGTTTCTGGCGTGTGCTGTTCTTCCGTGAAGGGCCGCTACAACCCGTTCAGGGCCAGACGGCCGAATGGAACCGGGGGCGCTACCTGGCCGAGGCGGTCGCCCACTGCGGCGAATGCCACACGCCGCGCAACGCCCTGGGCGGTCTGGACAACAGCCGCGCCTATGCGGGCGATCCGCATGGACCGGGGGGCAAGACCCCCAACATCACGCCCGGCGGCAAGCTCGCCAAGTGGTCGGTGGACGACATCGCTGAACTGCTCGACAGCGGCATGACCCCCGACGGCGATTACACCGGCGGAGAGATGGCCACGGTGGTCAACGGCACCGGAAAGCTGAGCACCGCCGATAAGCACGCCATCGCGATCTATGTGAAGTCCCTGGCTCCGCATCCTTCGGCGCCGGCGCCGGCGCCGGCTGCGGCGAAGCCCAGTTAATCCATCCGTCGCGGCGGCGTCCCGCCAGATCGATTCAGCCGACGTCCGCCGTGTCGGGCGTCCAGTCGAAGAGCGCCTTGAGCACCCGCACGGCCTGTCCCCTCGGGCTGATCAGCCCGGGGTCGCGGAGCAGCAGTAGGCGCGCGTCGTCCGCCGCGGTGGCGATCATCTGGCGGTGGGCGACCGGATCGGCCAGGCGATAGGCGGGAAAGCCGCTCTGACGCAGACCCAGCGGATCGCCTCCGCCGCGCAGCTCAAGATCCTTTTCGGCGATGAGGAAGCCGTCATCGGTGCGCCGCAGGATGTCGATACGGGCCTGGGCGGTCTTGCCCAACGGCGGATCGTACAGCAGCACGCACGCGCTTTCGCGCACGCCCCGGCCGACGCGGCCGCGCAGCTGGTGCAACTGAGCCAAACCGAAGCGCTCGGCTTGCTCAATCACCATGATGGTGGCGTTGGGCACGTCGACGCCGACCTCCACCACGGTGGTGGCCACCAGGACGCCCAGTCGGCCGTTCACAAATTCGGTCATGACTGAATCCTTGGCGGAGGGCGGAAGGCGGCCGTGGATCAGCCCGACCTTGGGGCCGAATACCTTGGCCAGGATCGCGGCGCGCGCCTCGGCGGCGGCTAGATCGCTGTCTTCCGATTCCGCGACCAACGGGCATATCCAGAAGGCTTGTGCGCCGGACGCAACAGCAGCCCTCAGGCGTTCGACGATCTCCGGTAGGCGCGGCGTGGGAACCGCCCGGGTCGCCACCGGCTTTCGGCCCGCCGGCTTTTCGTCCAGTCGGCTGACGTCCAGGTCGCCGTAGAGCGTCAGCTCCAGGGTGCGCGGAATCGGCGTGGCCGACATGGCCAGAAGGTGAGCCGTCTCGGCCTTGTCCGCCAGGCGTCGACGGTCGGAGACGCCGAACCTGTGCTGCTCGTCGATCACCGTCAGGCCCAAGCGATGGTAGGCGACGTCGTCCTGAAACAGGGCGTGGGTGCCCACCGCCACGGCCGCGTGGCCTTGAATCAGGGCCTGCAGCTTTTCGGCCCGCCCCGCGCCCTTGTCTCGGCCCGTCAGGAGCACCACGCCGACGCCTTGCGCCTTCAAGGGCTCGGCCAGGGTTTCATAGTGCTGGCGGGCGAGAATCTCGGTGGGCGCCATCAGCACCGACTGCAGGCCGGCCGCCGCCGCATCGGCCATAGCCAACATGGCCACGACGGTCTTGCCCGCGCCGACATCACCCTGCAGCAGTCGCGACATGCGCTCGCCGGACTGAAGGTCCGACCGAATCTCAGCCATGGCGCGCGATTGCGCCCCGGTCAGGACGAAGGGCAGGGCCTCCTGGATGGCCTGGCCGATCGAGCTGGAAGAGATCGTGGGCGCGGGATTGCGGCGGCGCTCCGCCTTGCGTTCGGCCATGGCCAGCTGATGGGCGAACAGCTCATCATAGGCCAATCGCCGGCGCGCCGGCGCCTCCGGTGATAGGTCCGCCTCATCTTTGGGATGGTGAGCGCTCTGCAGGGCTTCGCGCCAGGGCGGCAGGCCCTCGCGCATCAGCCAGGCCCCGTCCTGCCATTCCTCGAGCGCCGGCGCCCGCTCGAGCGCCTCCAACACCAGCTTGCGCAGGGTGCGCGAAGTCAGGCCGGCCGTCGTGGGGTAGACTGCTTCGATCTGAGGAATATCGGCCGCGCGCTCGACCGGGATCACATAGTCCGGATGCACGATCTGGGTTTCGACCCCGAAATGCTCCACCTTGCCCGAAACCACCCGATCGGACCCCGGGGGATGCTGACGCAGCAGGTGGGGGCCGCCCCCTTTGAAGAAGATCAGGGCCACAAAGCCCGTGTCGTCGAAAGCGCGGATGCGGTAGGGCAGGCCGGCCCTGGCGGGGGGCTGGTGGGCGTCGATGCGCACCTGGAACGTCTGCACCTCGCCCTGCTGGGCCCCGACCGCCTTGGCCCAAGGCCGGCGGATCAGTCCATGCGGCAAGCTGAACACCAGGTCGCGCACCAGCGGCCCCGCCGCCTTTTCCACCGGGGGCGCGATCTTGGGTCCGACGCCTTTCAGGGCCCCGATGGGCGCGAACAGCGGAAAGAGAATCTGCGGGCGCATGAACACAGCATAGCGTGGCTGGCGTCGGCCCGCGCGGACCTCTATATCGGCGGCTCTTTTCCCGCACGCTAGGCCAATTGCCGATGGACGATCCGCGTCTGAAGAAATTGAGGTTCCGGGCGTGGCATCGCGGTTTCCGCGAGGCCGACCTGATCCTTGGGCCGTTTGCGGATGCTCACTTGGAGCAGTTGTCACTGACTCAACTTGATGCGTTCGAGCTGTTGATCGATCAGCCCGACCAGGATCTCTACGGCTGGATCACCGGCGCCCTGGCCACGCCCGAACCCTTCGAGGGCGATGTGCTCGATCTGATTCGCACCTTTCGCTTCTTCGCCCATACCGCGCTGGGCGCGGATCACGGCGGCTGACGGGAGCATCGGTCCTGGCCCGGTCTATTGATTTCAAGCGTATCAGCCAGGCGTCTGGACGGCTGGATCTGGCGGCGGCGCCGGAGGGTTTCGACGCCCTGGTGATGGCCGACATTGCCCGCGCGCGGGGCGGGCTGTGCCTGTTCGTGGCGCGCGACACGGCGCGGGCCTCAGCCTTTGCCAGCGCCTTGAGCTTTTTCGCGCCGGAGACGCCAGTCTTGCGTTTTGCCTCGTGGGACTGCCTGCCTTACGACCGCATGGGACCCTCGCCCGCGATCGCGGCGGAGCGCATGGCGACCCTCAGCCGCCTGGTTCGCGGCCAAGACGCGGCCGAGCCGCTCATTCTAGTGACCACGGCCCACGCCCTGCTGCAGCGTGTTCCGCCCCGGGAGTCGGTCAATCAGGCGAGCTACCTCGCCCGCGCCGGGCAGGACGTGAATGTCGCGGATCTAGAGCGCTATTTCGCGGTCAACGGCTACGCCCGCGCCTCCACCGTGGCCGAGCGCGGCGAGTTCGCGATTCGCGGCGGGGTAATCGACGTATGGGCGCCGGGGGCCGAGGAGCCGGTTCGGCTGGATCTGTTCGGCGACCGCTTGGAATCCATTCGCGCTTTCGACCCTGAGACCCAGAGGTCAACCCGCCAGCTCAAGTCGATCGACCTACTGCCGGTTTCCGAGGTCCTGCTCGACGCGGACGCTATCGCCCGCTTCCGCACGGGCTACGTCGCTCGTTTCGGTGCTCCGGGCGATGACGCCCTCTACGCGGCGGTCAGCGAAGGCGCGCGGCGCGCGGGGCTGGAACACTGGCTGCCGCTGTTCTACGAGCGGCTGGACAGCCTGTTCGATTATATCGGTCCAAACGCCCTGATCGCGCTCGACCATCAGGCGTCGGAATTGCGCGACGAACGCCTCGCCATGATCGCGGACGCCCACGGCGCCCGGATCGAGTCGGCCAAGGGGGCGAAGTCCGCCTATCACGCCTTGGAGCCTTCCGATCTCTACCTGACGACGGAGGAATGGGACCGACGCCTGGGCGAGCGCCCCCAGCGACGATTCACGCCGTTCCACCAGGAAGAAACCGACGCTGTCATCGACATGGGCGCCGTGGCGGGACGGAATTTCGCCGCGGAGCGCGCGCAGGACAGCGTCAACCTGTTCGAAGCCGCCGCCGCCCACGCCGCGGCCCTGTCAAAAGCTGGAAAGCGGGTGCTGTTCGCCTCTTGGACCGAAGGCTCGTCCGAGCGCCTAGGCGCCATGCTGGCCGACCATGGCCTCGGACGCGTGCCCCTGGCGCCCTATTGGCAGGCGGCCAAGGCCAATGATCCAAAGCTTCCGCAGCGGGTGATCCTGCCGCTCGACAACGGATTTGAAACGGACTCCCTGGCGGTCATCTCGGAGACCGACCTGCTGGGCGATCGACTGGCCCGTCCCCGCCGTCGACGTCGGGCGCAGAACTTCCTGGCCGAGGCCGCGTCCCTGACGGTGGGCGATTTGGTGGTCCATATCGACCACGGGATCGGGCGCTATGAGGGCTTGAAAACCCTGCAGGTGCAGGACGCCCCGCACGACTGCCTCGAGCTTCATTATGGCGGCGACGCCAAGCTCTATCTGCCGGTGGAAAATATCGATCTTCTCACCCGCTACGGCTCGGACGGCGAAAACGTTCAGCTCGACCGGCTGGGCGGCGCCGCCTGGCAGGCGCGCAAGGCGCGGGCGAAGGAGCGCCTGCGCGAAATGGCCGAGGGGCTGATCAAGATCGCCGCCGCGCGCCAGCTCAAAACCACCGCCGAGGTTGATCCGCCTCACGGTCTGTTCGACGAGTTCTGCGCCCGGTTCCCCTACGAGGAAACCGACGACCAGCTGAACGCCATCGGCGACGTTTTGGGCGATCTGGCGGCGGGACGGCCGATGGACCGGCTGATCTGCGGCGATGTCGGCTTCGGCAAGACCGAAGTGGCGCTGCGGGCCGCCTTCGTCATGGCCATGAGCGGCCAGCAGGTGGCCGTGGTCTGTCCCACCACGCTGCTGGCCCGCCAGCACTTCAAGACCTTCACCGACCGCTTTCAGGGATGGCCGGTCAAGGTGCGCCAGCTCTCGCGGCTAGTTCCGGCCAAGGATGCGGCGGAAACCCGCGCGGGCCTGAAAGCCGGCGAGATCGAGATCGTGGTCGGCACCCACGCGGTGCTGTCCGAACAGGTCGGCTTCAAGGATCTAGGCCTGGTGATCGTCGACGAGGAGCAGCACTTCGGCGTTAAGCACAAGGAGAAGCTCAAGGCCCTGCGCGCGGACGTGCACATGCTGACCCTCACCGCCACGCCGATCCCGCGCACCTTGCAGATGGCGCTGTCGGGCATCCGTGAGATGTCGATCATCGCCACCCCGCCCGTCGACCGGCTGGCGGTGCGCACCTACATCACGCCCTACGATCCGGTCGTGGCGCGCGAGGCGCTGCTGCGCGAGAAGTACCGTGGCGGCCAGGCCTATTACGTGGTGCCGCGCATCTCCGACCTGACCGAGATCGAGCGGTTCCTGCGCGAGCAGGTTCCTGAGATCAAGTTCGTGGTTGGGCACGGGCAGATGGCGGCCAGCCAGTTGGAAGACGTCATGACCGCCTTCTACGACGGGCAGTACGATGTGCTGCTGTCGACCACCATCGTTGAGTCGGGTCTGGATATTCCCACCGCCAACACCCTGATCATCCACCGCGCCGACATGTTCGGCCTAGCCCAGCTCTATCAGTTGCGCGGCCGCGTCGGTCGAGCCAAGGCGCGCGCCTACGCCTATCTGACCACGCCGGTGGAAAAGACCCTGACCCTGTCGGCCGAAAAGCGGCTCAAGGTGCTGCAGTCGTTGGACAGCCTGGGCGCCGGCTTCCAGCTGGCCTCGCACGATCTGGACATCCGTGGCGGCGGCAATCTTTTGGGAGACGAACAGTCCGGCCACATCCGCGAAATCGGCGTGGAGCTCTATCAGCAGATGCTGGAGGACGCCGTCGCCGAGCTGCGTGAGAAGGGCGAACCGGATCTGGCGGCGGCGCGCGGCTGGTCGCCGCAGATCAATACCGGGGCGGCCGTGCTGATCCCGGAGGCCTATGTGCCAGACCTGAACGTGCGTCTCGCGCTCTACAGGCGCCTGTCAGAGGCTGAGCGGCCGGAGGACCGTGAAGCCCTTGCCGCCGAACTGATCGACCGTTTTGGCCCGCTGCCGCCGGAAGCCGATCAGCTGCTCAAGGTGGTGGCCATCAAGGGGCTTTGCCGGCAGGCCAATGTCGCCAAGATCGATGTGGGCCCCAAAGGCGCCGTCGTCGCCTTCCGTGAGGACCGTTTCTCCAATCCGGCGGGCCTTGTCGCCCTGGTCCAAAAGAATCAGGCCTTCTGGCGCCTGCGACCGGACGCCAAGGTGGTGGTTAAGGGCGAGTGGGATAAGCCGGATCAGCGCCTGGCGGCGGCCGAACGAATCCTGGCTCAGCTGGCCAGGCTATCCGTCGAGGATATAACGTCGCCTGTCGCGAAGTCGGTCTGACAGGCGCAGCCTCGCCCAAGCGCTCAGGCAGGTTCTATTCCCGCCGCCGCCAGCGCGCGCCGAGCCAGTTCCAAGTCTTGATCGACCACCATCAGGCGCGAGGGAATGGCGCCCTGCCACAGCGCCCCCGCGCCGGAATCGAACACAGCGTGCTCTATGTCGGCCTCGGCCAGGACCGCGCGCAGGACACTGAGGCGAACCGGATCGAAGGTGCGTTCCAGCTCGACCATCCCGGCTAGCTCGCCTTGGCTTGAAGAGCCTTTGCGGCCGCGCGCTCCAGCGCCTTGGCCGCGCCTTCCCCGGGCTCCAACTCGGCCACGCCGATATCAAATTCCACCACGAACGGCGGCCGGTTGTCGCCGGCGTCAAAGGCCGTGCAGCCGATCACCGCGGAAATGCGTTCGCCCGCCGCGCGCGCGGCGGCCTGATTGGTGGAGGGCAGGGCCAGGGCGAAGAGCTCCGGACCCAGGCGCGCGGCCGTGTCCTCGGCCCGCACCAGCCGTCCGATCATCGAGCCGATCTGCGGGATGGCCCGATCGATCCAGCCGCCGTCGCGCAAGGGCTTCAGATCAGGCCGTTCTGTCAGCTTGAGCACGCACACGGACAGCGGGCGATTGCGCGCCCGCGCGGCCTGGGTCAGACGCACCATGTGCGCGGCGAACAGATCCCGGGTGAACAGGCCGGTGGCCGCGTCCATCAGCCCGGAGCTGCGCGCCTTTTCCAGGGCGGTGCGGATGGCGCTCTGCCTCCGGTGCGCCCGCGCCAGTTCGATCACCCGCTTGGCGGTCTCCACCTCGGGCGTGTCGGGCGAGGCCACATCGGAAATGCCGCGATGGAACACCTCCGCCAGGGTCACCAGCGCCTCGGCCTGCAGATAGAGCAGGGTGGGAATGTGATAAAGTCGCGTGTTGCGCCGCATGCCCGCGGCGATCGACAGAGCCTCGGAATCGTTGTCTCCGGCCCACAGCACCACCGCGTCGAACGGCCGCTCATGTAGATAATCAAAGGCCGTGTATGCGGTGAACGCGCCGACGACCTCAACGCCGCTGCGGGTCAGGGCGTTGGACAGGGCCAGGAACTGCGGCGCTGGTTCGCCGACCGCCAGAACGCGGTAGGGACCCGTCTGCTCGTCAGGCAGGTCCAGCCGGCGGCCTCGGTCGGCGAAGGTCTCAAGTCTGAGCTCGAACTCTTCTTCGGCTACCGCCCCTCGCACAAGGGATTCCAGTCGCAGCGCCGCCTGGGCGGGATGCAGCGGCGGCGCTAGGGTGAGATCGAAGGACCAAGTCTCAAGGTCGGGGTCCGGCTCGCCGATGGCGATCACGGGCAACCGGCGCGGACCGCACGAGGCCTTGAGCCGGCGGGCCATGCCCAGGGCTTCCTCGCCGTAGCTGGCCACATCGACAATGGCCGCTTCGATCTGCAGGTCACCCAGCGCCGCGATGGCGGCATAGGGACCTCTCGCCGTGACGGTGCGCCAGCCTAGCCGGTCCAGGCCTTCGGCCAACGGCCCGGCCAAACGGTCGTCGCGCGCAAGGATCAAAATCCGGGCATTGATCGTCACGAACGTACCTTAAGGCCAACTTCCGCGCTGCGGAGGGAATCGCAAGCACCATATCAGACCCGGCGCCGGTCTCCAGACCGCCGCATGGCCTAACCTGTCTGGGTCACGTCGAATATCAGCACGCCGGACTCTTCGGTGACGCCGAGGACTCTGCATTGATGATCCGCCGCGAAATGGGGAACATCGATACGGGCCATCGGGTCGTCGGCCAGCAGACGCACGACACGTCCGGGAGCCACCTGCGCCAGGGCGCGCTGCAGGCGCAGCGTTGGCACAGGACATCGATGGCCCCGAGCGTCGACAAGATATGGCTCGCCATTGTCTATCTCTAACATAACCTGCCGCCGAAAATCAAAATCATGTAAAATATTCCGATATCAATTACGCGTCAGAATAAGTGGGCCCGCATTATTGAGCATTGCCGTGTATCACGTTTTCGAGAACGCCCCATAAAAACCAGATGCCGATCTGGAACCTCAAATTGGCTCTGCGCGTTCCGAGTTACAGGTTCAATAGTTCTGGTATTACCAATGACTACAATCAATCTTACATCAGATGCTCCACGCGCGCCGCGCAAGCGGGCGAGCACGGGCGCCGTTGCGCCCACTGTCGTCGCGCCGAAGACCGACTCTCAGCCTTTCGCCGCGACTCCGGCTTTCGAGCGACTGCAGCATAGCGGTGGGAACTTAAAACTGTCATGGCTGGCGATACCGGCCAGCTTGGTCGTGCTGGCTGCTCTGATCTACGCGGCCACTCAGGCAGGCGGCGCGTCGCATGGAGGCGCCGCCGCGCCCGTTCAGCCTGCACAGCCCCCTGCCGCCATGTCGGCGCCCGCGCCCCAGGTCGCCACGCCTTCCGCGTCCACCAGCACGCCGACTCCTGTCGCCGCGCCGCCCGTCGCTCGCCGACACTCAGCCGAGCCCGCGGCGACGCAATCAGCCCCGCAGGCTCGTCGGGGCGGGACCCAGCACGTGACCCCGGCGCCTTCGCCGACGGTGGCTCCGCCAGTCTTGCCGTCGGCGCCGATACCGAACAGTAGCGCGTCCGTCCCCTCGTCGCCGGCGTCGGCGTCGAGCCCGCCTTCGGCCGCTTCGACGCCTGGGGACCAACCCGCCCCGACGGCCGAGCCGTCGCCCGCCGCGCCTTCTCCTGATTCAGCGGCGCCGGCGACAGCGCAATAGGACCCGAGAGGTCCGCGTCTGATCTTGCGCTTAGCCGTCCCGCGAGATATCGCGGGACGGCGGAGCTTGATCGGGATGGCGATGGACGGGGACCAGGGCGAAGCGGCGCGCAAACGGCGCCTGCAATTGCCGATCCGCCTGGGTGAAGCCGTGGCCCTGATCGGGGTCGTCATCGCGGGTCTGGGTCTGTACGTCTCCTGCGCCGATCGCGATCGGGACAAGCAGGAAGCCGCCCGCGAGGCCCAGCAGCGCGCTCAGGTCCAATCGTTGCTGGTCCTGAGGGGCGAGGGCGATGGCGGGAGCATTCGGCTTACGCCAGTCAATCCAAATCAAGTCGTGCAGAGCCAGTCCTTTTATTTTCCGTCGGCTGTGAGAGGCGGACCCGTTCAGATTACCGGAGACGGGCGAATTGAGGCTGGCTGGTTCGCGGACGGCCTGAAGCGGGCGCTCCACGGGGCGGCCGACAATGGATCCGAACAGAGTTTGCCGGTGGGAATCGTCACCACCTTCGTCGAAGACGGCGTGGTCATGACCGATTCCTCGCTCTACCAGATTGGCTTCACGATCCATCCGCGCCTGCTCCAGGGCGCGGAAGTCAGGATTGAGGGCGTGGCGGTCAGCCGCCGCGGGCTGACAGGGGCGCCTCAGGGCGCAGCGGACGCCGCCTGGGCGAACGAGAGCCCAGCCAAACCCTAAAGCCCGCTAACCGGCCTTGGCGTTATCGGAGCCGGCCAATTGGTCGGAATCATCCAATCCCGCGTCGTATCGCGCCAGGCGCGCGAGGGCGGCCGTGCGATCCTTGCGAACCGCTTCCAGCGACCCTTCGGCCACGGCGCGTTCGCTGCGTTCCCGCTCCAATTCGGCGACCAGCTCACCGATTCGGCTTTCGGCGGCGGTCCGTTCGCCGGCCAGTCGCTGTTCCAGCTGTTGCAAGGATTGGCGCAGGGCGGTCTCGCGTTCTGTCAGCCGTTCCAGCTCCGCCTGCTTGAGCTGCTGGGCGCGCGTCAGTTCGTCGGCGCGCGCGACCGCGGCCTGGCGGGCGGTAAAGGCGCCGCCGGCTTCTTTTTCTAGCTCCGCCAGTTTCTGCGAGGCTAGGCGCGCCCGTTCATCCGCGCGCTCGCGCATGAGCTTGGCTTCAGCGGTTTCGCGCGTGGCGTTCCGTTCGCGCGCGGTCAAATCGTCGACTAGGCGGGCCAGTTCACTGATCTGTTCTTCCTGGCGATCGGTGCGCGCCTGGAGGGTTTCAATCCGACTGGTCGAGAGTTGAAGTTGGGACGCCGAAGTTTCCATCTGCTGGTCAAGCTGACGCCCCAGCTTCGCGGAATCTTCCCGACTGGCCGAAAGCTCGCTTTCCAGCGCAGCCGTGCGCGCCTTTTCCGTGGAAAAGGAAGCTTCCAGTTCCGCCACACGGCGTTGGCTGCGCAAAAGCTCGTCCGCGGCCTGTTCATAGCGGCGGGTCAGGGCCGCGAGGTCGGCCTCGATCAGGCCGCGCGCGCGTTCGGCGGCGCCGAAATTGGCCTCCGCATCGCGGCTGCGGGTTTCCAGGGTCTGAATCTGCCCCTCGGCGGCGGCGAGGTCGGCTTCCAAGTGCAGCGCCTGGGCGCCCAGCTTTTCCACCGATTGAACCAGTTCGGCGGCGGCCTTGCGTTCCGAGCCAAGCGTGGCCTTGAGGTGTTCGGCTTCGTTTTCGGCTTCGCGGGCGCGGGTTTCCATTGAAGCGTGGGCGACCCGAAGGCTTTCCAGGTCTGAAGTCACGTCCGACAGTTTTGCCTTGGCCACAGCCTCGCTTTGCCGGGCGGCCGCGAGGTCTAGCGGCGCCTGTTCGGCGATCACCCGCAGGGAGGCCAACTCACCCTGGTCCTTACGGCGCTCGGCGAATTCGCCCTCCATGGCCCGTCGCGTGTCGGCGACTAAGCTTTCGATGGAGCGCACGGTGCCGAGCGCGGCGGAGATGTGATCGAAGGATCCCGCCATCCGCTCATAGGTCTGACCCAGAACGTCCGGCTCTTTCTTGATTTCAGGCTTGTCTGGGGCAGAGGCCGTCAGGATAGATGACAAACTGGCGCCGACTCCCTTGCCGTCCTCGCCCTTCATTCTTCCGCTGCCGATCCCGATCAGTTTCATGAGTCCCGCCTAAAATATCACTATCGCCGTGTCCGGCCGGCTCGGCGGACATCAGCATATTTCACTGCGAACGATCGCCCCCGCCCCGCTAGGGATCAAGTCATCCGCCGACCCAATTAGAAAACGGCGCCCCCCGCAGGAAACCGGAACCATGATTCCCACCCTTGTTAAGGGAATTTAAACATGGGCCAGAGGGGGTGTCCATGGACAATGGCGGCCTTGGGCGGCGCGCCGCGCACGGCCGGCTCTGGCCGCGGCGATCAGGCGCAGGCCCCCGCGAACGCGCACGTCCGCGAGGGCCTGCCTGTCTTTGATCAGTGGCGATAATGCCCGTAATAACGGTGATACGGATAGGGCCGATAGACCCACCGGCCGCCGTACCATATCCAGGGATTGTACTCGACCGGCGCGGCATAGACCACGTATGGCGGCGGCGCGAACACTGGGGCTCCGGGGCGCAGGGCGTAGCCTTGCGGACAGACACCGCCGCCGGAGTCGCGAGCCAGGGCGTTGCCGGCCACGGCGCCAGCGACGCCCCCGATGATCGCGCCGCCCGTGCGTCCGCCGCCCCGGCCGATATTGGAGCCGATTACGGCGCCGAGAATGCCGCCGATCACCGTGCCGGCGACCGCGCGGTCTTGCTCTTGGTGGATGCAGTTTTCAGCCGCCCACCGTTCCTGGGCCTCGGCGTAGGCGCGATCTTGTTGCCGCGCCTGTTCGCTCTGATCCTGTTGGCGATCCTGATCGCTATATCCCTGAGGCGGCGGCGGACCCTGATCGGGCGCTTGGCCGCTATAATCGGGCGGCGGCCCATATCCCGGAGGCGGGCCGTTATAATCTGGCGGTGGGCCGTAGCCGGCTGGCTGGGCGAATGCAGCGGGCGGCAGGGCGATGAGCAGCGCCAAGCCAACGCAAACTCCGGCGCCGACGCGCGTGCGGGAAAGGCTGAAGTGGGTCATGAACGTCTCCTGATCGGCTGAACCTTGCTGCGGCTTTTTGGCCAAATTTGGCCTTAAACCGTCAAGGTCTCGTGACGAAAACACGCCAGCTTGGATATGGATCAAAAAACGTCTGAGGAGCCGGGGGGCGCTTTGGAGTCGTGCCCCCGCGCCTCAGTCGGACTATTCGGCTTCTTCGCTCATGGCGCGAACTAGATCGAGCACCCGGCGACGCATCTTTCCTTTGGGAATCCTCGGGAACAGAGCCGCCATCTCCAGGCCTTCGGGGGTCATCAGGAAGTCGACCGCCGCCTTCTCCTCCACGTATTCGGGCGATAGCGCCCTGCCTGAGTGGGGATCTGCGAAGCCGTCGAAGAAATAGGAGGTCGTGGTCTGGAGGCTGCGCGCGATCTCATAAAGCTTGGAAGCGCTCACCCGGTTGGTGCCGCGCTCGTATTTCTGGATTTGCTGAAAGGTCAATCCGAGATCGGTCGCCAGGCTTTCCTGGCTGACGCCCAGCACCTTGCGGCGCAGGCGAATGCGGCTTCCCACATGGAGATCGATCGGATTTGGACCGCTGAGTTCTGTCGCAACCATTCGGTGGTGTTCCCTTAGGATTAGCCGCGCTTACACCCCTTCGCGCGAGAAGACAATCGGACCGAGCGCTACAGAAGTCACCTGTAATGTAGCTGTGCAGGGTCATTATGCGATGATTTGTCACACTAATAGGGTCCGCAGACGATCAAATAAAAACGATCGAACGGAAGTAGTTATTATGACG
>Ga0302279_10000734_pt1 | contig 48131 bp, 44 predicted proteins | sample III_Bog_N3_3_FD_194541 | JGI IMG/M metagenome (GOLD analysis project Ga0302279, IMG submission 194541) | Peat permafrost microbial communities from Stordalen Mire near Abisko, Sweden - III_Bog_N3_3 | ecosystem: Environmental > Terrestrial > Soil > Wetlands > Peat | place: Sweden: Abisko... | reverse complement strand
CTACGTTCCCAATACACCGCGGCCTGCAAAGATCGACTATGCGCTGTCCAACTCCTTCGGCTTTGGCGGCACCAACGGCTCGCTGGTCTTCAGGCGCTGGACAGAATAGCGAGAAGTATCGCAACACAATAAAACGGCACAGCCCACGCTGTGCCGTTTTATTGTGCAGTCGACTCCCTAGCTGAAGACCGCGCCCACTACGCTGAACACAACACCAATCAGCCAGAAGAAGCCTACGATCATGGCGGACTGTGCTATCTTCTTCTTCGCAATGATTGCCAGGCCGATGACCTGCAGCACGACGGACCACAGCTTCACGACATCGAAGGACTCGAGTAGCCCCTTCAGCCACGGTGATACGTCTGGCAGATAGTAGGCCAGGTTGGTCCCGACGGGATTCTTATAGTCGTAGCCTTCTGCCCCGCCGCCCAGGCACAGCGTCAGCACCGTCAGCAACGAAATCAGCAGATACGGCAGCGCCGCATACATCGTCACAGCGAACACCTGCGCAAATGTCGCCGATGCTCCTAACCCGAAGTTGAATGCAGCCCAGAGCAGCAGAGCATACAACGCCATGAAGACGAGGATGAAAACGAACGCCCCATACGAAAAGTATTTCGTCACGGCGATCGCCCGCTTGTCGCTCTGTGCCCTTTCCTCCGGGGTCAGCGCGGAAAGGCGTTCCTGGGTCCGGGGGCTTTGGTTTACCTGGTTCTCATAGACTCGCTCGAAGCCCACCTGCCGCTCCACCACATAAGCTGTCCCCACAGACGATGCAAGCAGCAGCAGGAACGGCAGCCACCATGCAGTGCTGCGCAGGATATCGGTAAACGTCTTGCTGGGAGCGACAAATACGTCCAACACCCGCTCCACCTGGCTCAAACCGCGCGTCCCATCTCCAACCATCGCCACATCGTCCATAGCGTTCCCTTTCGTCTTGCCGGCCGCAGTGGGATTGTAGCTCCATTTCTTCCGGCAGCCCAGCAAATCCTGACGACACGCCACAAAAAGGAAGAGCCTCCCGTATGGGGAGGCTCTCCGTACTGCTCGAATCGCGTTGGCTATGGCGCGGCGATGCCGCCGGTGGCCGCTTTCTTTTCCTTCTCCAACTCGTTGGCCTTGCGGGCACCCATGGCGCGCTGCGTCCACTGGTCCGCATCCGCCAGGTCGGCCTTGCGCGCCGCATCGTTGCCGCACTCCAGGTCGGCCTTGCGCCGATAGGTCAGTTGGATATACTCCATCGCGTCGTCATAGTTCGGGTTCAGGGTCACGGCCTGCTGCAGGTTCTTCAACCCGTCGTTCACCAAGTCGGAATTGGTTGCCTGCATTTTGGCGCATGCACCCTTGGTCATCTTCGGATTACCATCGCCCTGGTCGGTCAGCCCGTCTGCCGCAAGAACCGAGACTGCATTCTTGTAGGCCAGCGTCCAGTCGACAAACCCAATGATGTAGTAGGCCTCCGGCTCATTCGGCGCGGCGGCAATCACCTTCAGTTCATACTCCTTGGCCAGGTCGAACTTCTGGATATTCCGGTTGATAGACGCGATCTGCTTCAGCGCTGTCACGTCGGTCGGATTGCTGTCCAGCACCGCCTGGAACCCGTCAATTGCCTTTTGCGCCAAAGCCAGGTTGTCCGGCGTCATCAGGTTCGGGACCACCTGCGAGGCGTACGTCGTCGCCAGATACAACTTGGCGGTCGCGTTCTTCGGGTCCAGACGCACCGCGTTCTGGAAGTAATCCGTTGCCTGCTCATATTGGGCGTTCTTGAACGCCTGAACCCCCCTGGTCAACTGGTCGCGCGACTTCAAAAAATCGCACCCGATCGAGCTCCCGAGCAATACTGTCAATGCGACCAATAGCGGAATACGTGCAGTCAATTTCATGGCGCGGTGAGTCTCCTTACGATGTAGCGCAGTGTTCAGTTGCCAAAACGCGAAATGGGGTCTGGCGTTGTCCCATCGATTGTAATGTGAGAGTGCCTGCCGTGACCAGCAAGGCCCCCTCTTCCGTAGTGAAAACCTTGCAGTGATTGCGAACTTCCAGCCGGTCCGGCTGCCGCGCAAGAAGACTGCGGAACCGGGGCCTGTCCGGGCCTGAGCCAAGCCGCACCGCACAGGGTCTCTGCATAGACGACCCAACCCGCAACAGAGTTGCCGGGTGCCTCATATCGGTCGACGAGATGCCCACACCTCTGTCCTTCATACAATCTTTCCGTCCCGGATATGGACCGACCGGCTCGCATAGGCGGCGGCCTCCGGGTCATGGGTAATCATCAGAATCGTCTGCCCCGTGCGCTGGTTCAGGTCCTTCATCAATCCCAGCACCGCCGCCGAATTCTGGCTGTCCAGGTTGCCCGTCGGCTCATCTGCCAGCAGTATGGCCGGTTTGTTCACCATCGCCCGCGCAATTGCGACCCGCTGCTGCTGCCCGCCCGAGAGAGCCCGCGGCTTGTGCTGCATCCGGTCCACTATCCCCAGCAGACGCAAAACCTCCTGGAATTCCGGGGTGAACGTCGTCGAACGCCCGCCAATATACTCCACAATCTTGATGTTGTCCTCTGCCGTAAGCGTCGGCAGCAGGTTGTACTTCTGGAAGACGAACCCCACGGTCGCCTTGCGCAGGTCGGTCCGCTCCGCATTCGTCATTCCGGCCAGGTCTTTGCCGGCAATGGTCACGGTCCCAGCCGTCGGCGGCGTCAACCCACCCAGAATATGGAACAGGGTCGACTTTCCGCTGCCGGATGCCCCCACAATCGCCACAAACTCGCCGCGCGCAATGTCCAGGTCGATCCCACGCAGCGCATGCACGTCCACGTCGCCCGCATGGTAGACCTTGGTCAGCCCGCGTACCTGAATGATCGGGTTCTCCGCCACCGCGCCCTCACTCATACGACAGCGCCTCGGTCACATCCTGTTGCACAGCCTTGATCGCCGGAACCACGGCCCCCAGCATCGCGCCCGCCACGGCAATCGCGCACGTAATCGGCCACCAGAGATACACCGTCTCCTGCACCAGGTTGCCGGGATAGTACTTCATCGCCTCTTGCGCCCCATAGGTTAGTACGATGCCCACAATCGTCCCCAGCAGCGCCAGCAGCAGGGTCTCGCGCAGCAGGATGCTCAGCACCAGCCCCGACGATCCCCCCACCGCCTTGATGATCCCGATCTCCCGCGTGCGCTCCAGCACCGCCGTGTACATCGCCATAAACACCACGATGAACCCCACAATCACGGCCACTGCAATCACCACCCAGATGAAATCCTTCAGCATCGCAACGTTGTTGATCGAGAGCAGCGATGTCAGCGCGTCCATCGTATAAATCTGGTCGTCGTGCAGCGCCGCCTGCAGGTTGTCCACCACCTGCTGCGCGTACTTCGGATCGTCCAGTTTCACGTAAATCTGGGTCAGGTGCCCGGGTGTCCCGATCAGCTCCTGCAGCACATTCAGCTTCACCCCGATGCGCGTCAGCTTGCCGCCGGTAAAGATCCCGGAGATGGTCCACTGGTGATTGGCCAGGGTGACCTTGCTGCCAATCTGCAGGTGCTTCTGCCGCGCGTAATACTCATCCACGATCATGTCGTCGTCGTTCGCAGGATCGGCCCCGGACGCGTATGTAAATCCGCCGCTCATCTTATTGAACGCAGGAAAATCCAGCCCTGTGATAGAGTCGAACCCGCCGATCCCCTGGATCACCGTCCCAGTCGCCAGCACCACATGCGGCTGCTGCAACAGCAGAGGGATGTACTTCTCGCTGAATGGCGAGGAACTCAGCGCCGACATCACCTGCGAGTTCGGCGGCCGCACCACCACGTCCGCGCCCACTCCGCGCGCCCGCTCCTTGGTCGAGTCCAGCGTCCCATAACTGACGCCCACCAGCGTCAGAATCATGGTCACTTCCACCGCAATGGCGAGAACACTCAACAGCGTCCGCACTGGCCGATGGGTAAGATTAGCGAAAATCAGCTTGTTTAACACTCGTGTCAAGTCTATCCCAATCCAGCCCTTGGGCCAGGGTGACCTACGTCACCTCCCATGCCCCGGTGCCAATTCAGGACGCCTCGGGTCGAGCCGCAGGCCTCGGCCCGCTAGAATAGGCCATGCGCATCGCTGCCCTGATTGCCGGCCTCCTCTTCTGCCTCAGCGCGGTCATCGACGCCTTCCAGACCATCATCCTGCCGCGCCGCCCTACCGGCCGCTTCCGCATCACCCGGCTCTTCTACATCGCCACCTGGGCTCCATGGTCCGCCTTCTGCCGCTGGTGCCACACACCCAAGCTCCGCGAGCAGCTCTACAGCATCTACGGACCCGGATCGCTGCTGCTCCTGCTCATGGTCTGGGCCATCCTGCTGGTCGTCGGTTTCGGTTGCCTCTTCTTCGCGCTGGGCACGCCCTTCGCGGACTCACTCGCCGCACCGAGCCACCTTGCCCACCTGCGCACCGATCTCTACGTCAGCGGCACCACGCTCTTCACCCTCGGCCTCGGCGACGTCGTCCCCCTCACTCTCGCCGCCCGCGCCCTCATCATCTGCGAATCCGCCACCGGCCTGGGTCTGGTCGCCCTGGTCATCGGATACGTCCCCGTGCTCTATGGCTCGTTCTCCCGCCGCGAGGTCAGCGTCGCCCTGCTCGACGGGCGCGCCGGCTCGCCACCCACCTCCACCGAACTCCTCCGCCGCCACGCCTTCCCTGGCGGCCAGGAGACGCTGGTCGTCTTGCTGGTGGAGTGGGAGCGCTGGTCCGCGGAACTTCTGGAGTCCCACGTCTCCTACCCCATTCTGTGCTACTACCGCTCCCAGCACGACAACCAGAGCTGGCTCTCCGCCTTGACCGCTGTGTTGGACTCATGCGCGCTGCTCATCTCCGTCGTCCCCGGAATCGCCTCCCGCCAGGCCCAACTCACCTTCGCGATGGCCCGCCACGCTCTGGTCGACCTCGGCCACGTCTTCCACCTGGAAAAAAACGAGGCGGAGTGGCGCGCCCGCGGAGGCCCCAACCGCCTGCCACCGGAGAGCTTCGACCGCGTATGTGAGTTGGCCCAGCAGGCCGGCCTGCGCCTGTGCGGCGACCCCGATGCCCCCGCGCGCCTGACCGCTCTCCGCGCCCTGTACGAGCCCCATGCCCAGGCCCTTGGGGACTACCTCGGTATCGCGCTCCCCGGATGGGTTCCCGAGCCCCGAGCCAAAGACCAGTGGAAGACCGTCGAGACCGTTCGCTCACAAGCCGCCTCCGTCTTCAAAGACAATGACAGCGCCATCAGCGACCAGGCCGTCGCCATCCGCCTGCAATCCCCCGACCACTGAAAGCAGAGAGGCGAACCCTCGGGCTCGCCTCTCTGTCGTCTCTTTTTCTAAGCGTACTCTGTGATTCACGTTGCTCTACTGCGGCAGGCTCATCCGCGGTCCTGCCGGCGCCGGGTTCAACTTCTCCGCCGCAATTTGCCCCGCAGGCCCCTTCGCGTCCTTGTCCTTCAGGTCGGCGTAAATCTTGTTGGCATCCGCTGGCTTGCCCTCCTCCGTATACAGGTCAGCCAGTTGCAGCCGCGCCAGCCCATACGGAATCGTCGTGGTCGGCTTGGCGCTAAGCTCGTTATACAGATCGATCGCCTGCGGATCGCGGCTGGTGTTGCGATACAGCTGTGCCAGCGCAAACTTGCCCAGCGCCGCGATATCGCCATTCCAGGCGGACGCAACCTTCTTCAGCGTGTCTTCCGCCTGCTGATTCTGGCCCGCTTCCATATAGGTCAGCCCGGCAAAGTACAGGGCGTTCTCCCCGCTCGACGTCATGCCGTACTTGTTCGCAACATCCAGGAACAGGGCATTGGCCGCCTTGGCCCGCTCCACGATGGAGGGATAGGTCTTGGTACCGGGAGGCGCCGGCTCGTTAGGCTGCGCCAGCGGCGTCTGGTACGCCTGCATCGCCGCGCCAAAGGCCACCGAAGCCGCATCCGACCGGCTGTTGTAGATCACAGCGCTCAGCACCACAACCACAATCGCTGCAAGCAGCAACGCGGTCGTAGTCATCACCGATCTGCGGTTCTCGGAGGCCCATTCCAGGCCGTGGCTGGTGGTGGTAATGAACTTGTCTTGTTTAAGTGCTGCCTTGGTCTGCTGATCCACTGTGTCTGATTTCCTTTAGGGCCGGAACGAATCTCGCTCCACGCCAAATCCTGCGCTACCGCCGCGTTTAGAATCCAACCGCGCCGCGCAACCCTACAAGTCTATCAGCCCGCAACCCGCGGATGCTAGACTGCGCGCATGCTACGGCAGACCATCCGCGCCACTCTGTGCCTCGCAACCCTCGCCGCAATGTGTCCCTGCGCGTTCCCGCAAACCGCCCCAGCGGACGCATCTGCCGCCAATGCCCCCGCGCCGTCCCAGGCCCCCGTGCTGGACCAATCCACCGTGCCGCTGCCCGCCTACACCTCACTTGCGGCGCAGATCGGGGAGTTGCTGGCCGACCCCGCTGTCGCCCGCGACCACTGGGGCATTCTGGTCACCAACCTCGACGGCGCCACCATCTACGCCCTCAACGAGGCCCAGCTCTTCCAGCCCGCCTCCAACGCCAAGCTCTTCACCACCGCCGCCGCCATGGCATTGCTGGGCCCGGATCAGCGTTTCACAACTCGCATCGAATACGGGTACCGAGGAGATAAACCAAAAACAGTCCATGGCGACATAACCCTCATCGGAGCCGGTGATGCCAACCTCAGCGACCGCGAGCTTCCCTATCGCAGTCCCGCTAACGCGAAGACACCGCCCACTGCCCCCACCGCTCAGGAGCTTGTCCAAGCAAATCAAGAGGCTCAGATTGGTGGAGTATCGGCCTTCCCTCCCAATGAGCCTTTACGTTACCTCACCGACTTCGCCGACCAGATCGCCAAGGCCGGCGTCAAGCACATTACCGGCAACATTGTCGGCGACGATACCGTCTTCCCCTGGGAGCCCTACCCCGAGGATTGGTCGATCGACGATGCAGTCTGGGGATACGGAGCTCCGATCAGCGGCCTGACCGTCAATGACAATCAGGTCCCTGTCACGGTCACGCCCGGAAAGAAACCGGGAAGTGTACCCGCTGTCAAATGGCCAGATGGAATTCCCGCTTACTACCAACTCGAGACGTCAGATTTGTTCACTGGCCCACAGCAGTCCACAAGCCATCTTGAATTCGACCGCGAGATTGGTTCAAAGGTCCTCCATATCATCGGCATCATTGCTGCAGGTTCCGAGCCCGACACTGAACAGATCGCCATTGCCGACCCCGCCGAGTTTGCTGCGGTTGCTCTCAAGCAGATGCTCGAAGAGCGTGGCATCAAGGTGGACGGAGTTGCCCGTGCGAAACATCGCATTGTGGTCCAGTCGCCGGGATTTCTCGTGGAATCTCGTGAGCCGTTGCCGAACCTCCCAACTGCGATCAACGCGAATCTCAGTAAGATTCTCACCGGCATGGCTTCCTGCCAGGATGCCTGCCCAGTCATGCTCCAGCGCGTCTCGCCTCCAGTGGAGGAAGACATTGTTCTAACCAACAAGGTGAGCCAGAACCTACACGCCGAACTTCTACTGCATCATCTCGGCAAGATCTACGGCGAGCAGTATGCGGGTGGGGACGGTGGTGTGGACGGCTCAACTGCCGAGGGCGCCCGGGTCGTCCGCCAGTTCCTCATCCACGCTGGCCTTCAGCCTGACGACTTCGTCTTCTACGACGGCTCCGGCCTCTCCACCCACGACCTCGTCACCCCGCGCGCCACCGCCAGGCTCCTCCAGTTCGCCACCACCCAACCCTGGTTCCCGGCCTGGAAGGCCAGCCTCCCCGTCGGCGGCGAGGACGGCACGCTGGGCTCCCGCTTCGACAAACCGCCGCTCAAAGACCACCTCTTCGCCAAGACAGGCACTCTGGGCGAAGCGCGCGCCCTCAGCGGCTATCTGGACGCCGCCAGCGGCCGCACCGTCATCTTCTCCATCTTCGTCGGCAATCACCTTCCCAACACCTCCGACGACCGCATCGTCATGGACAAGATCGTAGCCGCTATCGCCGCGGCGGAGTAAGAAATGAGCCAACTACGGATCGCGGAGGAGCGCGGATTGAAATCGGTTGGTTCTTAGTCCGCGCTGATCCACAAAAGCCGTGGTCACGCTCCAGTTCTGCGACAATAACTCCATGAACCACGTTGCAAAAGGAATGCTCTCTCTCGGCATCGCCATGCTCCTCGCCGCCGCCGTCGGTTGCACCAAACTGCCGCCGCCCACACCGCTCGCCGAGTTGAACCCGCAGCAGACCCACGGCTATCAGGTCTACCAGCAGCGTTGCGCGGAGTGCCACAACGACCGTACCAATGAGCCGCTCAACGGCCAGTCCCTCCGCGGTATCTTCAAGAAGCAGTATCTGGAGAGCGGAGCGCCCGCCAACGACGACCGCGTCATGGACGCCATACTCTACGGCCGCCCCATGATGCCGGCCGTCGGCAGCAGGATGACCCCGCAGGAGCGCGACGACCTGCTCGCCTACCTGCATACCCTGTAAGCACCTCCAGGCCTTCGACGACAAACAACAAGACAATTTAAGAGGCTCAGAACTGGCGGACGACAACACAACCCGGAATGGCCAGATGCTCCCCGGCATCGCCGGCATCTGCATCCTCATGATCTTCATGACGACCATCAACGTCTTCGCCGCGATGTCCGGCATCTACGGCACCGGCATGGCGAAGTACGGAGTCCTCGCGCTTTGCACCCTGCTCGCCATCGGAATCTTCGGCCTCCTGCGCCTCACCAAATGGGGATGGGCGCTGGTCACCGCCGGCAGCCTCCTCTTCGCCGCTGGAGACTTTTTCTACTTCTCCCGCACCCATGCCGCGCGCTTCTTCGTCCGCGGCCTCTTCATCCTGCTCTTCTTCCTCTACCTCTCCCGCCCCGAGACCCGCGAACGCCTCCACTAAGACAGCCTTGGCCGGCAACCTGCAGGCAGGCAACGCGCCTCCGCCACGAACCGTTACAATTAATCCAGAGGACGTCACCGTTTCCGACCTGATCCAGATCGACCTCGCACCCCGCCGCCACGTGCGCAAGCCGGAGTGGCTCAAGGCGCGTGCGCCCGGCGGAGAGACCTTCCACAACCTCAAGAAGCTGGCCCGCGAACTCCACCTCCACACCGTCTGCGAAAGCGCCAACTGCCCTAACCTGGGCGAGTGCTGGAACCAGAAGTCCGCCACCTTCATGATGCTCGGCAACCTCTGCACCCGCCGCTGCGGCTTCTGCGCCGTGCCCAAGGGCAGGCCAGAGCCCATCGACTTCGACGAGCCCAGGCGCGTCGCCTATGCCGTCTCCCAGCTCGGCCTCGCCCATGCCGTCGTCACCAGCGTCAACCGCGACGACGACAATCTGGGGGCAGCGCAGGCTTTTGTCTCTGTGATCGAAGAGATTCGCAAGCAGTCTCCGGGCACGCGGGTTGAGCTTCTCACGCCCGACTTCCAGGGCAACGACGAGTCCCTCCGCATGGTCGTCGCTGCTGCGCCCGAGATCCTGAACCACAACATCGAGACCGTGCCCCGTCTCTACCGCATCGCCAAGTCCGGCGGCCGCTACGCGCGATCGCTCGAATTCCTGCGCCGCGCCAAGGAAATCGCCGCCGAACTCCGCCCCACGCAGGCCACACCCCAGGTCACCAAGACCGGCATTATCGTCGGCATGGGCGAGGAGATGCACGAGCTCCTCGCCGTCTTCCGCGACCTCGCCGACCGCAACGTCGACATCCTCACCATCGGGCAATACCTGCGCCCCAGCCGTGACCACCTCGTCATGCAGCGCTTCTACACGCCCGGCGAGTTCGCCTTCCTTAAGCACGAGGCGCTGGGCATGGGCTTCCGCCACGTCGAGAGCGGCCCGCTGGTGCGCTCCAGCTACCACGCCCGCGAGCAAGCCGAGTCCACTGGCCTGGCATAGTCCGCGACGCGGCCGGCGAATTTCAAGCAGTGCCGCCTTTTGCCTGACAATATCCTGACACTGTCGCACACTGCGTCATTTACACTTTTCGCACACGAGGTGTGACCATGCAGCGCCGCGGATCGCAATCGAAGAGTTGGATCATTGTTGCCGCACTCACGTGCCTACTTGCCGGCCCCACTTCAGCGTGCGCTCAGGACCAGCAGGACAACCCGCTCCACACCGCTACCCGACTCGAACTGGACGTCGTCAAGGTCGTCCTGGCCCAGGAAAAGGCCTGGAATGCCGGCGACTTCGACGAATACATCAAAGGCTACAAGAACTCGCCCGACACCCTCTTTATGGCCACCCACATCACGCGTGGATACGCCCAGATACTCGACGACTATAAGAAGAACTTCACCACCCGCGCGTCCATGGGAACGCTCACCTACTCCGAGTTGGAAGTCCATCCCCTGAACGACATCTACGCCGTCTGCCTCGGCAAGTACCACCTCGACCGTTCCAAGAAGGAAGGCGGCCCCGCCGACGGCACCTTCTCTCTCGTCATGGAAAAAACCAGCGACGGCTGGAGGATCGTCTTCGACCACACCACCTGAGGCATTCACGTCGTTCTGCCGTCGATCGGTGTACCATCCGCTCGCGACCACCTGGAGCGGCACGCGAAGCCCAGGACGCGTCACGAAGTGACTCAGACCGTCAGAATCTCTTTCTCCTTCGACTTGAACAGCTCTTCCACCCGCTTGATCTCCGCGTCCGTCAACAGCTGAATTTCCTCGTTCGCCCGCTTCTCGTCATCGGCCGAGATCAGCTTGTCCTTGGCGGCCTTCTTCACATGGTCATTGCCATCGCGGCGGATATTCCGGATCGCCGTCTTGTGGTCCTCCAGCACGCCTGCCAGATGCTTCACCGCATCCTTGCGGCGCTCCTCGGTCATCGGCGGCACCGGCACACGGACCACCTTGCCGTCGTGCATCGGGTTGAATCCCAGGTTACTCGTCCGGATCGCCTTCTCAATCGGCGCCACCATCGTCTGCTCCCATGGCGACACCAGGATCAGTTGCGCCTCAGGCGTGGATATCTGAGCTACCTGAGCCAAAGCCGTATCCGTCCCGTAGTAGTCCACCTTTACCTGGTCCAGCATATGCACGCTCGCGCGGCCCGTCCTTGTCGATAGCAGATTCGCCCGAAAGTCCTCCACTGTCTTCTCCATCTTCGACTTCAATTGCGCATGTGCGCCCTTCAGTGCCGCATTGTTCGCCATCGTCGATGCCATGGTAGTTCCGTCCTCCTGTTTCCCGTTCCATGCTTCGAAGCGCGTCGGTATCGGCAGCTTCGACCTCGCTATTCTACAAGGCTTTACGGCGCAGCATCCGGCTCCCCACAACGCTTCCTCTATCCGAACGAACGGCAGCAGAATATCCGGCGAGTTACCAAAGTTCAGTTGACAGCCATGGGAGCCCACAGCATACCGTTGACCTTGTGAACATCACTCTCAACTACGAGCAGACCGCACGTCTGGAGCTCGTCGCCCTGTTCGCCGGTAAGTCCACGGCGCAGTTGCTCACCGAAGCCGCAGAACAGCTGCTCCGACGCGACGCAGCCGACTCTGCCCAGCCGGCCCCGGCCGAGCCGCAAAAGTTCCTCTCGGAAGCGGAAATGGCCGCCAGATTCGCCCAACTGCTGCGCCGTTAGGCCTGCTCCTGCTGTTCCGACTTTCCCCATCCATTCACTCCGCAATGCTTGTCCGTTCTTAATCGAGCAAAGGCTTCCTGCGTCCATCGTCGCGGCACCGTAAAATGCAGGGAGACGCACGCCCCGCGCGCCCGCGCCATCTTGACCGGAAAGGCCTGGCTTGAAGTTCTTCGCATCCCTGCTGCTACTCGCGCTCGTCGTCGCCGCCCTTGCGGCTTATGCGATTTACGTCCCCACAGGCCCGCCGGACGGCACTCCCGACTCCAGCGCCATCTACGTTGACATCGCTCCCGGAACCGGGACCCAGGCCATTGCCGCCCAGCTTGAGCAGGCCGGCGTCCTCCGCAGCCGTTACGCCTTCGACCTCCTCCGCATCCTCCATGGCGGCCGGCTACTCGCCGGCGAGTACCGCTTCAACCGCCCCGCGACCGCAACCGAGGTCTACGCCCGCATCGTTCGCGGCGACGTCTACACTATCGCCCTCACCATCCCCGAGGGCTACAACCTTTTCGACATCGCCCAGGCCGTCGAATCCGCCGGTCTCGCCTCCCGCAGCAGCCTGCTTGCCGCCGCCCACACCCAGACCAGCCTCATCGCCGACCTCGCCCCCGGCGCGCCCTCGCTCGAGGGCTACCTCTTCCCGGACACCTACCGCTTCCCCCGCCACACCACGACCACCCAGATCCTTGCCGCCATGGTCAAGCGCTTCCGCCAGACCGCCGCCCAGCTCAACCTTGCCGCCACCGACCTCCCGCGAACGGTCATACTCGCCTCCCTGATCGAAAAAGAGGTCTCCCAGGACTCCGAACGCCCGCTCGTTGCCGGAGTCTTTATCAACCGCCTCGCGCAAAACATGCCGCTCGCCACCGATCCCAGCGTCATCTATGCCGCGCTCCTTGACCACCGCTATCGCGGCGCCATCTACGCCTCTGACCTGCAGAACCCCTCTGCCTACAATACCTACCGCCATGCCGGCCTACCCCCCGGCCCCATCTGCAATCCCGGAGTCGCCGCCCTCAAAGCCGCTCTGGCCCCTGCCCATACCGACTTCCTCTACTTCGTCGCAGACGCCCAAGGCCGCAGCCGCTTCTCCGCCACTCTCAAAGAGCACGCCAACCAGGTGCAGACCTATCGCCGCGCCGTCCGCAAACCCGCCCACTGAACCTGCTCGCCAACTCTTCCGTACAGATATGAAGCCCGGACTATGTTTGCCGCATCTATTTCATAAATCACAAGGTTTGGTCCCGCAGCCCGGCCGACCGGATATACTTGAAGTTTGCGCCCCATGAGGATAAGACGAGCTTTTGCAACCGGACTTCTGACCCTCACTCCGGCTCTCACCGGTTGCCTCCGTCACACGCGAACCGTCCCCAAGACGCATCCACCTGCTGTTGTGCTCGACGCCACGCTGGACCAACTGCTGAAGCAAGCGGACGACCGCTACGACGCCATCCACAGCGTCACCTTCAAAGGCAAGCTCATCGCCACGACCGGCGGCGCAGACAAGGGCGAAATCACCCACTACCCCGAGTTAACGACCTACATCGTGATCAGCAAGCCGCAACAGATCCGCCTCATTCTGGTCGTCCCCGTCTACGGCAGCGTGCTCGACATGGTCTCCGACGGCAAGAACTTCAAGATGCACCTCACCTTCCCGGGCAAGAACTGTGCCTACACCGGCTCCGACCAGGTCACCAATACTTCGCAGAAGGGTCTCTACAGCCTTCGCCCAGCAGCCATCCTGGACCCGCTCTTGATCGAGGGCCTGAAACCGAACCAGGTCGTTTCGATGACGCAGGACAGCCGCATCATCACCGACCCGAAGAAACGCAAAGAACTGATCGACGATCCGGACTACGACCTCGAGTTCCTCTCCCTGCCCGAGGGCCATGTTGCACGCTCTCAGCACGTCGTACACATCGACCGCATGAACCTGCTGCCCTGGCGCCAGGACATCTACAACGCCGACGGCAAGGTGGAGACGACCGCACTCTATAGCAATTACAAGCAGTTTGGCGACGTGAACTTCCCCACCAAAATTGTCATCCAGCGCCCGCTCGACGATCTATTCCTCACCATCACGGTCGACAAGGCAATATTCAATCAGGAACTAGCCTCCGACCAGTTCAAACTCGACATTCCCAATGGCGTCACGGTTGCCAACATGGACGATCCCGTCAGCGCATCGACCAACCCGTGCGACGCGCACCCCGCCGCAGCCGCCCCGCCCGCAAAATAGCGCGCTTACAAACCCGTCCGGCGCGCATGCAGCTCAATCGCCGCATTGATCTCCAGCGCCAGCTTGAGTGCCGCCCGGCCGTCCTCCGCCGTCACCACCGGCCTCGTCCGCGTCCGCACCGCCTCCAGAAATGCCTCAATCTCCAGCCGCAGCGGCTCACCCGCCTCTACCGGCACCTTGTGCAGCGCCATTCCCGGCGACGGATGACCGCCTGCCGAGGCCGCCGCCACCAACGCCGCCATCTGCGCCATATTCATCCCCGCTGCCGCCGTCACGTCGATCATCAGCAAGTCCTGCCGCGCAAAGTCCAGCGACAGATACTGGTGCGGTTGAAAGAACCGCATCTTCCGCACCCGCTCCGTGCTCACCCGGCTGGCAGTAAAGTTCGCCACACAGCCGTTCTCGAACTCCAGCCGCACGTTGGCAATGTCCACCTTCTTCGACAGCACAGGCAGTCCCACCGCCCGCACCTCGCGCACCGGATGGCCCACCAGGCTCAGCACAATGTCCAGGTCGTGGATCATTAAATCCAAAACCACGTCGACGTCCAAAGAACGCGGCGTAAACACGCTCAGCCGATGCACCTCAAAGAACATCGGCCGGTTCAGCAGCCCGCGCACCGCACGCACTGCCGGATTGAACCGCTCCAGATGGCCGGCCTGCACAATTCGCCCCTGCTGCGCGGCCAGCCGCACAATCTCGTCTGCATCCGCCAGGCTTGCCGCCAGCGGCTTCTCAATCAGCAGGTCGATCCCCGCCGCCATCAGTGCCTGCGCACACGCGGTATGATGCACCGTCGGCACGCACACGCTTGCGGCGTGGATCCAGCAACCCTCGATTCGCTTGTCATTCTGAGCGGAGTGAAGAATCCCCGCATTTTTCTCCGCCTGCGCGCGCTCCCCCGCCGCCACACACTCTTCGATCGACGCAAACCCCGGAACACCGAAGTCCGCCATCGCCCGCGTCCGCGCACCCTCATCGGGATCGACCACCGCCGCCAGTTCGACCGGATACCCCGCCAGTTCCAGCTCGCGATACACCCGCAGATGGTTGCGCCCAAACATCCCGGCTCCCACCACCGCCACCCGCACTGGTGCCTTGCTGCTGTCGCCTGTTCCCTGCTGCCTGTTCCCTGCTTCGGACACTACTTCACCGGAGCCTCAACCGCCTGCCGGCACTTGCCGTATAGCGACAGCAACTCCGTCACCTGGTCCTCCGGCTTGGGCGCAGCCGCCACGCCAAACCCGGTCCCGCCCGGCGCTTTCGATCCCACATGTGCCTGCGAAGCCACAAACTTCAACAAATCCAGCGCAATGTCTTCCGTGCGCCGAGCCCCATTGTTCCCTTCACTCATCGACAATTCCTCTCCTTCTAACCCACACCGATGCTACCGGCCCACCCCACTCCAAAGCAACTCGCGGCTCACATCTGCTCTCCACGCACACCGCACAGAATCTCATACGGAATGGTCCCAGCTATACGCGCATGGTCATCCGCCGTCACGCCATCGCCCAGCAACACCACCTCGTCCCCCACGCGCACGTCCATCCCCGTCACATCCACCGTCGTCAGATTCATGGACACTCGCCCCAAAATCGCCGCCTTCTTCTTTGCCCCGTCCCGCCCGCCCATCATCACCCAGCCGCCGGGCCTCGAATCCGAGCCCGATAACTCCCGCCGCAACCCATCCGAATAGCCCACCGGCAATAGCGCTACCTGCATCGCGGTCTTCGCGCGGAACGTCGCGTTGTATCCAATCGTCTCGCCCGCCGCCACATCCCGCACATCCAGCACTCGCGTCCTCCACGTCATCACCGGCTGCAACTGCGCAGCAATCCTTGAGTGCCCTTCGCCTGCGATCGGCTGGCAATATCCATACAGGGCAATTCCCGCGCGCACCATCGCTCGCGCCCCCACGGACTTCGCCAGGTTCGCCAGCCATTCCTGCACTTCCACCACGTTGTCCACCGTCGAGGAGCTGCCGGCGTGTACCCAACCCAGCTTCCATCCCCGCTTCCGTATCTGTGCCACCGCCAGCTCAAACTCCCGCCGCTGGGTGCGCGTCTGCGCTCCGTCCGCAACCTCTGCTGCTGCGAAATGCGTCAATACCCCATCCACTTTTCTGCTCCCGAGCAGCGCGACGTCCAGCAAGAACGCCAGCCCTTCTCCTGGCTTCACTCCCTGCCGCCCCATTCCCGTCTCCATCTCGACATGCACACGAATGCCCGCCTCCGACAACCAGCCCACCTGTTCCCGCGTCCATACGACCGGCGTCAGCCGGTGCTCCACCACCACTGGCACGTCCTCTGGCATCAGCCCGCACATCACCAGAATCTGCGCCTCTGCGAACGCCGCCGCATCCAGCGCCCGCCTTACCCGCGCGCCCTCCTGCGCATCGGCCACGCCAAACCACCTTGCCCCCGCTCGCGCCAGCGCCACCGCGCAGCGTTCCGCGCCATGCCCGTAGGCATTCGCCTTCACCACCGCCAGCACATCCGTCTCCGCACCCGCCGCCGCCGCAACCACCCGGTAGTTCGCCGCCAGCCGCTCCTCCGACACTTCCATCCAGGCCTTCATGCCCGCGCCTCCGTCCTGCGCTCACAGGCCCGTGCGATATCCACCGCCTCCAGCACCTGCTTCGGGTAGCCGCGCCTCCCCGCCTGCAGCATCGCCCGCCCCACCTGCTCCGTCGTCGTCACCCACTTCGGAAACACACGGAGCAGCAGCGGCAGAAAGGGCCCCAGCGCGGCATACGTTATCCGGTACAGCCTGGTCTTGGAGGTAATCCCATGCAGCGGTATGATCGCTCCCGGCCGGAATGCATACGCTCCCCGAAACCCCATCGCCAGCAGCGCATTCTCCGTCTCGCCCTTCACCCGCGCCCACATCTGGCGTCCATTCGCGTTAGTCCCCGCACCGGACACATACACCACGGTCATCGCCGGATTCGCCCGGAACAAAGCCTGCGCCGCCGCCATCGTAATGTCGTACGTCACCCGCCGATACTCCGCCTCGTCCATCCCGAGTGCCGATACGCCCAGGCAGAAGAAGCAGGCGTCGTATCCCGCAAACTCGCCCTGGATCGCGGAAAAATCATAAAAGTCCGGGGCGACAATCTCCTTTACGCGTCGGTCCGCGAACCCGGCGCCAGAGCCCGACGCACGCCGCACCACCGACAGCACCGCCTCAACCTTCGGGTCCAACAGGCACTCCCGCAGAACCCCCTGCCCCACCATCCCCGTACCGCCAAACAGAATCACCCGCAACAATGCACCCTGGACCTTCTCTCCGCCAAAATCTACTGGCCTTGCTCGCCTTGCCTCAACCAACAACCGGCCGCTGCTCCTACATCCCGCTCCCATCATCCTGCGCCAGGTTCTCAAACCGCGTGAAGTCCGCCAGGTACGCCAGCTCGATGCTCCCCGTCGGCCCGTTCCTCTGCTTGGCGATAATAATCTCCGCCTTGCCCTTCACGTCTTCGTTGTCGCGGTCGTAGTACTCCTCGCGATGGATAAACGCCACCACGTCCGCATCCTGCTCAATCGAGCCCGACTCGCGCAGGTCGCTCAGCAACGGCTTCTTGTCGCCGCCCCGTTGCTCGCTGCCGCGCGAGAGCTGGCTCAGCGCCAGCACCGGCACCTTCATCTCCTTCGCCAGCGCCTTCAGCCCGCGAGAGATCGAGCTCACCTCCTGCGTCCGGTTCTCAAACCCCTTCTTGCCCGTCGTGTTGGTCCCCTGCATCAACTGCAGGTAGTCAATCACGATCAGGTCCAGCCGGCGCTCCTGCTGCTTCAGCCGCCGCGCCTTCGCTCGCATCTCCGGCAGCGATATCCCAGGCGTATCGTCGATAAACATCTTCGACTCCATCAGCCGCTCCAGCGCCTTCACCAGTTTGTCGCGGTCATCCCGCAGCATCGTACCCGTCTGCAGCTTGCGGCTGCCCACCAGCGCCTCGCTCGCCAGCATGCGCCGCAGCAGGCTCTCCTTGCTCATCTCCAGGCTGAAAACGGCCACCACCTTGCCGTCGTGTACCGCGGCGTTCTGCGCAATGTTGATCGCCCATGCGGTCTTGCCCATCGAAGGCCGCGCCGCAATGATGATCAACTCCGAGTCCTGCAAGCCCGACGTCATCTTGTCGAAGAGCGTGTACCGCGTCGCCAGCCCGGTTACCTCGCGGCCCTGCTCGTACAGCGCGTCAATCGACCCAAAGCTCGACGCAACAATCTCGCCAATCCCCGCCAACCCGCGCTGGATCGCCGAGTCCGCCACGTCCGCCAGCAGCGCCTCCACATCGCCCAGCACCGTAATCGCATCTTCGCTCTGGTCCGCCGCGCGGATTCCGCCGTCGTGGAAGATGCTCATCAACTGCCGGAGCAAGCTCTTGTCCTTCACAATCCGGACGTAGCTCTCGATGTTGAAGTTCCGCGGAATCCCCTCTGTCAGGTAGAAGAGATACGCAGGTCCTCCGACAGAGTCGAGTTCCCGCCTGCGCTCCAATTCAGATCGAAGCGTGGTCAGGTCGATCCCCTGGCCCTTCGCCATCAGGTCGACCATCGCCCGGTAAATTCGCTGATGCGAATCCAGCGAAAAATCCTCCGCCTTCAGCTTCGCCGTCGCGTCCGAGATCGCCACGCCATCCAGCAGCATTGCGCCCAGAATCGCAATTTCGGTATGAACAGACGAGGGAAGACCCTCGGACGTGTTGAGTTGCGCGATTGATGCCATAATGGCTTATTCTCCGCTCTCACAAGAGACGAGGCAATGCCAGCTTATGCACCCAACATGGGGCATAGCTGGGCTTTCCCACACGCAAGTAGGATTATTCACAGATGCCGGACAACATCGATAAGTATCTTCCTGAGTCCCCACTCGTTGGCATGCCCGGAGTCCCCACCGCGGAAGACCTTCGCCGCATGATTGACGAAGACGAGAACTGAACCTCTTTCTCTGAGGGAGTCACACCCATGCCATCCAGCAAGCACCTCGACATCCCGCCCGCCGCCGCCCGCGACAAGGCCTCCTTTGAAGTCCTCCGCGTCTGGATCGCCGAGCAAGGCCAGCACGTCTCCATCCGCTCCGGCGCATGGGAGGACCCCTTCGCCTGGGGCATTGTCCTCGCCGATCTTGCCCGCCACATTGCCCTCGCCCAGGAACTTCAACACCCCGAAACCGACACGGACGCATTCGTCGAGCGACTCCTCGAAGGCTTCCACGCCGAGATCGAAAACCCCACCGACGAACCCGAAGGCGAAGTCACCCAGTAGGCTCCAATCCCTCCGCTGTCACTCCGCAGCGCAGCGTCCCCGGACTAGCGCTCGGTCCTTTCGACGGTTGCCTCCAGAGTGCCCTGTGCGAGGCGGGCGCGGATGGTGGCGCCGGGTTGGGTGTCGGCTGCGTCGCGAAGGAGTGCTCCGTCAGCGGCATAGACGAGCGCATAGCCGCGGTTGAGGACGGCAAGCGGCGAGAGGGCATGCAAACGGTCGGCGGCGCGGTCAATGCGTGCGCTGCGGGCGGCGATAGTGGCTGCGCCAAGGCGAGCGAGAGCCTGCTGGGAGCGTTCGAGGCGGCGGCGGGCCTGGGCGAGGCGGACGGCGGGGTTATGGCGTTCGACGCGGGCGGTGACCGCGGCGACCTGCGCGGCCGGCGTGCGCAGGCAGCGGGTGACGGCCAGGTCGAGGCGGTGGCGGAGGTCGTCCAGGCGCTGGCCGCGGCGGCCGATAAGACTTTGCAACCGATTGTGGATCTGAGGGATGGAGAGGGCGGTGAAGCGCTGGCGCGCCAGCATGAGTTGGTAGCGGATGGCGCGGCGCGCACGGGCGTCGAGAGCCTGCACGCGCTCTTCGATGCGGTGCTGGGCTGCGGTGATGAGTTCAGCAGCGGCGGAGGGCGTGGGGGCGCGCAGATCGGCGACGAAGTCCGCGATGGTGAAGTCGGTCTCGTGCCCGATCGCCGAAACGACGGGCAACTCCGACGTAGCAATGGAGCGGGCGAGGGACTCGTCGTTGAAGCCGGCGAGGTCCTCGAGCGAGCCGCCGCCGCGGGCGACGAGGATCAGGTCGACTTGACCCGGATGCTGATTGAACCAGCGGATGCCGGCAATGATGGAGGCGGCGCATCCTGGGCCCTGGACCGTGGCGGGATAGACGAGCAGGTTGAGGCGCGCATGGCGGCGGCGGACGACGTGGACGATGTCGTGCAGGACGGCGCCGCCGGTGGAAGTGACCACGCCGATTGTGCGCGGGAATGCAGGCAGCGGGCGCTTGCGGTCGGCGTCGAACAGGCCCTCGGCGAGCAGGCGGGCCTTGAGCTGCTCGAAGGCGAGTTGGAGCGCGCCGGCGCCGCGAGGCTCCAGGGTCTCGGCGATGAGTTGCAGTTGGCCGCGGGACTCGTAGACGGAGACGCGGCCGCGCGCGAGGATAGCGAGGCCGTCCTGCGGGCGAAAGCGGAGCAGGTAGGCCTGCTTGCGAAAGAGCACAACCTGGAGTTGGGCATCGCCGTCTTTGAGCGTGAAGTAGATGTGGCCGGAGGCTGCGGGACGGCAGTTGGAGATCTCGCCACCGACCCAGATGTCCTCGTACTGCTGCTCGACCTGGCGGCGAATGCCGGTGACGAGGTCGCGGACACTCCAGATGCGGCGCTCGGTGAGTGCGGAGGAGGGTTGGGCGAGGGGCGGGGGAAGCTTGGCCTTGGTGCGCTTTGGGCTGGCGGCTGTTTGTTCGGTGGAGGAGGTGGCTTTGCGGCGGCGGCGCGGTGTGGGAGTCGGAACAGGTGGGGCCCCGTCCGGCGGAGCGGCGAAGAGGAGGCCCATCTGGGGTCCATGGCTGGGCGGCGCGGGAGCAGGCGATTCAGCGGGGGGCGTGGGCTGCGGCTTGCGGGCAGGCTTGGACTTGAGCCAGAGGCCGGCGAACGTTTGTGGAGCGGAGATATCGTCGCCGTCGGCCATATCAGATGAGTTTAGAGCATTCTGCGCTAGCGGTAGAGGTGGTGGGACTGGATGTAGCTGGCGACAGCGGGAGCAAGCAGGCCGGTGCACGGGTCTCCGGTGGCGAGACGGCGGCGGAGGTCGGTCGCCGACACCTCTTCATGGACATCGGTGAGCAGGTGGATGCGTTCGCGCTGCTCCGGAGTGAGGGCTAACGGCACGAATTCGGGCCGGTCGAGGAATGCCGGTGTCAGGGGAAACTCGGGGCGGCTGACGACAATCCACTCGGCCAGCGCGAGCAGGCGGCTGGCCGAGCGCCATTTGCGGAGAGTGAGGAAGCTGTCCGCGCCGGTGACGGCGAAGAGGGCCGCGTTTTCGTACTCGCGGGCTAGAGCTTCCAGGGTGTCGACGGTGAAGTTGTGAGTGCCGTCGCAGCGGGGGGCATCGATGCTGGAGACAGTGAAGCGCGGCTCACCGGTGAAGGCGACGCCGAGGGTGGTCATGGCGAGGCGATCGGAGAAGGAAGCGATGACGCCCTCGGACTTGAGCGGCTGGCGGCCGACCGGTGCGAAGAGGACATGATCGAGCGCGAAGGCGTCTGCCGCAGCGGAGGCGATGGCCAGGTGGCCGCGATGGATGGGGTCAAAGGTGCCGCCGAAGAAGGCCACGCGCATGGAGACAATGGTAGAGCAGTCTTGCCGGCACCGCCCAGAGACACACCACCCTTTCAGGAGCACGCACTGAAAGGGTGGGGAGGTGCAGGGTGCGGACTATCGCGCAATCGTGGAACGAAAAGACAGCAGTGTGGGAAGGCCACACGCCAACCTTGCTCGAACAGTGCGGGCCTATTTGAAGCGATAGACCAGACCGGTATCCACAGTGACGATGTAGTTGCTCTGGCCCGGGCCTACGCCGACGGTGTAACTCCCCAGAAAGCCTGCGGTACCTTCCACGCGCCAGTCGATGTGCTTGCAGACCGGACGATCCAAGCCGATTCCGAACTGATAGGCCAGGTTGTTCTGGTAGTGGAGTGCATAGGGAACCTTGGTGTGTCCGATGCCGAAACCGCCCTGGACATAGGGGGTCGACTTCCAGATGGGCGTCTTGGTCGCAACCCGCAGGCTGATGATGCCGTCCTGACGGTTCAGCGTGGACCCATACTCGGAGACGCGCAGAGTCTGCCCACGACCATCGAGCCCTACGACAACCGGGCCGGTCTTGAGCACGCCGAGATATGGGAGGTGGGTAATATCCACGTAAACGCCATAGCCGGGACCGAAGATCCATGGCTTATCCACATTGCCATGGGGGCCCGAAGATGTCTGGGCGGGATTCGCGTAGATCCCATTCTGAGTGAACTGCTCGGCATTGAATGTCAAATAGGCTCCAGATTGGGCCTTGGCAGCGGCTGACGCGAGGGCGACGGTAAGGACAAGAGCTATGGATCGCAGTTTCATCGATGTTCCTTTTGCGAGGAGTTTTGGCGCACCGATGAGCATATAGAAGTGAAGCGGCAATGTCAGCAAATTTCTATAGGGGAGAGATTTCGGTGGCGGAAAAGAAAGATGGAGCGACTCACCGGCGCTGCGCTCTGATGATAAAAACAGGGTATTTAGAAGCGGAAGACCAGGCCGCTGGAGAAGGTGATGAGTTTGGAGGAGGGGACGGCGATATTGCCGCCGGCGCCCACTGTGGCGCTGCCGACGGTAGTCAGAGGGCTGTAGCCGAGTTCAAGGACGCGGAAGTCCACGTGGCGAGCGATCTGATAATCGACGCCTCCGTACACCGCATAGGTCACCTTGGTGACATGCACCGTCGCCACTGGAGCCTTGGTGGTGCCGTATCCGACAGAGGCCTGGATATAGGGATGGATGGGCCGCTCGAACGGGCTTCCGGAAACGCGAATGCCCATCATGAAGTCGCGCAGCATGGCATTGTTAGCGTGCTGGTCGGCAAAGCGCACGTCGAAGCCCGCGGAGACGGAGCCCGCATGATAGAAGTCGTAGAAGCCGCCCATGTTGTAGCCATAAAACACCTGAGAGGTGGAGTTCTGGCCCAGAAAAGCGAAGGGGCCGTAGTCCGCTACGGAGTTGCTGACGCGGGTGGCGATGGGGTTGAAATACAGGCCGGTGTTCCCCAGACGCGGGGTGTCTTTACTTTGGGCGAGGGCTGCGACGGTCGTCAAAGCGAGCGCGACGACTGTGGCAAGGTACCGAAGCTTCATTATGGATCCTCAAGAAACGTGGCGCTGGCGGCATCTTCGTGACATCGCCATAACAAGTCTATAGAAAGATTTGCCCTGGGGGCAGATCGGGGCAGTGCCGAATCATCTGCCGCGGCCGCGGGCGTTGGGTTTGGGTGGCGGATAGGCTGGCTTGAGTTTGGCGGGCGCGGAGGGTTTGGCGGCGGACGGATCGATGGTCGGGCGGTTTTCACCGACCAGAGCGGCGATGGCGAACTTAAGCGGCTCCACACCTTCGCCGGTTACGGCGGAGATGGGGAAGAATTGCAGCTTGCGGCGCTTGGCAAAGGCCGCCAGCTTCTTGAGCTTATCCGGATTGGCGACGTCGACCTTGGCCGCAACCAGAATAGTCGGTTTGGCGGCGAGAGCCGGATCGAAGGATTTTAGCTCTTCGGTGATGGTCTTGAAGTCGGCGACCGGATCGGGACGCGAGGTTCCTTCCGCGGCGCTTGAGTCCGACACATCGACCATGTGGACGATGACGGAGGTGCGCTCGATGTGCTTGAGGAACTGGATGCCTAGACCGTGGCCGAGGTGCGCGCCTTCGATGAGGCCTGGCAGATCGGCGACGGTGAACGACTCCGTGTGGGGGAATTCGCCCACCTGTACGACGCCAAGGTTGGGCTCCAGTGTGGTGAAGGCGTAGTTGGCGATCTTGGGCTTGGCGGCGGAGAGGCGGGAGATGAGCGTCGACTTGCCGACATTGGGGTAGCCAACCAGGCCGGCATCGGCCAGCAGGCGGAGTTCGAGACGGTAGGATCGCTCCTCGCCGGGCCGACCCAGCTCGTGCTCGCGCGGCGCCTGATGGGTGCTGGTGGCAAAGTGCTGATTGCCACGGCCCCCGCGGCCGCCGCGCGCAATCACGAGGGTCTCGCCGGGATGGGCGAAGTCGTGGACCAGCTCACCGGTCTGATCGTCGAAGAGCAGCGTGCCGATGGGAACATTCAGGGTTGTGGGCTCAGCGGTTTCGCCCGAACAGTTGGAGCCGAGACCGTGGCCTCCCCGCTGCGCCTTCCACTCCGGATTAAAGCGGAAGTGGACCAGGGTGTTGTGGGAAAGTGAGGACGACATGAGGATATCTCCGCCGTGACCACCGTCACCACCGGAAGGACCACCTCGGGGAACAAACTTCTCGCGGCGAAATGCCATGCAGCCGTTGCCGCCGTCGCCAGCCTTGACGCGGATTCTTGCTTCGTCTATGAACATTTTTCTCTTTCCAGTGTAGAGGAAGAAGCGTAAACTCAACTCATACCTTGAAATTACGAACGTGCAGCTGGCAGGAATCCTCCTCTGTGCGCGCGATTCGGCTCCGCTTTCTTGTCGACTGGATTTATTCCAGTTAACTTTCCATTTATCCAGAAGTGCCAGGATAGATGCCAATAGGTCAATCCACTGCAGATCCAGTCCGTTTTTACGCAGTTACGATTGCCGGAATCGAAATTCGTGTTCAAGGAACCTCTAGGAGACTTAATGCTGAACAATCTGATGGGCAGAATCAAACTGTTGGCGGTTTGTACGGTGGTACTGGCGGCTCTGGGTGTGGCATCGTTACCGGTCTTGGCGCAGTCCTCCACGCAGGGCGCGATCAACGGAACCGTGTTCGATTCAACAGGTGCAGCCATTGCGAACGCAACAGTTACGATTCACAATGACGCCACCAACGGCGAGACCCAGGTGACGACGGACCAGAGTGGCAACTTCAATGATCCTCTGGTGGAACCGGGCACCTATACAGTGACCGTTGCCTCTCCAGGGTTTGAAGGGTATCGCGCGGACAAGGTGATCGTGCAGGTCAGCCAGGCGACGGCGCTGATGCCGCACCTGGTTACCGGTTCTGCAGCTGCGACGGTGGAGGTCACGGCAGAGGCTCCCGTGTTGAACTTCGATTCGCCGGATTTTTCCGCCAGCCTGAATACGCGCGCGCTGGAAAACGTCCCGGTAAATAATCTGCGCTGGTCGAGCCTTGCGCTCACCACGCCGGGCGTGGTTTCAGACTCGAACGGATTTGGGCTTGTATCGATCCGCGGCATCAGCCCGATCCTGAACAACGTGCTGATCGACGGTGCGGATGACAACCAGGCGTACTACGCGGAAGAGCGCGGACGCACACGGGAAGCGTATTCGACTCCCCCTGCGGCGATTCGCGAATTCCAGGTGAACACAGGCGTCTTCCAGGCTGAGTTCGGGCGCGCGGCCGGCGGCGTCATCAACTCGGTTACCAAGAGCGGCGGCAACCAGGTTCACGGCCAGGTCTACTACTCCGACCGCGAGAGCAACTGGGGCGCATTCAACGACTACACGACCAACACGGTAGGGACGCAGAATTCGAACGGCAGCTACACGTTTACGACGAGCGCGTATAAGCCGCTGGACTCGCGCAAGATCTGGGGCGGGACGGCAGGCGGGGCGTTAATCAAGGACAAGTTGTTCTGGCAGTATACGTTCGACCAGCACCACCGGATCTTCCCCGGAACGGCAAAGGCAAACTCGCCGAGTTCGTTCTTCACGCAGCCGGACGCCGCCTCCACCACGGCCAACACGGTTACCCCTGCCAACGGCCTCACCTACACCTGCAATTTGACCAATGGTTTTCTCACTCCGCCTGGCTTGGCGAGCACCTGGTCCAGTAATCCTGCCCCGGCTCTTGACGGTCAGGTCTGCACGTTGGCGGCGCGAGAGGGGCTTTCGAGCTATGCGGCGGGTGCAGCCGCGTACGCGACCGGCCTCGGGGTTCTCCTTACTGACCTGGGCAGCGTTCCGCGTGCGGGCTACCAGGAAGTGAACATGCCCAAGCTGGACTGGCAGATCAACGGAAAGAACCATGCGAGCTTCCTGTACAACCGCTTGCGCTGGGATTCACCGGGCGGCGTACAGACGCAGGCGACCAACAACTACTCGATCGATACCTTCGGCCAAGACTTTGTGAAGCTGGACTACGGCGTGGCCAAGTTGACTTCGGATTTGAGTCCGACCATCAGTAACGAGGTGCTTTACCAGTATGGCCGCGAGTTGAACAACGAAAGCCAGCAGCCGTACAGCGCGTTCAGCAAGAAGTACCTGACCGGGACAGGCGCTTCAGCCGGCAATGTCCCTGAAGTAGCGCTGGCGACTTCGACCGGGTTCTACCTGGGGTCGCCGTACTACTCTTACCGCAAGGCGTTGCCGGACGAGCGCAAGTGGCAGATCGGCGATGTGTTGTACAAGAGCAAGGGCAACCACAGCTTCAAATTTGGCGTGGATACCGTGCACAACTACGACCTGATCAACAACACCTACGAGAGCAACGGCTACATATCCTACAGCTATGTGACGAACTTCCTTGCCGATTTGAACTCGGAAGGTAACGCGACCGATAGCTGCAACAGTTCCGCGTTGGCGACTGCTTCGGTGAGCAGTTCCGGCACGGTGACGAGTGCGCTGGGAAGCGATCCTTGCTACGGAACCTTTACCCAGGGCTTCGGGGCGCCGATCTTTACAGTCGCGACCACGGACTATGGCTTCTTTGCGCAGGACAACTGGAAGGTGACTCCGCAACTGACGCTGGAGCTTGGCCTTCGGTATGACTATGAGAAGCTTCCGGGAGCCGGCGCGAATGCCAATCTAACGGTGGCTTCGGGCAACTTTACGCCATACAACGGCGTGACCAACGCGCCCAGCGACAAGAACAACATCGGGCCGCGGCTGGGTTTTGCGTATGACCTGATGGGCAATGGCAAGTCGGTACTGCGGGGCGGCTATGGCATGTTCTACGGGCGAATCACGAACGGCATCCTGCTGAACGTGCTGCTCAACACGGGCAGCCCCTTGGGCCAGACCACGTCGTCTCTAAAACCCTCGACCTTCTGCAATGCTCCCTTTGGCACTACGCCTGGCCCCGGAATAGTAGTCTGCGCCAGCGGCGTTGCAGTGGGTAGCGGAGCTCCAATATTCCCGAACATCATTGGCGCGGGCACTCCTCCGACGCCGAGCTCGTACTTCCTGGCGCACGATCTGCAGAACCCGATGGTGCATGAGTTCGACCTGGTCTTCCAGCAGGAGGTAGGCAAGGGAACGGTTGCATCGGTGAGCTACCTGGGCGCGCTTGGCCGGGAGCTGACGAACTTCGTCAACACCAACCTTGCTCCCTCCACGTCGAATGCGACCATCACCATCAGCGACCCGACCGGCAAGGGCCCGCTGACGAACGGCGCGGTGTACGTGGTGCCGCAGTACACCGGGTACCTGAACAAGAACTTCACCAGCATCACCGAGGTGATCAGCAACGTCAACTCGAACTACAACGCGTTTGTGGTCGAGGTGCAGAACCGCTCGCTGAAGACAATCCAGTGGGATGTGAACTATGTGTGGTCGCATGCGCTGGACTACAACCAGAACGCGACCACGACCGACACCTCGAACAACCAGTACGATCCGTATGGCGGGCAGGGGGCGGATTACGGCAACTCCAACTACAACGTCCCGGACCGCGTGGCGGGGTATGTGCTGTACAACTTCCCGAATACGTCGCGCGGCGACTGGATGAAGTATTTGGCGAACGACTGGGCAATTGACACCGGCTTCCAGGCGCAGAGCGGATTGCCGTACTCGGCTTCGCTGAGCAGCTATCCTTCGTACAACGCGCTGAACAGCAGTTGGAACGGTGCGGGCGGTACGTCGTGGATTCCTGTCATCGGACGCAATACCTACAAATACCCGCGGGACATTGTGCAGGATGTGCGTTTGCAGAAGCAGATCTCGTTCACCGAGCGGTACAAGGGCGAGGCGAGGCTGGATCTGTACAACGTCTACAATCACCAGAACGTGACCGGAGTGCAGACCACCGCGTATGTGCTGGGCGGGACGTCTTCGGGCAACCCGAATGTGTCGACCGCGACGTTCCAGAACGGCATTGCCGGCACGGCGAACTTCGGCACGGCGAACAACTCCAACTCGAGCGGCTTCCTGTATACGCCGCGCGAGGTGGCCATCGCGTTCAAGTTCCTCTTCTAACCGGGAGGATGCGAATGGGAGGGCGGCGGCTTCGGCTGCCGCCCTTTTGTTTTTGGGTGTGACGGCCGTCATGTCCAAGCCGGGAAAACTCGGATAGTCTTCGGCTGTTCTTTATATTGCCTGGGAGTATGATCTGGGCGACGGCGTGGAACAGAGTGCGTGCATGCACTGCCTGCATGGACGTTGCGAGCCAGCGCGTCATCACTACTGCTGGCGGTATCGTAGGGCTCGTGAAGGTGGAACGCGCGGTCGCAGCCGGGGACCTCTTCGTGCTGACCCTGTGACGGAACGAAGGGTCGATGGGCATTTGCGGTGATCGCTGGAGGATAGGATGGGTTGCGGCGGGATGTCTGCTCGCGGCCTGGGGCGTCTGCGGGCTGGGCGCGGCGCGGGCACAGAGCGTCCTGGACGGGGCCATTGGCGGGCAGGTGCTGCGCGCAGACGATGCGCCGGTGGTCGCGGCGCTGGTGACGGCGCGCGATGTGGACACGGGTCTTACGCTGCGGGCAGTATCGAGCGCACGGGGCGAGTTCCTGCTGGTGCGGCTGCCGGTGGGCGAGTACCTGGTTACGGTGAAGGTGGCTGGCCAGGTGTGGGCTGTGCCGGGACTGGTGGCCGCGGGGATCGGCGAGGTGACGGAAATCGTGGCTCGGATAGCGCCGCCGGTGGCTGGACAGCCAGGCTCCGCGCATGCGACGAGCGGCCCGCAGTCGCCGGATCCGGCGATGGCGGAGTTGCCAGTGAATAGTGGAGACGTGCGTACGCTGGCATCGATGGTTGCCGGAGCCAATGACGCCGGCACCAGCGAGGACGACGCGAGCGATGCAAGCTTTCGCGGCATGGCGGCGAGCCAGAACAGCAGCCGAGTCGATGGAGTCAGCTCGGACGATGGGTTCTCCGGAAGCCCCACGGGTGCGGGCGTGGCGGAGGACACGGACACTGGCGCGGATGCCGCGGAGGACCTGGCGTCGGGCGTGGGCAGCGGCCCCCGCTCGGTCGCGGACGGCGGCCAGCGGGCGGGGTCGTCGTATGCGTTCTCGTCCGCCGCGGTACGGGAGTTCCGCGTGCAGGGCCAGCCGGACGCAGCAGCGTATGGGTCTGCGCTGTACGGGCACGGCGTGGGCGGCGTGGTGACGGAGGTGTCGCGGTCCGGCGGGACGACACTGCACGGGATGGCGTTCTACACGGTGCGGGACAGCGCGTGGGCGGCGGCCAATCCGTTCTCGGTCGAGTCGACCTACACGAATGGCGCGGTGACGAGCGCGGTGGTGAAGCCGCTGGATGTGCGGCAGCAGTTTGGCGGACGCGTGGGCGGGCCGGTTCCGTGGATATTGCCGGGCGGATCCGCACGAAGCTCCACCGACCAGGGACAGAAGCTCTTTTACCTGTATGCATTCGATGCGCGGCGGCGGAACTTTCCCGCGATCTCAGCGCCGGGCTACGCCGGTTTCTACACGCTGACGGCGACGCAGGCGGCGCTTCTGGCGAATCGTGGCGTGTCGGCTGCGCAGACCATGGCAGCGCTGAACTATCTGGACTCGCTGACCGGGACGGTGGCGCGGCGGGCGGACCAGACCGTGAACTTCGGGCGACTCGACTGGCAGCGGCGCGGCGGCAGCCGGGCGGTGCTGGAGTACAACCGCACGCGGTGGAGCAATCCCGGCGGCGCGCGCTCGGGCGCGGTGGTGGACCGCGGCCTGGCGAGCATCGGATCGAGCTATGGCGCGGTGGATGCGAGCGTCGGACGCTGGGTGCAGTTTGTGACGCCGCGTTTGAGCAACGAGGTGCGCGTTCAGCTTGGGCGCGAGTTGCAGTACGAGACGGCGCAGCCGCCGCTGCCGCAGGAGCCGGCCGTGGGGCCCGGCGGTATGGCGCCGGAGGTGTCGATCGGGCCGGATGGATTCGTGTTTGGCACGCCGGCGGCGCTGGGACAGAGAGCGTATCCGGACGAGCGGAGGTTGGAGGTCGTGGATGTGCTGGCCTGGGTGAAGGGACGGCACTTCGTGCAGCTCGGCGCGGACTTTAGCGCGCTGAGCGATTGGACGGACTCGCTGACGAACGCCGAGGGGACGTTCAGCTACGACAGCGGAGCGACAGGCGGCAAGGCCGGCGGGCTGGTGGACTGGATCACGGACTACACGTTCAATGTGCATGCATATCCCAATGGCGGTTGCCCTTCGATTGGCGCGGCGGTGCATGAGTTCTGCTTCCGGTCGTACTCGCAGAGCTTCGGCACGACCAGCCTGATCTTCGACACGCAGGAGTGGGCGGGCTTTGCGCAGGACGACTGGCGCGTGGCGCCGCGGCTGACGGTGCATGCAGGCGTGCGGTACGAGTACGAGTTTCTACCGCTGCCGCAGCAGCCGAATGCGGCGCTGGACGCGGTGTTCGGCGCGACGGGCGCGACCAGCGTGTTCCCCGAGGACCGCAACAACGTTGGCCCGCGGCTGGGATTTGCATGGCAGCCGTTCGGCATGGGCCGCGGCGTGGTGCGCGCGGGATACGGCGTGTACTTTGGCAAGCTGCCGGGCGCGACGGTGCGGGCGGCGCTGCTGGACACGGCGATGCCGGGCTCGACGACTCGGGTGAAGATTACGCCCGCGACGGAGACCGCATGTCCGCAGGTGACGACGGTGGGATTCGGGTACGTGTGCTCGTTTTTGACTGCGCCGAGCGGCGTGGTGGCGGCAACGACCTCGGCGATGGTGTTCGATCGCAGATTCCGCCTGCCGATGGTGCAGCAGGCCAATTTATCGCTGGAGCATGAGCTGGGTTGGGGCGTGCTGGGGCGCGCGGAGTTTGTCACCAATCTTGACCGGCAACTTGCGAATTCGGTGGACATCAACATTGCTCCTTCGACCGATGTGCGGGAGTTCCAACTGCAAGGCGGCACGGGCGCGACGGGGGCGCGCGACGGCGAGACGTTCTCGGTGCCGGTATACTCGGCGCGCGTGAGCAGCAGCTTTGGGCCGGTCACGGACATCGTGTCGAACGCGAACGCAACCTACAACGGGCTGACGCTGGAGGCGCAGCGCGGGTTGGGCGGACGCGCGGGTGCCGGCGGCGTGGGCCGCGGCCTGGAGTTCCGCGTGGCCTGGACGTGGTCGAAGGCGCTCGACTACGGGCAGAACGCGGGCGCCGTGCCGCGGACCAGCGGGCAGTTCGATCCGTTCACGGTGCGGTATGACAAGGGGCTGTCGGCGCTGAATTTTCCAGAGCGCGTGGTGGCGACGGCGGCGTGGTCGCCACGATGGAACAGCGCTCCTGGCTTTCTCCATCTTGCCCTTCGCGATCCGTCTGCGACCGAACCGCTATGGCACGCGGTGCTGGACGGATGGACACTGGCCGGCATCTTCTCCGAGGGCAGCGGGCGCGGATACAGCTACGACGTCTTCGGCGGCACGCGGCTGTCTGGCGGACGCGAGAGCATCAACGGCTCCGGCGGCTCGGCGGTGCTGCCGACGGCCGGGCGCAATACGCTGCGGCTGCCAGGCGCGGCGACGCTGGACCTGCGGCTGAGCCGCAGCTTCCGCGTGGGCGAGCGGCTGCGGCTGCGCGCGGCGCTGGAGGCGTTCAACGTTGCGAACCGGCAGAACCTCTCCGGCGTGACGCAGCGGGCGTACCTGGTGGGCACGCCGGGGACCGGAACTGCTGCGGGGGTGACGCCGCTGGTGTTTCAGGACGCGGCTGCCGTGGCGAGCGAGGGGCTGAACGTGCTGCCGTTCGGCGCGTACACGGCTGCGGCGACCAGCCAGGCGCGGGAGCGGCAGGTGCAGATGGGGCTGCGGCTGGAGTTCTAGCACTTCGTGCCGTTCCGGACGCGCGCACTTGGGTGGCCGCTTCACTCCGTCTACTGGCGCTGCGTGGCCCATTCGGCAGTTTTCAGCACTCCCTGCGCGGTCACTGAATATTGATCATGCTCGATAATCTGGCTCTTCCAGTCAGGCATTCGGTTCACTACAACACTGCCGGCGTTTGTCACATCCACTGCGTTGGGTATTTTGTCGGCGATTATGTTTTCAGGCGCCCAAATTGTGTGGAAGTTTGTGCCATCAAAGCTGTAGAGGCGAACTACGACATCGTATGGGGCGAGGGGAGGCACATCCGCCCACGCTGCAAACCAGAATTGGCCCAGGACCGAGCCCTCTGGAACAATTTTTGCATTTAGATCGGCGAGTGCCGAATCGCTCAAGTCGCCGGTGCATGCCACGTAAACAAGTGATTGTCCCGACACTCCGTAGGCACGAAATCGGACGCTGTCTCCGTATCCATTGCTACTATTCGTCCCCGCTCCCAACAGCTCAATGCCGACGATGAGGAAATGACCCGCTTGCAGATCGACAGAAAATACGATGTTGTGTCTATCGTCGCCTTCTTTACGCCCTAGAACGGTGTCTAAACCAGCCTGAAGCTGGCTTGAAGAAGAGCTTGGGGTGAAATTCTCTGTAACATAGGCGTCTAATTCGGCGTAAAGTTCGCGACTAACGTCTTCTTTTATAGATTCAAAATGCTCTAAACCTTGTCCCGCATGCACTCTTAGTTGTTCAGACAATGTCTTAATGTGGGCCGCATGATCTATTGGGTTGTTCTGTTGCGCCGCGATGCCAACGGGAAGGAGAAAAACCATCTGACCCGCCACCAATACCGCGGCACGAGCGAGGATAGCAGGCAAAGAGAGAAGCAGCGCCGCAGCAAGAAGGACCGGTCGGTGGCTCCGCATGGCTCGTACCTCCTTGGTTGCAGGCAAGACGTTTTTGGGCTTCCGCACCGAGTATAGATCTGCGCAGGGAAGATGAAAATGCGAATTCTGCCTGGACAACCGTCAGTGTTGGGAGATGGAGAGGATGTTGCCGTCGGGGTCTTTGAACCAGGCGACGCGGGAGCCGTTGGGGGCGGTCCAGACGCCGGCATCGTCCTGGTCGAGGCCTGGGAAGTGGGAGAACTGGACGCCGTTGGAGGTCATGACTTCGGCGGTGCTGTCGATGTCCTCGACCTCCCAGCCGAGGATGGTGAAGGGCATGGGCGTGAACTCGCCGACGCGGGCGATGCGGAGCGTGGCGCCCATGCAGTCCATGACGACGGCGAAGGAGTCGTCGGAGACGAAGCGGAGGCCGAGCTTCTGCTCGTAGAAGGCGCGGGAGCGGTCTGCGTCCTTGGTGGGGATGAAGGTGATGACGGGATTGTTGGTCAGCATGCGGTGTCCTTTCCGGGTGCTCAGTGTAGCGGATTGCTGCCGGTGACGGCGAAGACGGCGGTCATGGGATCAGGTTGGTGCCGATCTGGAAGGCGCTGGTGAAGCGGTCGAGGCCGTTGGAGCCTCCGTTGACGAGCTTGCGCGCGGCGGCCAGGTTGTTGGCGGCGAGGGCGGCGCGGATGGCGCCTTCGCGGTCGGAGAGGAAGCAGGCGAGCAACTGGGCGGCGATGGCGGGTTGGTTGGCGAGTGCGGGATTGTCGACCAGATCCTGCCCGATCTCCTTGCCGTAGTGGGTGTAGTTGTTGCGGCCGGTGAGCTGGACGAAGCCGCGGCCGCAGAAGTTGGCGCCGTCGGGCGGTCCCTGGTTGCCGAGCTGGGCCATGTTGTCGTAGAGGTTGAATGGCGTGCCGCCGGGCGAGGTGTTGAACTGGGACTGGCCCTCGCTGATGGGGCGGAAGGACTCCGTTTCCGCGCGGATGGTGCCGAGGGCCATGAGTACCATGGCCTTGTCCGCGAGGTTGGCGGTGACCAGCGCGTTGAGGACCGGGGGAAGGTTCGCGGCGATATTAGCCACCGGGGTCACCGGGAACATCTGCGAGACGACGGCGACGGTGACGCCGGGGATGGCCGAGGGGAGCACGGGCGGGGCGGGGAGTCCGAGCGCGGCGATGGTGGCCGGGCCGGCGATGCCGTCGGGCGTGAGCTGCTTGCTGGTTTGGAAGGCGATGACAGCGGCCTGGGTTCCGGGGCCGAAGTTGCCGTCGACGCCGTTGGGATTGAATCCGGCGGCGGCGAGCGCCTGTTGGAGAGCCTGGACATCGGGCCCGGAACTGCCTAGCTTCAGGGGGTTGCTCATGGGTTCCTCCGGTTGAGGCTGGGTTGAGAGACGTGGCGCGGGGTACCAGCGATTCTGGCAGAGAGTACGGCGCGTGTCGAGTTGGGAGCGGCTGCGACGGCTGGCGGGGGCTACCCCCCCCCTCCCCCCCTATATGGTCAAAGTCTAAGAAACAAACGAGATGACGGAGGGGAGTCACCAATTCGACAACACCCCTCCCGATCAATCGGCGACTGCAATAGGAAAGGCCCGGAGGGGTATCCGGGCCTTGCTTTATACTTCACTACTTCCAGTATACCAAGTGGGGCATAACTCCTATGCCACCTATTTTTCACTTTGGAGGGTTTGGTGGTGGCACAAATGCGGGGATTCTTCGCTGCGCTCAGAATGACACGACGAACGGGGGTGGACAAAATGAATCGAATGGGGACGAAAAGCCGGGATGTTGCGGGGCCGGAGGCGGTCGAACTACCGAGATTCTGGACTGCGTCCAGAATGACGCTTCGGGCGTGTGTCGACGAAGAGTTGGGCTGCGTCCAGAATGACGCTTCGGTGCGGTGTGTTGGGGAGACTGGCGGCGGTAATCGAACGTAGAATGGAGGGTGATGGCGTTTACGGAAGAGTTCGATGTGGTGGTGGTGGGGGCCGGGCACGCGGGGTGCGAGGCGGCGATGGCGGCGGCGCGCATGGGGCTGCGGACGGCTCTGTTTACGCTGAACCTGGACCTGATTGCGCAGATGAGCTGCAACCCGGCGATCGGCGGGATTGCCAAGGGCCACCTGGTGCGCGAGGTGGACGCACTGGGCGGAATTATGGGCGAGGTGGCGGATGCGTGCGGGATCCAGTTTCGGCTGCTGAATACTTCGCGTGGACCTGCCGTTTGGAGTCCAAGAGCCCAGTGCGACAAGGCGCTGTACCGGGTGAAGATGCGGGAGGTTCTGGAGGGGCAGAAGGGGCTGTTTATTAAGCAGGCGGAGGTTGTGGATCTCGTCGTTGAGGCGCCGGATTCGGCGGTGGCAGGCCCCACCCGTGACGATAGAACTGTCACGAATGGGGCGCCCCGGCTGGATGGGGGCTCCGAGCAAAATGCGGGGATTCTTCGCTCCGCTCAGAATGACAATTCCCTAACCGAGGACAATTCCCTAGCTAATGACAATTCCCTAACTCAGGGGCTGCGCGTGACCGGAGTGCGGCTGCGGGATGGGCGAGTGGTGCGGGCCAGGGCGACCGTGGTGACGACGGGGACGTTTTTGAACGGGCTGATCCACTGCGGAGAGCAGCAGTATGCGGCGGGGCGCAGTGGCGAGCCGGCTAGCGTGTTACTGGGCGAGGCTCTGAAGCGGCTGGGGCTGCGGGAGTGCCGGCTGAAGACGGGAACTCCGCCACGGCTGGATGGGCGGACGATTGATTGGACGAAGTTCGAGGAGCAGCCGGGGGATGCGGACCCGACGCCGTTTTCGTTTCGGGCAGGCGTTCGAGGGGCGAAGGGCGAGGGGAAGGCAACGACAAAGGCAACGGCAGCGGCAACGACAACTGCAACGGCAACGGCAACGACAACGGCAACGACAACGGCAACGACAACGGCAACGGCAACGACAACGGCAACGGCAACGACGGAGATTCTGAGCGGAGCTCAGAATGACGGACGGATACAAAATACGGGGATTCTTCGCTCCGCTCAGAATGACAAGCCAAAGCTAGCGGATGAGAACTCGAAGGGTTATGGGGCTGCATACCCCACCCAAGGCGATGAAGCCGCCTTGAATGGGGCACCCAGTTTGGTTGATGGGGCACCCAGTTTCGTTGATGGGCCACCCAGTTTCGTTGATGGGGCACCCAGTTTGGTTGATGGGGCACCCAGTTTGGTTGATGGGGCACCCAGTTTGGTTGATGGGGCACCCAGTTCTGTGGAAGGGGCACCCGGTTCTGGGGCGGGGGCTTGGGTGCCGGAGTTGCGGCAGGTGAGTTGCTGGATTGCGACGACGACGCCGGAGACGTTGCGGCTGATCCGGGAGAACGTGCACCGGTCGCCGATGTATACGGGGCAGATCCATGCGATTGGTCCGCGGTATTGCCCTTCGATTGAAGACAAGATTGTGCGGTTTCCGGAGAAGACCCAGCACCAGTTCTTTCTGGAGCCGGAGGGGTTGAACACGCATGAGGTCTACGTGAATGGAATGAGCACGAGCCTGCCGATGGAGGTGCAGTCGGCGATGGTGCGGTCGATACCGGGGCTGGAGAATGCGGAGATGCTGCGGCCGGGGTACGCGATTGAGTACGACGCGATTGATCCGACGGAGCTGGACCGGACGCTGGCGGTGAAGAAGTATGCGGGGCTATTTCTGGCGGGGCAGATCAATGGGACGAGTGGGTATGAGGAGGCCGCATGCCAGGGGCTGATGGCGGGGATCAATGCGGGGCTGTGGGCGCGGTGGGAGCGGGACGGTGTGAACCCCACCCGTGACGGTGAAGCTGTCACGAATGGGACACCCGAACGTTCGGGGCCGGAGGCTTTTACGCTGGATCGGACGGAGGGGTATACCGGGATTCTGATCGATGACTTGATTTCGAAGGGGACGAATGAGCCGTACCGGATGTTTACGTCGCGGGCGGAATATCGGCTGCATCTGCGGATCGATAATGCGGACCGGCGGCTGACTCCGCATGGGCGGCGGCTGGGGCTGATCGACGACACGGCGTGGGCGGAGTACGAGGCGAAGATGGCAAGGGCGACGGCTTTTGAAGGGCTGCTGCGGAGGGCGAAGGTGGACTTGGAGTCGCTGCCGGAGGAGTTGAAGGCCGCGCTGCGCGGCGATGCGGAGGGGCTGCGGGGGAAGTCCTACGCGGAGATGCTGAAGCGGCCGGAGGTGACGGTGGAGGGGTTGTGGCAAGTGCTCAGCGTGGGGATCGCAGGCGTGCCGGAGTTGAGGATATGGGCGCAAACCCCACCCGTGACGATGGAACCGTCACGAATGGGGCACCCGGATTTGTGGAAGCTGCCGGCGTGGGTGCGGAATGAGATGAAGACGGTGGAGACGGAGATCAAGTATGCGGGGTACCTGGAGCAGCAGCGGCGGTCGATGGAGAAGCTGAAGCGGGATGAGGGAAGGGTGATTCCGGCGGGGTTTGACTATGCGGCTTGCAGTGGGCTGAGCCGGGAGATGATCGAAAAGCTGGGCAAGGTGAGGCCGAAGACGCTGGGGCAGGCGATCAAGATCCAGGGAGTGACTCCGGCGGCGGTGAGCCTGGTGAACTGCTTTATTGAGATCCAGGCGCGGCGGCAGACGGCGTAACGGCCGACCACGGATTTGCACGGATAAACACGGATTGAAAGCTGGATGGATCGTTTTGTGGGTGGCGCGATCTAACTAGTTGGGCGAGGTGCGGGATGTCGAAGCTGGGTGCGGCGGTGGTGGTGGCGGGGTTTGTGCTGGTGGCGGTGCTGGGGGTGAGGGCGATGATGGCTGGACAGGTGAGGACGGAGAAGCTGCCGGCGCCGGTGGTGGATGAGCACTCGGCGGCGGGCGCGGGAACCACAGGGCACACGGAGACGGCGGTGTTTGCGGGCGGATGCTTCTGGGGCGTGCAGACGACGTTCGAGCGGATCAAGGGCGTGGAGAAGACGTGGGCGGGCTACTCCGGGGGGTCTAAAGACACTGCAAATTATGCGGCGGTTTCAAGCGAGACGACCGGGCATGCGGAGAGCGTGAAGGTGGTGTTCGACCCGCAGACGATCAGCTACGGGACGCTGCTGCGGGTGTTCTTCAGCGTGGTGCACGACCCGACGCAGTTGAACCGGCAAGGGCCGGATGTGGGGACGAGCTATCGGTCGGCGATCTTCTACACCTCGCCGGAGCAGGAGAAGATTGCGAAGGCGTACATTGCGCAGTTGGATGCGGCGAAGGCGTTTCCGCGGAAGATTGTGACGCAGGTGGTGCCGCTGGATGCGTTCTACGAGGCGGAGGAGTATCACCAGGATTATGCGGAGAAGAACCCGGGTAATCCGTATATCCAGGTGTGCGATATTCCGAAGGTGCATGCGCTGCAGGCGCAGTTTCCGGAGCTGTTTCAGGATTACAAGGGCAAGTGACTCCTGGCGCGCGCGATGATCCTGCCGAGAGTCAAAGACAACGACTGAGATTCTGGTCCTTCGGCAAGCTCAGGACCAGAATGACGCGCTCGTGAAACTGGTGCCAGGTGGCGCATGGGCCGGGGCGCGCGGTATAGTTGCGGGCGAGGTGAGCCATGCGCGTGACGATGCTGAGGGTGATGTGTGGGTTGGCGGCGATAGGGTGCGTTGCGGTTGGGGTGGCACAGCAGGCGGCGGTGCCGGCGGTGCCTGCACCGGTGAAGATGCGGGCGGAGGTGCCATTGTGGGCGAATGGGGCGCCGGGGTCCGCGGGCAAGACGGAGCAGGAAGTGGTGACACTGCAGAACGCTGACGGCGAGCATGCGGTGACCATGATCGACAATCCATCGCTGACGCCGTACCTGGTGCGCGGAGCGAAGGGCCCGGTGGCGGCGGTGATTATTGCGCCCGGAGGCGGGCATTCGCTGTTGTCGATCGACCACGAGGGGTATGACGTGGCGAAGTATCTAAGCGGGCACGGGGTGGCCGGGTTTGTGCTGAAGTACCGGCTGGCGAAGCAGAAGGGGTCGACCTACACCATAGACGGCGACGAGATGCATGACATTCAGCGAGCGATCCGGATGGTGAAGGCGCGGGCGGCGGAGTGGGGGATCGATCCGGAGCGGGTGGGCGTGATGGGGTTTTCTGCCGGGGGGGAGCTGGCGGTGAAGGCGGCGGAGCGGTTTGATGCGGGCGATGCGAGTGCGGCCGACCCGATCGACAAGCTGAGCAGCAAGCCAGCGTTTGAGGCGCTGATGTATCCGGGCGGACTGACGCCGGAGTTGATTACGGGTGTGACCAAGGACATGCCGCCGGGATTTCTGCTGTGCGGGGCTGACGATCGCGAGAATATTGCGCAGCAGCTGCCGCTGCTGTTTATCGCAATGCGGAAGGCGGGCGTGTCCGCGGAACTGCATGAGTACGCGGGGGTGGGGCACGGGTTTGGGATTCGGCTGGGCGCACATGGGGCGGTGTCCGAGTGGCCGGACGTGTTTGTGCAATGGATGGACACCAAGGGATTTCTGCGCGGCAAGTAGGAGCGGGTTGGTGGTCGATGGCTGGCAGGTGAGTTGGCGTTTTGGGCCGTCTACCAGATGCGGCGGACGCCGAACTGGTCGAGTTTGGCATCGAGGCTGACGACTGGGATATCGAGCGCGAGGGCCTGGGCCGCGAGGATGCGGTCGAACGGGTCGCGGTGCGGGGCGGAGAATCGCGCGGCGCGGAGGGCGCTCTCGGCGTCGATGGAGAGCAGAGCGTAGCCAGCCTCATCGAGCGCCTGCAGGAACCTGGCTTCAAGAGAGATCGCTTCGGGCATTTCTCCGAGACGCACTTTGGTCGCGATTTCCCAAGCGGATGCAGCGGAGACCAATACCTCGTTGTTCTCGTCGGCGATGGCGGCTGAAGCAGCCGGGCTTAGTTTTTTCGGGGAGAGCGTGGCCCAAACCAGGGTGTGCGTGTCGAGCAGAAATCTCACTCGCCTTCACCTTCCCACAGCCTCAGTTCCTCCTCCGGTAGAGGCTCCCAGAACGAATCGCCCAAGACGAAGCCGGGAGTCTCCATGACTCCGAGGCGCTTCTTGCGGGCGGGTTTGGCGGGCTGGATCGGCTCCAGTCGAGCGACAGGGACCTTCTTGCGGCCGGAGGTGATGATGACGGTCTCGCCATTCCGCGCCTTCTTGATAAGGGCGGAGAGGTTGGTTTTGGCTTCGAAGATGGTGGCTTTGACCATGGCTCCTCTTCCGAAACTGCTAAGTTAGCTTAGCTAAGAATGGATCGAGCCGTCAAATCGAGAGGTTACGAGCAGGAGCAGAGGGTCCTGTCCGGCTCGCCCGATCACTTCAGATCTTTAGCTTGTCCATGGCGCGCCGGGCCGAAATGGTGGCCGATGCGGCATTTGCGACGGCTGCGGCAGCGGTCTCGACTACTCCCGCGTAGGGATTTCCGGCTCCGTCCGCGGTTGCCCCGGCGGTTGCGGCAGTGGCCATCGCTGCCGCCGCGGTCGATGCGTTCCCTGCTGATGCAGCAGCTATCGTGGCAGATTGCGCCTGTTCCTCGGAGTCCACCACGGCATGGAAAGCCGCGGTTCTGGAGAGATCAATTTCTGCAATGGTATTGGCTGCTTTTATAGCGGCCGCCTGATGGGCTGCGGCCGCGCTATATTCAGCGGCTCCGCCGTGTGTGGCTGCGGAGAGCAGGTTTGCTGCGGCGGAGGCATCCTGCGTCCCCAGATCGTTGATTGCCGCGTTGCCGGGTTCTGCGGCAAAAAAGGTGGCATTCCCCGCTGCCGCCGCCGTTAGATCGTTTGCAGCCTTTGCCAGTTGATCGTCCGCTGTCAGCAATGCCGAGTAATCCGACGTCGCCGTGTCGCGGGCGTGGTCCACCGACGCTTTGTTGCCGGTGGCCGTAGCCGCGTTGGCCCGAACAACGTCCGATTCGACCGCTGCCGCTGCTGTTTCCGCTGCCGCAGCCGCTTTGTCCGCAGCCGCTGCGGCACGACTTGCAGCCAGCCTGGTTGCCCCCTCATCGCCCGATCCGGCCAACTGCGCCATATACCACAATGCGACGCCTGCGTTGCGCGTATCGTCAGACGCGACGGCCGTATTCCTGATGGCAGGGTCGGGATTATTGAGCGCGTCTTCCACTTGTTTGGTCCGCTTCTGGGGAATGGCTGCTACGGGGGGCGGGGCGGATTCTTTGAGCGCCTGGATCTGGGCTGGGGTGGTCGGGACAGGCGGGCGGTCGGTGATCGTGTAGCCGTCGGGGATCAGGAAGAGTTGTGGGTCCGGCAGCACACTGCGGATGTTGGTGAGTTCGAAGGTGCGATCGCCGCCGAGGGGATTCTTGTCGATCTGCTTGATGATGAGCCTGAGCGACGGAGCGTACCAGACGTCCGTGATGACGGGGAGGGGCTGATCGTTGCCGACCTTGCCGGCGGGGATAGTGCCGGAGATGCGCTTGCCGACGATGTCGAGGAATTCAATGGTCTGCTTGCCGAGGTCGGTGGTGACGAGGTTCTCCGGCTTGATCTGACGCTGCTGGGGCGGGATTTGCAGCGGGAGCAGGTTGACGGTGACGGCTGCGACGGGTGGGAGGTCCTGGCGGACGGCGGTTTTGAGCCTGGAGTTGAGCAGGATGGAGGTGTGCCTGGTGCGGTCAATGATGAGGACCATAGTGGTGGGGTCGGGCTGGGCCGGGTCGGAGGATGGCATGTCGCCGTCGTAGCGCTCCACGCCTTCGGCCGAGCGGTACATGTGGCCCTGCATCTGGTGGGTGATGAGCGTGCCGTTGGCGAGGTGGGTGACGGTGTGCACGGTCTGGTCCGCAGTGAAGGGCAGGCCGACGACCGGCGTGTCCGGCTTGCCGACCTGGATGGAGGTGGAGATCTGGCAGGGAGCGGGGATGGCGGCAAGGAGAGCCAGCAGGGATAGGGGCCGAAGAATGCTCTGCACAGAACCTCCGTGAGGTGGGAACGGACCAGTATAGCCGGTGAGGATTGCGGGCAAGCGAAATGTGCGGGTAATGGCGAGTGTGGAGGAACGCGCCTGTGTCTTGGTTGCGGTCCGGCCAAAGACAACTGAGGTACTCTTTCTAGGAGGGTGTTGAACAGGTCGAAGAGCAGGTCGCAGGGGCTAAAGCCCGCGTTGATTTAGCGAAGGTGGATGCCGGCACTGAAGTGCCGGCCTATCCAATGCCGCCATTGTTCCGCGCCCCCTAGTGGAGAACTATTGATGAAGAAGTTGTTTGGAACGGACGGCATTCGCGGTATCGCAGGCCAGGCCCCGCTCGATCCCACCACCATCCACGCCGTCGGACTCGCCCTGGCGCACCACCTCGGCCAGTCCCCCCGCGTCCTCATCGGCCAGGACACGCGCGAGTCGTCCGACTGGATTGCCGCGGCGCTGACCGCGGGACTCACCTCTGGCGGCGCTACGGTCGAGAGCGCCGGCGTGATCACCACGCCCGCCGTCGCCTGCCTGACGCGTGCGCACAACTTCTCCGCCGGCGTGGTCATCTCCGCCTCGCACAATCCGTGGCAGGACAATGGCATCAAGCTCTTCGGCCCAGATGGCTACAAGCTCCCCGACTCGACCGAACTCGCCATTGAAGCGGAGATCTTCCGCCACCTTTCGGCTTCCACGGACATCGGACAGCGGACGTCGGACCACGTTCCGCCGGAGGTGAACGATGCCGACCGCGCCGAATACGTCCGCTTCCTGCTGGCCGCCGTCCCCGGCCTCTCGCTGGATGGCCACCGCCTCGTCGTGGACTGCGCCAACGGAGCCGCCAGCTCCATCGCGCCGGAACTGTTTGCGCTGCTGAACGCCAACGGCGGCGGCGAAGTCATCCTCAGCCATGTGACCCCCAACGGCCGCAACATCAACGAGAACTGCGGTGCGCTCCACCCCGGCATTGTTGCCAAAGAGGTGGTCGCCCAGCGAGCCACCATGGGCATCACCTTCGACGGCGACGCCGACCGCGCGCTGTTTGCGGATGAAAATGGCAAGGTGGTGAATGGCGACGCCGTGCTGCTGCTGGCCGCACGCGACCTGGCCGCCAGGGGCCTGCTGACCAACGCCACCGTGGTGGCCACCACCATGTCCAATATGGGGCTGGAGGCCGCACTCAAGCGCAGCAACATCAAGATGCTGCGCGCTCCGGTGGGCGACAAGTACGTGCTGGAGCAGATGCTCGCCACCGGCGCGGCCCTGGGTGGCGAACAGTCCGGCCACATCCTCTTCACCGGTCGATCCACCACGGGCGATGGCCTGCTCACCGCGCTGCTGCTGCTGGACATTGTGCACCGCAGCGGTCAGTCGCTGGCCGAACTCACGGCCGACCTCAAGACCTTTCCCCAGGTGATCGTCAACGTACATGTCCGCGAAAAACGTCCGCTGGAGGGTATCCCCGCTGTCGCCGCAGCCATCGCCGCTGCCGAGCAGGAACTCGCCGACTCCGGCCGCGTCGTGATCCGCTACTCCGGCACGGAGGCGCTGGCGCGCGTGATGATCGAAGCCGAATCCGAACCGCTGATGCGATACCATGCCGACGCGATTGCTGATGCCATCCGCAGCGAACTCGGGGTGTAATGGGTCGCTCCGTATGCAGGAGCAGGAAACCGCAAGATAGCGCGCTATTACCGGCGTCGCCCTTTCACTATCTGTGCCGCATCGTCTCTTCCTCGTCAGGTGAGCGTGGGCGAGAGTCTCTTTGCGGAGGCCTCGGATCCAGGTGGTTCACGGAACGGCTCCACAGAAATGCGCTCGTAACCCACTTCCAGCACCGTCAAGTATTCTGTCCCGCCCGGCGCCTGGAGAACTACGGTGTCACCCGCTGCCGACTTCATCAGCGCGCGCCCCAGAGGTGACATCCAACTGATGTGGTTGCGGCTGAGATCGACCTCGTCGACGCCTACGATGCTCACCACTCGCTCCGCTCCCGCGGCATTAGCATAGCGCACGGTCGCCCCGAAGAATGCCCTGGTCGCCGGCTGACCCGCTCTCGGGGCTTCCGGGTCCACCACTTCCGCGGCTTCGATTCGCTGGGTGAGAAAGCGAATCCGCCCATCGATCTGCCGCAGCCGCCGCTTGCCGTACTGATAGTCGGCGTTTTCACTGCGATCGCCGTTGCCAGCAGCCCACGCCACCACCTCCTTCACGGCCGGGCGGTCCCTGGTGAGCAGAAACCGGTGCTCGTCTTTCAGACGCTGCAGCCCGCTCGGCGTAATGTAGTTCTTGCCTTGCGTCGCGGGCTCGTCCGCTGGTGGTTTCCTCGTAGACCCTTTCCGCATCTCATCGTCCTCGCAGCGTGAATCCGGTGGTGCCCCCAATGTGGACACCGCGTGGTCTCCCCATTTTCTCAAGGGTCCAACCGTATACGGCAACGCTACGCTATACGAATCCCAGAATGGAAATGGGAGTGCCACTGGCGCGTCGGCACACCTCCTAACGGCGATACCACCTGACTCCTCTGATCGATACCAAGCCGCACCTCGTCCGCTGTCCCAATCCGGGACGGCAACGGCGGGGGAACGTAACGCCGGCTACAGAACATTTTTTCCCAGCCGATGTTTAGCAATATATGTGGACATCGAGCACAAACAGCAAAATGCCGACGCGCGTCCAGCAGTCGCATTCCAGGGCAACAGCACAAGCCATCCATGTCATTCTCACCTGTCTCTTCGCCGGCGCTCTGTTCTGCGCTCTTGAACCTCGCGCGCATGCCTATATCGATCCTGGCTCCGGCCTGCTGGTCTACCAGAGTATGAGCGCCATGTTGGCCGGCATGCTCTTTTGTCTCCGGCGGCGTCTTGCTTCCTTCTTCTCCGGCTCCAGTCGCTCCCACGCCGCCAGCACACGGCACGACAAAAACCAATAGCTTGTTGCCCGCCAAAGGGCTGCACGACAAAGGCAGACGTGAGCCACCTTTTACATTCGCACCAGGACCTGCTGGCAATCGGGGAGTTCGATTCGCCCCACTCCAACCAGGCGCCGCAATCGCGTCGAGGGACGAGGGCGATCTTCGATTCCGTTGCGGTCGCGCTCGGCATGACCACCTTATGCAATCTGTGGCTGGTAGCGCCGCTGGTGTCGCACAGCCATTCCACGGTGTATCACTGGAGCGGAACAGCCTGGTCGCTTTTCGCCCCAGTCGTCTTCGACTTCTGCTTGTTTTGGCTCGTGACCGTGTTTCTCTTGCTCGCCACGGAACGATCCGTTCGGGCCCGCGTTGCTCTGTGGTCAGGGTTCATACTGTTCTTACCTTCCGTGGCCCTCAAGACCTGGGCGCTTCTCGCCGACGGCGAAAGACTGCGCACCGCCAACCTCGTGGTACTTGGCCTCTGTTCGATCCTCTACCTGCTCTCCATTGCCCTCTGGCGACCCGAGTACACCGCCCATTTTGACCGTGCCCGGAAGATGCTGTCGTCTGGGCTGTCCGCGGTCGCCATGGTCGGAATCCTGATCCTCTGCGAGTTGGCCTGGTTCGGTTGGCAGGCACGTTCGCTCAACCCGCCGTTGCAAGCACACGCGCCGGAATCCGCAGCTCTCACCTTGCAGATGCAGCGGCCCCGCGTCATCTGGCTGGTGCTGGATGAACTCTCCTACGATCAGGTCTACGGACAGAGGTCTCCTGGCCTCGCACTGCCGGAGTTCGACCACCTGGCTGCGCAGGCCAGCGTCTTCTCCCAGGTCCTTCCCGCGGGAATTCGGACCGACATCGTACTCCCCTCTCTCATCGCAGGACGCCCAGCCAACCAGATCCGCTCGTCCGCCGATGGCCGTTCGCTCTCGCTCCGAAATCCGGAGGATGGCACATGGCAGGCATTCAATCAGCGCGACACAATCTTTCAGGATGCCCTCCAACTCGGCTATAGGACCGGCGTCGCCGGCTGGCATAACCCATACTGCCGCATCCTCCCAGAGGTCCTCGACCAATGTTTCTGGGCCTTGCAGTCGGGCGCCAACCAGCCATACCGCAGTCTGCTGGAACAGACTCGGTACCGCATTGCCCGAGGGCTCGGGATCTCTGAGCCAGAGGGGCGAGAAGCCCAACTCCATCGCACCGACTACCTCCAGCTCTACACCGCCGCCGACCGGATGCTCGCGGACAAGACCACCACCTTCCTGTTGATCCACATGCCCATCCCCCATCCTGGCGGTATCTATAACCGCGTCACGGGAGCCCTGGACCCGAGAAACTCGACCTATCTGGATAACCTGGCGCTCTCTGACCGGTACCTTGCCCACGTGCGGTCCGTGCTGGAAGCGCAGGGCGAGTGGGACCGCTCCACCATCGTGGTCATGGGGGACCACTCGTGGCGCACCAAGCTGCTTTGGTCTGGCGCCCCCGGTTGGACTCCCGAAGAGGAGGACGCCAGCCACGGCGGCCAGTTCGACGATCGGCCTGGCTACATCGTCAAGCTGCCCTACCAGCATGCCGGCACGCGCATCGATGTACCCTTCGCCGCCGTCCGCACACGCGCGCTGATGGATCAACTCATGTGCGCAAAGATCAGCTCTCCCGGCGAACTCTCTGCCTGGGTGCAGAGCGTTTCCGCAAACCGCTAGTGTTGTGAGTCTAAAGTTGTCGGCATATTAGCAACCTGACATTGAGCTTGAGCGGGAGCGGAATGCGGGGATTCTTCGCTGCGCTCAGAATGACAAGCGTTAAACATTTCGGACGGGATTCTTCCCTGAGGCACGCTCAGGGGAAGAATGACAAGCCGTAAGAAAGAGAAGACGGCTATACGCCAACAGAAAAGCTGCTATCGCTCTCGCAGAACGAATTCCCCGCACCCTGTACCATCGAGTACAGGAGCCCATGCACCCAGCCGTCTCAGCCGCGAGCCTCACCGAAGGCGATATCCTAGCCGCCCTGCGCGACTGCTACGACGCTGCGGTTCCCCTGAACATCGTCGACCTCGGCCTCGTCCACTGCGTCTCCATCGATCCCGATCCCGACGCCCCCGGCGCAGGCATCCCGGGCGTGCCGCCACGCCACCGTGTCCACGTCGAACTCACGCTCGCTCAAATCGCCGACCCGGAGTCGGACGGCGCAGCGCTCGTCGCCCAGATTCAAAACCGCCTCGCGGCCTTTGAAACCATCAGCCGGACAGCGGTCTCACTTCTCGCCGAGCCTGCCTGGAATCCGGGCCGTATCTCGCCTGAGGGCCGAGCCCGCCTCAGCAATCCGTTCGACTCCAGAAAGCCGGCCCATGGCCTCATCCAGATCAAGACCTAGCCTGGCGCCGGCTCCCACGCGCCCTCGCGACCGGCTCACGCTCACCGAGTTCCCTATCCACCCCTTCGACCAGATGCACGGCGTGGACACCAGCGGCCTGGTTCCTGCCAAGCACCTCGTGACCGGGCATGCCAACGACGAGCACGTCACCGCCTACTACGGCGTCGCGCCCAGCATCCTCCGCTCGCTCATCCACCAGTGGCGCGAGACCATACCGCCGCACCCGATCTCCAGCTATACCTTCATCGACATCGGCGCCGGCAAGGGACGCGGCCTGCTGGTCGCCAGCGAGTATCACTTTCGCAAGGTCATCGGCATAGAGCTCAACCCCGCGCTGGCCGGCGTTGCCCGCGCCAATGTTGCCCACTGGACCGCTGCCCGCGCCTCCGACCCCACCGCCGCGCCGCTCGCGCCTATCGAAGTGCTCGAGCAGGACGCCCTGGACTACATCTTCCCCGCCACGCCTACGCTGCTCTTCCTCTTCCACCCGTTTGAAGCGCCAGTGCTCCGCAAACTGTTGCGCAACATCGAGACACAGTTGGGTGCCCCACTCGTGGCGTCCTCATCGTCACGAGTGAGGAGCAAAGCACCGCCGGCCCTCGACCTCATCTACGTCAACGCGGAGTGTGCCAACGTCCTCGACCGCAACCCCGCCTTCGCGCAGCTCTTCCTCGACGACGTCAAGATGACCCCGGAAGACCACGCCGCCGACCTCGAAGCCATTGCCCGCCAGCGCGAGTACGGCTCTACCGGCGACGAAGAGTGCGCCATCTACCGCTATGCGGGTCGCACCAAAGGTCCCATCTTCAAACCTGCAGCATAATTCCTGCTCAGGGAAGGTCTGAACAAGTGATCGGACATTCCCTCAGGGGCTAAAGCCCGATTGATTTTGAACCGTTTGCGACGTGGCTAAAGCCACGTCCTTTCAAAGCAGGGACTTGTTCTGAGTCTCCCTAGGGGTGCATCGTCAAGGCTTCACTCGTACCACAAACCCACGCTCGTCGCCCTCGCCGTGCTCCATGTAGATTTCCGCGCTGGCCATCTTCACCACGCTCTCGAAGCGCTCGCCCCACTCCACCAGCACCAGCGAGTTTTCATACCCCGCCATCTCGTCCAGTCCCAGCACGGCGATCTGCTCTTCGGTCTCCAGCCGGTACAGGTCGAGATGAAACAGTCGCACCTTCGTGCCCACATACTCATGCACGATGGTGAA
>Ga0302279_10000732_pt1 | contig 48204 bp, 43 predicted proteins | sample III_Bog_N3_3_FD_194541 | JGI IMG/M metagenome (GOLD analysis project Ga0302279, IMG submission 194541) | Peat permafrost microbial communities from Stordalen Mire near Abisko, Sweden - III_Bog_N3_3 | ecosystem: Environmental > Terrestrial > Soil > Wetlands > Peat | place: Sweden: Abisko... | reverse complement strand
GAATGAGTACGGCTGGGGTCCGGGGAGCGGCCGCGCTCCCCGCCAATTCTCACGGAAGGAAGGAGGGAGGCTGCCGACCGACGCCGTGAGAATTGAAAACAGGCTGGGGTCCGGGGAGCGGCCGCGCTCCCCGCCAATTCTCACGGAAGGAAGGAGGGAGGCTGCCGACCGACGCCGTGAGAATTGAAAACAGGCTGGGGTCAGGAGGGAGGCTGCCGACCGACGCCGTGAGAATTGAAAACACGCTAGGCTTGTTCGCCGATGCCGACGAAGAGTCACCGCCGCGTCCTCGAACGATTCGCGTCGCTCGCCCTGGCCATCGCAGCGACCCCTGCGTGCGCGACCCTGACCGTGGCGCAGCAAGCGGCCGTGAGCAAGGTCCAGGTCATCACGGCAGAGCCGGCCACGAACTGTCAGAACCTCGGCATCGTCACCGGCTCGCGCGAGAGCGACGGGCCGGGCGGCACGCGCGCGAAGGCCGTGATCCTCGGGGCGAACACGGTGCACGTCGATCCGCAGGGGGTCTCGACGGCGTTCTACTGCCCGGATGCCGTCCCCGCGGAGGTCGCGGGCGACGTGGAGCCGAGGCCCTGAGAGACTCGCTGCTCGTCTCTCGCTGGGTCGCGCAGGAGGGCAACGCCCGACCGGTCGCGGAGGACGCGACGGGGGTCACCTCGTACGCGGACGCGGTCGAGCGCTCGGGGCGCGTCGCCTCGCGGCTGCTCGACGGCCGCGCGTCGCTCGAAGGCGAGCGGGTCGCGATGCTCGTGTCTCCGACGGCCGACTTCGTCGCCTGCTTCTTCGGTGTGCTGCGCGCCGGCGGAGTCGTCGTGGTGCTCTCACCGCTGCACCCGGCGCCCGAGACGCGCTACTTCTGCGAGGACGCCGGTGTCCGCACGGTGGTCGCGTCCGCCGACCTCGCGTCGACCGTGGCGTTCCTCGCGCCCGAGCGCCGTGTGGTCCTCACGTCGTCGCTCGTCGAGCCGGCCCCCGTCGCGCTGTCGCGCCTGCCCGCCGTTCGCGAAGAAGCCGCCGCGCTCCAGCTGTACACGAGCGGGACGACAGGCAAGCCGAAGGGGGCGGTCATCACTCACGGGAACCTCGCGACGCAGCAGCAGCTCCTCGCCGACGCGTGGGGATGGACACGGGCCGACGTGCTGCTCCACACGCTCCCGCTCCATCACATGCACGGGCTCGCCATCGCCTGGCTTTCCGCGGTCGGCGCCGGAGCGACCACGCGCTTCCTCGGAGCCTTCGACGCGCGGCGCGTCTGGGACGCGATGAGCGACGCGACCGTCTTCATGGCCGTGCCGACGATCCACGCGAAGCTCTTCGCCAGCTTCGACGCGGCAGATGGCGCGACTCGGAGCGCCTGGACTGCCGGCGCGCGCGGACTGCGGCTCGTCACGAGCGGCAGCGCGGCGCTTCCGGTCACCGTGGGTCAGCGCTGGACGGAGCTCACGGGCGCCTATCCGCTCGAGCGGTTCGGCATGACCGAGATTGGTGTCGGCACGACGAATCCGCTCGATCCGGCGAAGCGACGCCCGGGCACCGTCGGCGAGCCGCTCCCGACGGTCGACACGCGGGTCGTCGACGGCGAGCTCTGGGTCGCCGGGCCGTCCGTCTTCGGCGAGTATCACGGCAAGCCCGAAGCGACGCGCGAGTCATTCGTGGTGGACGAGGGGACGCGCTGGTTCAGGACGGGCGACACGGTCGAGCGCGACGCGCTCGGCTACGTGCGGATCCTGGGGCGAACGAGCGTCGATATCCTCAAGAGCGGTGGGTACAAGCTCTCCGCGCTCGAGATCGAGGAGGTCTTGCGCGAGCACCCGGCCGTCGCGGACGTCGCGGTCGTCGGCCTCGCCGACCCCACGTGGGGCGAGCGAGTGGTGGCGTGCGTCGTGGCGCGACCTGGGCGAGAAGAGGAGTGCTCGGAGGACGCGCTGCGCGGCTTCGCGAAGGAGCGCCTCGCCTCGTACAAGGTCCCGCGCTCCGTCGTCGTGATGCCTGAGCTGCCGCGCAACGCGGTCGGCAAGGTGATGAAGCCGGTCCTCATCAAGCAGCTCGGGTGAGGCTCGCGCACGCGGGCCGACGCGTCGTCGACAAAGCCCGAGGCGTCGTCGCGCTCGCGGCCGACGCTCGGTTCGATGTGCTACGCGATGCCTCATGTCCAGACGCTCGCTCGGGCTGCTCGTACTCATCCTCGTCGCCGCGCCGTCCTCGGCGCGCGCGCAGCCGCCACCGCCCGCGAGCGGAGCTTCGGGGCTGCCGCAGCCCCCTTCGGTGACCGATCCGATGCTCGCGCCGGTGCCTGCGCCGAAGCGGATCCTCGGGTCGTGGGAGGAGGCCGTCGCCGACCTTCGAGGGCGCTCGACCAACCTGAAGATCGCGGTCGATCAGGTGCTCCAGGCCGAGGCGCAGACACGGGTCGCGCTCGCGCAGTACCTGCCCTCGTTCGGTGGCTGTAGCGGGAGCACCGGCGTCTCGGGCTGCGCGAATCCGTCGTTCACGCATCAGCTGATCACGAACTCTGTCCCGTTGCAGACCGCCGCCGGCGCGCCGCTCGTCACCGGCAACCCCAACACCGGTCGCGTGCCCGTCCCGAACACCTTGTCGGCGACGGCGACGGTCTCGCAGGACATCGTGAACGTCCAGGAGTGGGACCAGATCTGGATCGACAAGCTGGGCGAGAAGGCGACCCGTCAGACCGTCGACGACACGAAGCGAACCCTCGAGCTCGCGCTGGCGACGCAGGTCGTGTCGGTCGTCACCGCCGAGCGGAGCGCCGAGCTCAATCGCATCGGGCTCCGGGTCGCTCTCGAGCAGCTCGAGCTCACGCGCGTGAAGGCGCGGGACGGCGCCGCGACCGGGCTCGACATCGTGCGCGCGCAGCAGAACGCGGCGAACGCGAGGGCGGCGCTGGTCGCTGGAGACGAGGTCTTGCGCGAGGCTCGCGAGGCCCTCGGGCTCGCGCTCGGCTTCCCCGAGGAGACCGGAGTCTCGCCCACGCTCCACGTCGACGGGTTTGCTTCGGACGCGCTCCGCTCGTGCCGCGCGGTCGACGTCGTCGACGACCGCCCCGACATCGCGGCGGCGCGGACCAACCTCGAGGTGGCCAAGCGGAGCCTGCGGAACGTCTGGTACACCTACCTCCCCACGCTCACGGGCGTCGCTTCACTGAGCGGTGGCTCCCCGGTCCCTTCGGGGTATCCGAACCCGACCTTCAGCATCGGCGCGACCCTCACGGTTCCGATCTGGGACGGTGGCACGCGGCTCGGCAACATCAAGAACGCGGAGGCCGCGCAGGACATCGCGCTTCAGAACCTCGACGCGGCAAAGCGCGCGGCGATCATCCAGATCGAGGCCGCGCAGCGTGGAATGGAGGTCGCGCAGGTCTCCGAGCGGGTCGCTCACGAGCAGCGCGACCTCGCCGCGCAGAACGACCAGATGACTCAGCTGGCCTGGATGCACGGGCAGGGGACCAGCGTCGACCTCGTCACGGCATCGGAAGCGCATCGTCAGGCCGAGCTCTCGCTCGCCCTCGCCGAGTTCAACGTCGTCAAGGCGCGGCTCTCGGCGAACCTCGCGCTCGCCACCTGTCCCTGGTGAGACGTCCGAGCGAGCGTGACGCTACTTGGCAGTCTCACCCGCGGGTGGCGCGGCGTGCGTTGCTCGCGCTTTCGCGGACGTGAGCGCGAGGTGCGCGGTCGCGTCGGAGGTCGCTGCGCTGAGGACCCCCACGTTGGTGCCGACGAAGAGCGTCGTCAGCAGGACGAGGGTCGCCCAGTCGAACAGGTAGCCGACGTGGCGGTTCGCGTTCTCGCGCGAGAAGTACTTGTGCGAGATGATCGCCTGCACGATGAGCACGCCAATCGTGAGATAGCCAACGCTCCCGACGACGTCGCCGAGCGTGCTCGTGCCGGTGTCCGGCGTGAGCGTGGCGATCGACTCGGCGTTCATGATGGCGACGAACAGCGCCGTGCCGCCGAGCGCCAGCCGCTCCCCGGCGGAGTCGAGGAGGAGCCCCGCGAGCGCCAGGGCCACCGAGATATACAGCGCCACGAACATCTTGAGGAACAGACCCCAGGACGAGCGCTCGATGCTGATACCCATCAGGAACTCCGAGTACGTCGCCTTGTAGTCGGCGGGCAACGCCGGGTCCCCCATCGAGGTCTTGTACGAGTGCGGCTTCACCGCGGTGAGGACGTCGCTGATCCGGTAACCGGGGACGGTGACGCGAGAGCTGATGTCCGACGAGCCGCGATCCGAGACGTAACGCAGCTGGTACGACTGCGCGGCCTGGTCCTCGATCGAGATCGTGAGCATGTGCTCGTCTCGCGGGAAGCGAGCCACGTCGAAGCTCTTGGTGATCTCGGCGGTGACCCGGTAGAGCGCGTAGTGCTCCTTCCCGTTCTCCGACTTGCGCAGGAGCGTCCGGGACACGGTCTCGCCGTTCACGATCTGGAATGTCTCCCCAGGGTTCAATCCTTCGTGGTCCCAGAGGAACCATAAATAGAAGTCGGCCTTCCACGTCGACGTCACGACGGAGAACTCCGGGATGCGGTCGACGTACATTCCGACCTTCACGATCGCAGGCACGTCGGCCTCGTGGCCGGGCGGCGGCGAGCGCTCTGCAATCGTCTGCGAGGGCTCCGCGCCGCTCATTCGCGCCTCGTGGCGCTCGATCGTCTGCTGCACGTTCAGGCGCTGCTGGTCGACCAGCACGCGATACATGATGGCGGCCGGCACGATCAGCAGCAGGCACCAGGCGACGAGGAAGACCCTCGCTCGCGTGCCGCTCTTGCGCCATGCCATCGTGACGCTCACGCGTTCGTCCATGCTCGGCGGCGCGACGCTCGGGGTCACCTTCGGGGGGGCGGAGGAGGGGGTCATGGGCGGCTCACGCCGGCGCGCCCGCAGGCCACGAAGCGATCGAGACCGACGTCCCAGAGGAGGCCCTGTCCCTCGATCGCGAGGGCGAAGTTGTCGAGGCCGGCGCCGTGACGCTCTCGTGCCTCCTCGATCTGGTCATCGGTGCGTGGCCCGTGATGCGCCGCGAGGATGAGCGTGCGTGGGTGCCGCCGCGCACACCCCGCCGCGTGCTCCTGCGACCCGTGCCCGAACGCGTGATCGATCACGTCCGCGAACTGGCAGTCCATCACCATCAACGCGGAGCCGTGCGCCGCGGCGTCCTCCATCCCCTGCGTCTCCGGGACGGGCTCGTGATCCGAGAGGTAGGACACCGACGGCCCGTCGCGCAAGGCGACGCGGAACCCGACGGTGTCGAGGTCACGTCGAGAGCCCTTGAGCCCGCTGTAGTGATTCAAGTGGAGCGCCTCGAAGGAGTCGCGCCCGATCTCGACCTTGTCGCCCGCCTTCACGGTGACCCAGGCGAGCGTCTCGACGGTGCCGAGGGCGAGGACCTCGAGGGGGACGAACGCTGGCGGGGCGAGGCCTAGGACGATCGTCGCGAGCGCCTCCGATGTGCCGTAGATCGTGACCGCTCGCCCGTTCTTCGGAGTCCAGAACCAGCTCGCGTCCTTCAGGCCCTCCCAGTGATCGAGGTGCGCGTGCGAGATGAGCACGTGAATCCGCGTGACCTGCGCGAGCCGGGGATCCTCGAACGTCGCGTCCGCGAGGGAGGCGAGGCCGCGGCCTGCGTCGAAGACGAACAGGTCTTCACCGCGATGGAGCGAGTAGCACGACGTGTAGCTTCCGATCCTCGAGCGCCCGGGCGCGGAGCTCCGTGAGCCGCGGCATCCCCACACATCGAAATACGCGTCAGTGCTCACCAGACCTCCTGCAAGATGCCGCTCACGTCGAGTCTCAGGGCGCGAGCATAGCACCCGCGCGTTTTTCCGATCCGTCCGTCGGCCGCTCGCGGGTGCTGTTAGAGTGCGGGCACGATGCCCGGTCGCGCGCGCTCCTCGACTCTGCTTCTTGCGGCCGCGGTGAGCCTGACGGGTTGCGCCCACAACGCCGGTGACCCCGTCACGATCGCGTTCGCGGCGGAGCTCTCCGGAGCCCCGCTGCGGTGCGGAGCGCCCGTCGCGCTCGACGGCGCGAAGGTGGAGCTCGTCGATCTGCGCCTCTACGTCCACGACCTCGAGCTCGTCGACGCCACCGGGCGCGCGGTGCCCGTCACGCTCGACGACGACGGCGCGTTCCAGACGACGCGCATCGCGCTGCTCGACTTCGAAGACGCGAGCGGCGCGTGCCGGAACGGGTCCCCGCAGGTCCACACCGCGCTCCACGGGCGAGCCCCCGCCGGGCAATACGTCGCGCTGCGCGGGACCCTCGGGGTGCCGTTCGAGCTCAATCACGGCGACCCGTCGAAGGATCCGCCGCCGCTCGCGCCGACCGCGATGCAATGGAGCTGGCTGTCAGGCCACACGTTTCTTCGCTTCGAGGCCCATGTCAACGACCGCCCCGTGCGCGCCCACATGGGGAGCGAGGGGTGCACGGGCGACCTCGGCAATGTCGCGGGTTGCAAGTTCCCCAACCGCGCGCGCTTCGAAGCGGCGCTCCCGCACGGCCTTGCGGAGCCGGTGCACTTCGATCTCGCGCCTCTCCTGCACGCCGCGCTCGCAGGCGGGGCCGAGTCGCGCGGCTGCATGGGGGCCCCCGACGACCCGGGCTGCGCGGCGGTCTACGACGCGCTCGGCCTCTCCCGGCTCGACGGTGCGGCGACAGGCAAGGTGCACGGGCTCGGTCATCCATGACGAGAGACTCGCTCGCGCCTCTGGTGTTGAGCCTGGTCTCCATAGGGCTCGTCGCCGTTCTGTGGAGTCGGTGCAGCGTCAAGCCCGACAGCGTCGTGCGAGTGCCGCCGATGTTCCCGCGACCGGCGCTCCCGGCCGATGATCTCCCGACGGCCGCGAAGGTCGAGATGGGGCGACGGCTCTTCTACGATCGCCGGCTGTCGCGGACAGGGCATACGGCGTGCGCCACCTGCCATCGGCAGGAGCTCGCCTTCACGGACGGCAAGGCGCATGCGATCGGTGACACGGGGGAAGTCCACAAGCGCAGCACGATGTCGCTCGCGAACGTGGCGTACGCAGCGCGCCTCTCGTGGGCCAACCCGCTCGCGGCGAAGCTCGACCTGCAGGTCCGGGTGCCGCTCTTCACCGAGGACCCGGTCGAGATGGGGCTATCGGGTCGCGAGGCGATGATCGGGAAGCTCCTGCGCGAGGAGCCCGTGTACGCGAACGGGATGCCGCTCGCGTTCCCGGGCGACGCGGCTCCCTTCGACGTCGACCATCTCGTGCGGGCCATCGCGGCGTTCGAGCGGACGCTGATCTCGGGGGATTCGGCCTACGACCGCTACGCACACGGAGACAAGTCCGCGCTCACTCCCGAGGCGCACGCGGGCATGGACCTCTTCTTCGGCGAGCGCCTCGAGTGCTTCCACTGCCATGGCGGCTTCGACTTCGCCGACTCCGTCACCCAGCAGAACGCCGCGGCGGCCCAGGGCGGGGCGCCGTACCACAACACGGGGCTCTACAACCTCGGCCCTCATGGCGAGTATCCCGTCGGTGGCCGAGGAGTCTACGAGGTCACGCGCGATCTGAACGACATGGGCGCGTTCAAGGCTCCGACGCTGCGGAACATCGCCATCACCGCGCCCTACATGCACGACGGCAGCATCGCGACCCTCGATGCGGTGCTCGACCACTACGCCGCAGGCGGCCGGACGATCGCGGAAGGGCCGAGCGCCGGGGTCGGCTCCAAGAACCCGCACAAGAGCGACTTCATCCAGGGCTTCAAGCTCAGCGACGACGAGCGGCGCTCCGTCATCGCGTTCCTCACGAGCCTCACCGACGAGGCGTTCCTCCACGACCCGCGGTTCGCGGACCCGTGGGCAACGCACTAGATCGCGTAAACCTGCACCTTGCTCGCACGCCCCTTCACGTCGTGCGCCCCCTTGTCGGACAGCTGCGACTTCAGGTCCTCCGGAAGAAGCTCCCACGTCGACGCCGTGCACAGGATCTCGGTCCCGAGGACCTTGTTCAGCCCCTCGCACCGCGACGCCACGTTCACCGCGTCGCCGATGACCGCGTACTTCACGCGCACCTTCGAGCCGAGGTTGCCGGCGACGACGTTCCCCGTGTGGATGCCGATGCGCTGACCGAGCCCTTCCATCCCCTTCTTCTGCCACGGGGCGCGGCCCTCTGCGTTCATCCGCTCGTTGAAGACGACCAGCCCTGCGCGCATCGCCATCGCGCAGCGCATCGCGTGCGCGGGGTGATCCTCGAGCGCGCTCGGCGCGCCGAACACGGCGAGGATCGCGTCTCCGAGGAACTCGATGATGCAGCCCCCCTCCTTGTCGATCTCGTGGTTCATGACCGACAGGTACTCGTTCAGGAACTCGACGGTCTCGGTGGGTGACAAGGTCTCGCTGATGGTCGAGTAGCCGCGGAGGTCGCTGAAGAGCACGGTCACCTCGCGCACCTCGCCTCCCATGCGCGCGCCCTCTTTGCCGAGGACTCGCTTCGCCACGTCCTCGCTCACGTACCGGCCGAACGTCGCGCGGATCCGCTCGCGCTCCTGGAGGCCCGCCGCCATGTCGTCGAAGTGATCGCCGAGGATGCCGAACTCGTCGAGGCGCATCGGGCCGACGCGGGCTTCGAGGTCTCCCGCGCTGATGGCGCTGGCGGCGCCGATGACGCGGACGAGCGGTTCACGAACCTGCCTGCCGACCACGAAGCCCGCGCCGCCGAGGACGATCGCGGCGATCGACGAGAGCAGGAAGGCGCCGCCGAAGATGGTCCGCTTCATCTGGCGGATGGCGTTGGCGTCGCCGTCGACGCCGACGAGCGCGACGTGCTTTCCCTGTCGGTCGATCACGGGGGCATACCCCGAGAGGCTGTCGCCCCACTCGTCGCTCGCGATCTCGGTCTCGACGGTCGCCTCCGTCAACCCTCGCTGGAGGAGCGCGTTGCTCTGCGCATCGTACGTTCGCCCGACGTCCGCGGGCGCGACCGTCCGCTTGCCCGGCGCCACGAAGTCGAACGCGAACTTGAAGATCCCAGGCTTCTCCGTCGGGACGAGGACGTAGATAGAAAGGACGTCCTTTTCGGCGTCGCTGATGGCCGCGAAGTCTTCGAAGAGCGCCTTGTACGCAGGCGTGCCCTTGTCGGCTTTGTCGCGGAGCTGCGCGAGCTTGTCCGGGTCGATGCTGTGCGCGATCGCCACCGAGGTGCCGGCGAGCCGCTCACGAATCCCGTCCATCGCGATCTTGACGCCGCCGTTGTAGAACGCGCCGATCATCAGCACGAGCGTGACGAGGATGAACGACCCGTAGAAGACGGTGAGTCGGACGTCGAACCGCTGCCAGAGCTTCAGATCGCCGATGCTGCCGCGCTTCCGCGCAGCGTCGGGCCGCATCGACCCCGGACGAACGCTGGGCGCCTTGATGGCCGGAGTTATCGCAGCGGGCTTCGCGTCAGGTTCGCTCACGAGGCGAGACTACCACGCGCCCGCAACCCGCCGTCCAGCCGAGTCCTGGGAGACCGGTGTCCAACGCTGGTTGGCGTGCCCCCCCGTGATGACCACGGACGACTCTTACAGAGCCTCGAGGAACTTCACGACGGCCATCTGCTGGGCCTGCGTGAGCGCGTGGAACTTCTCCATCACGTTGCGCGCTTCGCCGCGGTACGAGCTCTGACGGCTACAGACGTCGAGCGTTCCCGACACCGTAACCTTCGGGCACAGCGTGTAGTCCGGGAGGTGCGTCCCGGGGTTGATCGGCGGGGCCGGCAGATCGTGGAGCTCGATCGCCGCGAGCACGGCGAGGTCCATCGTCGTGATCTTCTGGACGACCGTACCGCCGTCGGCGCTGGTGAAGACGGTCTCCGCGGTCGGGTTCGGTGGCTGGCCAGGGTAGTTGTAGAGCGCCCCTGCGGGGGTGTCTGCGACGACGTTCAGATAGACGCGCGCGTCATGCAGGAACGGCGGCCCGACCCGCCCGAGGCCCATGAGCGGCGGCGTGCGGAACTCGTTGCCGTCCGCGATGCCGGTGACGTTCGGGATGATCGCGTAGTCCGACAGGCTGCGGTCGACGTTGCCAGTGTTCGCGAACGGATACGGCGCCGGGATCAGCTTCGCCGGGTTGCACGGACCGGGGACGCAGGTCGACGGGTCGACCATCATCGGCTGCGAGATCTCCCACTGCTTGTCGAGGTAGTAGGGGATCTCCGGGTTCTGGTGGATGAGGAGGTCGGAGAAGATCGGCGCCCAGCGGTTCGAGAGGTTGTCGGGGCCGCCGACCAGGGCGGGCGACACGCCGGTACGGAACACGGGGGTGTGGCAGGTCGCGCAGCCGAGCTGCACGTCTCCGGCCTGAGCCTGGTTGGTCGCGGTGCTGAACTGCGACGGATCGACCGTGTCCTGCGTCATCCGGGCGACGAAGGCCGTGAGGTCGAGGCCGAAGAGGGCTGCGCCCTGCTGGACCTGGAGGCTGCCGTCGTCGCTCGACGGCGGGTTCTCGTAGAGCGTGCTCGCCTGCATGGGGGGCGCGATGTTGCGGACCATGTCGCGCAGGCTCTCGACGCGCGCGGCGGTGATGTTGGGGGTCGGCCCGCCGGCGTTGCAGGTCGGGTCGAGCGTGTCGATGTTCGGCTGCTCGAACGGAGCGAACGGGCTCGTGAGGCCGATCTCGCCCTGCGTCCCGCCGACGTCGAACTGGAGCAGCGTGGTGCCGGCTCCGCGCAGGCCGAAGCGCCCGATCCGGATGAGCGGGTCGCCGCCGACGAAGCTGGCCGAAGACGCGCTCTGGTTCGGGCGCCCCGAGATGCAGTCGTTCGGGCACACCAGCGGGTCGGGCTGGGGCGCGAGCGAGGACGTGGTGTTCACCTCGTCGAGCGGGTCCGCGTTGTTCAGCAGGTCGCCGAAGTAGATCGCCTCCATGAGCCCGCGAGCGACATAGGGAGGCGCGGCGCGCTCGCCCATGGCGCGTCGCGCGCCGAGGGGGCTCAGCCCCGTGACGGGATCGATCCCGCCCTGGAGGTTCGGATCGATGTCGAGCGGAGGGAGCGCGTTGACCTCGCACGTGCCGATGGCCTCGTCGTGCTGGAGCGGACCTCCGAAGATCGTGAGCGGGTCGAACGCGCCGCTGGCAGGGTAGTAGTCGCCGTAGAGCGTGAACGCGACCGTCGGCGGGTTGCCGGCCCCCGTGGCGACGAGGGTCTGGTTGGTGAACCCCTGCCGACCCGCGCGGGACACCGGCGTATTCACCGTGTTCACCCCGGCGAGGGAGGAATCGGTCGAGCTCGTGCCGAGGTTGGCCTTGTTCACCGTCGAGCTGTTGTGGCAGCCGATGCACGCGCGCTGATTGAACAGCGGCCCGACCCCCTCGGCGTCGGTGTGCGGCGTCGAGAAGAACTGAACGGGGGATTGATCCTCGATGGCCGCCGGAGGCGTGACCGCGGGGTCCGCGAACTCGAACAGGGCCTGGATCTGGGCCGACGCGTTCTCGTAGCCGAGCGACGCGTAGGAGATGTCCTTCCCCCAGCTCGCGCGATCGTGCAGGTTCGGGTGCTGCGGAATGCCGCTCCCGGGGAGCGCGATGCCCGAGAAGTCTCTCTCGGCCTCGATGGGGATGGTCTCCGTCATCGCGCCGTACTGGCAGCCGTGGATCGTGGCCGCGAGGCACGCGGTGACGCCGGCGATCGCGCCGAGCGAGATCGTCCGCTGAACGAGGCCGAGTATCGTGGTGTGGTTCATTGTGCCCTCTGCTCGCGACCGCACGACTAGAAGTCTCCCATGACGTCGACGAAGAGCCGCTGCACGTGGTTCTCCATGAGGGGGTAGCCCATGAAGTCGAAGTACTGCACCGAGGTCATCAGGTGCGGGAGGATCCGGTAGTTCGTCCCGAACGCCCACCCCTGGTAGCCGGTGCCCGCGCCGAGGTCGGAGTCCGCGAAGGTGGCGAGCGCCGCGTTGCTCTCGACGTATCGATAGGTGACCCACACGTTCATCGGGTGGAGGCCGTGCTGGTAGGTCTTGTCGCCGAGCCGCGCGCCGACCGTGATGCCGACGCCGTCGTTCAAGCTCGGCGTGGTCGTCGAGCCGCCATTCGAGCCGGCGACCGGCGTGCAGCTCGCGCACGTCTGCGGCGTCGCGGTCGGCAGGTTGCCCTGGGCGTTCAGCGTGTGACTCGGGAGGAAGTTGTGGGCGTAGTCGAAGAGCACGTACGCGTCAGGGTCACCGAGCTTCGGGCTCTTGAACGGGACGTGGACCTGCACCGTCGGGTTCAGGATCTTGTAGGTCGGATCGAGGAAGCCCGTGGAGGCGCCGCCCGCAGGCCCGTAGTTGACGACCGTGTTCGTCTGCTGGAACCCCGGCGTGAGCAGGAAGGCCGACGTGGGAGTCTGGGCGCTGACATAGCCTGCGCTGGGCTGCGACGTCGGGACGCTCAGGCCGGTGTTGAGGTTGAGCCACTCGTAGTAGGAGACGCCGCCGTCGACGTACTTGCTCGTGAAGCGAACCTGGTCGCCGAGACCGCTGACGACGCCGGTGAGGCCGATGAAGGCCGCGTCGAGCGCCGACTGAACCTGCATGTACGCGATCGTGTTCGAGATCGTGAACGGGGCCGCGCCCTTCGACTTGTAGAAGCGGGCCGTGAGGGCCGCGCCGGCGAGGTTCACGTCGTCGTCCCACTGCATCTGCGTGCGTACCGTGCCGATCGAGCCGCGCCAGAACGGGTTCTTCATGCGGCCGATCGTGAACTGGAGCTGCTCGCGATCGTCGAAGGGGCGGACGGTGGCCCACGCCTGGTCCATCCCGATCGCGGCGGGCTGGAACGCGCTCGAGAGGGACACGAAGGGGACGGCCGGGTTCGGGTTCTCGCCGCTCGAGAAGCGGAAGCCTCCGATGACGGGCCCGGTGTCGCCGAACTCCGCGCCGAAGCGGATGCGCGTGAGCAGCCAGTTGGCCTGGATGCCGTTCGTGAGCGACTCCGTGAGGTTGGAGTTCGTCGAGTAGTCGTAGCGGAGCGTGATGTTGCCGAACAGGTGCACGGGCACGCCGAGGAGCGACAGGCTCACGGGCGCGGGCTCGGCCGACTTCGCCTTCGACGGGTCGGCCGCGGCCGTCGCCGCCGCTGCACGCGAGGCGGCCTGTGCCTGCTCGGTCGCCGCCTGCTGCGCGGCCAGCTGCGCCTGCTGCGCCGTGACCTTCGCGAGCTGACGATCCAGCTCCGCCTCCTTGCGGCGCAGGGATGCGAGCGCGGCGTCCTGATCGGCCTGCATCTTCGCGAGCGCCGCCTCCTGCGCGGCGCGGAGCTTCGCGATCTCCGCGTCGACATGGGCCTGCGTCTTCGCATCCTGGGCGGCAGCGGGGAGCTCGAACCCTGCGCTCACGACCGCGGAGGCCAGGCACGTCAACATCACTACAGCAGGTCGCCGTCTCACGGGATTACCCCTCTCTCGAAGCGGTCAGCACCTATCACACGTCGATGATCCGGCGCTCCCGAATTCGCACCCCGATCCGTCAGCCTTCGTCGCCGCCGAACACGTGGATCGCGCTCGGGAAGTAGCCGAGCTTGTCGAGGGCGTTGATGAGCTCCAGCGCGTCGACGGGCTTGTCGTACTTCGCGTAGACGACGACCATCTTCTTCTCGAGCAGCACCTTCATGCTGTCGATCCAGGCGAACTGCCCGCTCGCCCGGTACTGCTGGACACGCTTCAGCCCGTCGACGAGCCCCTGCGAGCAGGTCTCTCCGCAGATGTGAGGCAGGTCGGCCTGGATGCGCATGTGCGTGACGCCGCTGAACTCCATTCGCTCGGCCGTGAGGCCAGCCTTGTGGATCGCGCGCTCGAGCGACATGAACTCGACGTTCGGGACGTCGCTCTCCTTGATGTCGATCTCGACGTAGGCGCCGTACTCGGCGGTCTTCTGCGCCGGTCCGTCCCCCTCGAGCGGCTTCGGTCGGTTCATCGTCGGGACGCCGACCCACGGGAGCTGGCTCAGCTCCGTGCGCAGCGCGGCGAGGCAGGTCTCGGAGCACATGTGATTCATCCACATGCTGATGTGCGGCCGCGTCGCGTGCGCCCCAGGCTGGCCGTGGGCCGTCGTCCGGAAGAACGTGCCGAGCGGCCTCGGGTTGGTCGCGTAGTCGAGCCCGTAGAGCGCGATCGCCACGATGATGGTGAGCGACAGCATCTGTCGCCAGTTACTCAGCGTCCACCTACCCATGATGAATCCCTTCAGAGCGTGGAGCGGTCGATGAACGTGAGGGCGAAGAGAATCGGGAAGATGAGCAGGAGGCTCACCGCGATCGCGGGCCCTGCGATGCTGAGCATCTGGCGGGCCGTGCGGCCCTGGCGGGCGAGGCGATCGCTCAGCTCCTCGATCTTCTCGAACTCGCACGAGTGCTTGCTCGAGGTGATCACGACGAGCATCGCGCCGAGCGGGTAGATGTGAGGGATCTCCTCCCAGCCGAAGTCGACCAGCATGAGCTTCGTGAACATGAAGAACATGATGGCCGCCCAGACGCGGGTGAAGACGCCCATCATGAGGAGGAAGCCGCTCATGATCTCCGCCATCCCGAAGGCGACGATCCACGACTCGCGCGCGTACGCGGGGTCGGTGCCGACCGCGAGCAGCTTCATCAGCGGGTCGTTCATGACCGACGGGTAGTTGTCACCAACTCCCGCGACCAGGTTGTAGTTGTAGACCTTCAGCCAGCCGAGCGCGAAGAAGCCCCCGCCGAGCACGAGGCGGAGCATGCGCATCTGCTGCTTGTTGATGTCGGTGATCGCGACCTTGTGCGACAGCCACGGCGACGCCATGTAGACGATGGCGACCGTCAGCACGGGGGCGGCGTCGATCGACACCATCCAGCCCCAGCGAATCAGGTAGATCCAGAGCCCGACGACGATCGCGCCGCAGAGCGGCAGCAAGGTCTGGGTAAGGATGAGGATCGCGACGCCGACCTGCAGGAACTTGAAGGCGTTCGCCGACGCCGGGTCGAGCGGATAGCTCGGCATGACGAGCGAGTCGTTCGACGCCGAGTACATGAGGACGAGGCCCGGCGACCGCATGAAGAAGATGACCGCCCACTCGCTGATGGCGTGGAAGATGCGGCCCTTCACCGGCCGGTCGACGACGAAGCACCCGAGCATGTGGAGCATGCGCTGCGGCTTTCCCTTGAGGAAGCCGAAGAGGCGCCGCTCGACGAACTGCTCGATGCGGTTCCGGAGGAACCAGATCACGAGGAACGCCGCGACGATGACCGCCACGTGCAGCCCGACGAGCGTCATGTTCGGGTTGATCCCGAGGAACGCGTCCGGGTTGCGGCCGAAGAACGCCTTGTCGACCGCGTGCCGGAGGTCGTGCTTGATGAAGCGCTCGTGCGCGTGCGCGATGGCCGAGTACGTGAGCGGCAGGCATGCCGCGGCAGGCAGCAGGCTCGCGGGAGTGATGCGCTGCTTCGTTAGCGAGGCCATCTCAGACCCAGTCCTTCACGGCCTCCGCGGCGCTGTCGAGCGCGACGGGATCCGGCACGACGATCGCGTCGTTCTCATCGAGGAAGAGCAGCTTGTCGGTCTGGAACTTGTTGAGCAGGCGGCTCACGCGCTCGGGGGACGAGCCGATCATCCCCGCGAGGTCGGCGGTCGACAGCTTGATGCCGAGCCGCGTCCCCTTCGCCTCCTTCACTCCGTGCTTCGCGATGAGCTGCGACAGGCGGCGGAGGAGCCGGTAGGGCACGTCGTGGAAGGTGAGGTCGAGGAGCTGCTCGCTCTGGCGCCGCGTGTGGCCGACGACCGCCTCGAGCACCTTCCACAGCAGCTCGGGGGCCCGCACCACGCAGTCGCGGAAGTCCTTGTGGCGGATGACGAGCATCTCGGTCTCCGACACCGCGGCGACGCTGGCCGAGCGCGGGCCGCCGTCGAGCATCGCGATCTCGCCGAAGAACGCGCCGGCGCCCATCGTGTTGAGGATCTTCTCCTTGCCGTCGTCGGACGTCTGGAAGACCTTCACCGTGCCGCCGGTGATGATGTAGAGCGAGTCGGACGGGTCACCCTCGAAGAAGATCGCCTTCTCGGGCGGAAACTTCTCGCGGACCGCGACCTTCTCGATGCTCGCGAGATCAGCGTCGCTGAGCTTCTCGAAGATGGGGACCGCGCGCAGCCGTTCGATCGACATATCGATACCCTTTCGCTCCATCACGTCGAGAGCGCGATACGCAGCCCCCACGATGCCACGACCGCGTTGCTATCATCCGCCGCCCTGGATGGGGAACGGAAATCGGGCGCACGATCGCTCACGCTCGCGCGCCGCGCCGGAGCCTCACGCGCCGCGACAAGCGTCTTGACGGCGCTTCCGCGCAAACCCTACCCTTGCGCGTGCCCACTGAGCCGAAAGAGCAGAAAAAGACGCGCATCATCGTGCTCGGCGGCGGGTTCGCCGGCATCTACACCGCCCGTCACTTGCTCCAGGCGGTCGGCCGCCGCGAGGACGTGGAGGTCGAGCTCCTGAGTGACGAGAACTACTTCGTCTTCCAGCCGCTCCTTCCCGAGGTCGCCGCCGGCGGCATCGCCGCGACGCACGTCGTCAATCCGATCCGCGAGCTCTTGCCCGGCGTGCGGTTTCGCTGCTGCAAGATCCACCATATCGACTTCGTGAAGCGCGAGGTGATGGTGGTGCAGGGGCAGGGGCTTCGCCTCGTCGCCGTCCCGTACGACCATCTCGTCTTCTGCCTCGGCAAGGTCTCGAACTTCTCCTCGATGCCGGGCGTCGCCGAGCACGCGTTCGCGATGAAGGACCTCGCCGACGCCTTCAAGCTCCGCAATCACGTCATTCGCTGCCTCGAGCTCGCCGACATCGAGGCCGACCCGAAGCACAAGCAGGCCTTGCTCACGTTCCTGGTCGCGGGCGGCGGCTTCAGCGGCGTCGAGACCATCGGCGAGCTCCGCGAGCTCGTGACCCGCTCCCTCAAGCACTTCACCCACATCAAGGCGAGCGAGATCAAGTTCGCGCTCGTCCACGCGCAGGACACGATCCTGCCCGAGATGCCGATGCCGCTCCGCGTGTCGGCGAAGCGGATCCTCGAGGAGCGCAACATCGAGATGATCCTCGAGACGCGCGTCCGCGCCGCCTCGCCCGACCGGGTGTACCTGAGCGGCGATCGGGTCATCGATACACGAACCTTCGTGTGCACCGTCGGCAACGCCCCCAACCCGATCGCCAAGGCCGCGATGGCGAGCGGCGGCTTCGAGGAGGCGAAGATCGACGGCCGCGGCCTCGGGATCTTCGCGACCGAGCGCACCCTCGAGTGCGTCGGCAAGCCCGGATACTGGGCAGTCGGCGACTGCGCGGGCGTCCCGAGCCCCACGGGCAAAGGCTTCAGCCCTCCCACGGCCCAGTTCGCGATCCGCGAGGCGAAGTACTGCGCCGAGAACATCCGCGCGACGCTCGACGGCACTCCGCGCAAGGACTTCCAGTTCAAGGCCCTCGGCATGCTCGCCTCGCTCGGTCAGCGGAGCGCCGTCGCCGACATGATGGGCATTCGGCTGAGCGGCTTCATCGCCTGGGTCGCGTGGCGCTTCATCTATCTCATGAAGCTCCCCGGCTTCGGCCGCCGCCTCCGCGTCGCGCTCGACTGGTGGCTCGATCTCTTCTTCGAGCGAGACATCACCGAGCTGAAGCTCATCTCGAACGCCCGCTTCCGCGTCAATCACTACGAGGCGGGAGAGCAGATCATCGCCGAGGGGGAGATCGGTCGCGAGATGTACATGATCCGCGCCGGCACCGTGGAGGCGTACTGGGACAAGAAAGAGGGGAGAGACGCGAAGGTCCTCCGCACCCTCGGCCCGGGCGACGTCTTCGGCGAGGTCGCGCTGCTGGGTGATTCCCCGCGAACCGCGTCCGTCCGCAGCTCGGGTCCGGTCGACCTCCTCGTGATGTCGCGCGAGGACTTCCTCTCGATCAACGGCACGTTCCCCGTCCTGTCTGACCACTTCGGCAAGCTCTTTCAGGAGCGCTATCCGAAGGAGATGGCCTCCGCCTCGCTCCTCGACGTCGTCAGACGCTCGGACGGGATGGATTCGCCCGCCGTCGACGCTCCTGCGAGCGAGAGTCGTCACCTCGAGGCTCCGGTCGTCGAGGTCGCGAAGGCTGTCGCGGTCTCCTGAAGGGAACGGCGCATCGACCTCGAGGTCGTGCAGCTCGACCGACGACACCTTCGCTTCCCTGTCGACCGGGATCCGAAGGTGTCGAAGGATGTTCGCGCCCCATCGCTCCGGGTTCGAAACCTGAGCGACGATGATGCTGACCCGCCGACGCGGGTCACGAAGGTCGTTTCGTCCCTTCGACCGGACCCGAGGGAGGTCACGCACGACCTCAGATACCTTCACGACCTGTCGCAGCGGGATGCGAAGGAAGTTGACTACGTTCATGACCCATCACGCTGGGTACGAAAGAAGATCGATGACCTTCGCATCCCGCCTCGATGGGTCGCGAAAGATCTTGACGATGTCGGCGTCCTCTCGAGGCGGGATCCAAAGGTAACAATTGACCTTCGATCCCCGTCAGCATGGGTGGCGAACATCGTCGACGATATTCATGTCCCAGTGCGAGGGGTCTCGAAGGTATGTGTGCTCCTTCGATCCCCGGTAGGTGAGGTCGTGAAGGTAACTGGATACGTTCCAGGCCCGTCGCATCGGGACGAGAAGTAGTTTGACGTCCTTCGAATCCCGCTCGCTCGGGTCATGAAGGTTGTTGATGTTCTTCGATCCCCCGGTGTCGGGGCGATGAAGGTACTTGAGTAATTCCGACACCCCGTTGCTCGGGTCGCGAAACTCGCTCCGGTAGTCGAGCAGGAGACGCAGTGGGAACGCCAGCGAACCACAATCCTTCGCGACCTCACGCGTCGGGTCGCGATTGCTTGTTACGGTGAGCGCATGACCTCGCTCGAGGAAGCGTTCGACGCCGCATCGTTCCGCACCCAAGGTCACGCGCTCATCGACCAGATCGCGGAGTACTTCACCCGGGTTCGTTCGACCGGGACGGATTCGATGCCCGTGCTCCCCTGGGTCGATCCGGAGTCGATGCGACGCGCCTGGCCTGCGTCCTTCGAGAAGCCTGGCGAGCAGGAGCTCTCTTCCCTCGTCGCGCGGGTCCTCGCCGAGTCGAACCACCTTCACCACCCCCGATACATGGGGCATCAGGTCGCGGTCTCGTTGCCGCTCGCGTCGCTCACCGATCTCGTCAGCTCCGTCCTCAACAACGCGATGGCCATCTACGAGACCGGGCCTGTCTCGACCTCGATCGAGCGCAACCTCGCGGCGTGGCTCGCTCGCCAGGTGGGCTTCGGGACGGGTGCGGACGGCATCTTCACGTCGGGCGGATCGGTCGGGAACCTCACGGCGCTCCTCGCGGCGCGGAGCGCGATGGCGGGGTACGACCTCTGGGAGGAGGGGAGTCACGCGGGGCCGCCGCTCGCGCTGCTGGCGTCGGAGCAGACGCATTACTGCGTGAAGCGTGCGGTGCAGATCATGGGCTGGGGCGCGAAAGGGGTGTCTCCGGTGGCCGTCGACGGCCGATTCCGCATGAAGGCGGCCGCCCTCGCCGACGCGAAGAAGCGCGCCGAGGATGCGGGGAGGCGGGTCATCGCGGTGGTGGCGAGCGCGGCGTCGACCGCGACGGGGGCGTTCGATCCGCTCGATGAGGTGGCGGACTTCTGCGAGGCGAACAAGCTCTGGTTCCACGTCGACGGCGCGCACGGGGCCTCGGCCGTCCTCTCGGAGAAGTACCGGCACCTGACGCGCGGCATCGAGCGGGCGGACTCGGTCGTGTGGGACGCGCACAAGATGATGCTGATGCCGTCGCTGCTGACGGCCGTGCTGTTCAGGGACGGGAAGCGGTCGTACGAAGCGTTCGCGCAGCAGGCGTCGTACCTGTTCGACGGCGCGGCGCGGCCGGAGGACGAGTGGTTCAACTCGGGGACGCGCACGCTCGAGTGCAGCAAATCGATGATGGCGACGAAGCTCTTCGTCGGCCTCTCCGTGTACGGCAAGGAGCTCTTCGCCGACTACGTGACCCGCATGTTCGATCTCGGCGCGCGCTTCGCCGAGCGGCTCGAGACGGCGCCCGACTTCGAGCTGCCCGCCCCGCCCGACGGCAACATCGTCTGCTTTCGCTACATGCCGCCCGGTCTGGCCGTGGACAAGGACGCGCTCCAGCTGAAGATCCGTCGGCAGATCCTCGGCGACGGCTCGTTCTACATCGTCCAGACACGCCTCCCTTCGGGCCTCCACCTCCGCGTGACCTTCATGAACCCCTTCACCTCGGCCGCGGATCTCGACGCCCTCATCGACCGCGTCCGCGCGGCAGCGTAAAACACGGGATGCCTTCGCGCTTGCTGGCCGTGAGCACCTCGCGTCTGCTCGAGGTGCCGTACCGCGGCGAGACGATGACGACAGGGATCTACAAGCGCGCCATCAGCGGGCGCGCCTGGGTATCGAGCGTCACGGTCGGCGACGACGAACAGGCCGACCGGGACTACCACGGGGGACCTGATCGCGCCGCGTACGCGTATCCCGTCGAGCACTATGGGCACTTCGCCGACGTCCTGCCGGAGGGGTGGTCGCCAGGCCTGTTCGGCGAGAACTTCACGACCGAGGGGCTCGACGAGGCGACGACCCAGATGGGGGACGTCTTCGGCATCGGAGGCGCGGTCTTCCAGGTCACCGAACCGCGCGGGCCGTGCTTCAAGCTCGCGCACAAGCTCGAGGCCCCGGCGTTCCCGAAGCGGATGCTGAAGGCGGGGAAGCTCGGCTTCTACCTGCGCGTGCTGAAGGAGGGATACGTGGAGGCGGGCGACGCGATCACGCAGCTCTCGCGCGAGCCCCACGGAGTGACGGTGGCGGAGCTCATCGAGACGCGCTGGTCGAAGCCTCGCGATCTCCCCGCGCTCGAGCGGGCGCTCTCGGTGCCGAGCCTGTCCGAGAGCTTGCGCGAGACCCTCGTGCGGATGCGCGACGCAGCCGGAGGGGATTCACAGAAAGATCGAGAGATCGGAAGGTGAATGAACCTACGTTCTTGTGATCTTCCGAGATTCCTGTCCGTGTCTTCTCGTTCTCGCTTCTTCGCGCGGGACGCAAGATCAATGCGCCAGGATCGAGGTGATGCCACGCCTCTTGACGCCCCGCGCAGCTTTGGTCTGATTCGACGATGACGATGACCGACGCGGCGCTGCCTCGCACAGGCGCACCGGCAGCCCGAAAGAAGGCCGTCGCGCTCATCCCGCTCGTCGCGGCGACCTACTTCATGGTGTCCGGCGGGCCGTTCGGTCTCGAGGATCTCATCGCGGCGACCGGTTACTCGCGCGCGATCGCCATCCTCGTCGTGACGCCGATCATATGGAGCCTCCCGGTCGCGATGGCGGTCGGCGAGCTGGCCGCCGCATACCCGGACGAGGGCGGCTACTACGCATGGGTGAAGCGCGCGATGGGGCCGTTCTGGGGGGTCCAGGAGGCGTGGTTCTCGATCGCCGCGAGCTTCTTCGACCTCGCGATCTATCCGGTGCTCTTCACGCGCTACCTCGCGCAGCTGTGGGCCCCCGCGGGGACGCCGGCCGTGGGCATCGCGATCGGCGTCGGGCTCATCGCCGCGGCCACCGCCGTGAACATGTGGGGGGCGCGCGCGACGACGGACGCGTCGGTGCTGATGGGCATCGCGCTGCTGAGCCCGTTCGTGGCGCTCGCGATCGCGGCGTACGCTGGGCCGGTCGAGGCGCCCACCACGGCGAGCACGACGAGCGGGCCGATCCTCGGCGGGCTGGCGGTCGCGATGTGGAACTACATGGGCTGGGACAACGCCTCGACCATCGCGGGCGAGGTCGACGACCCGGGGCGCACCTATCCGAGGGCGATGTTCATCACCGTCGCGCTCGTCGCGCTCACGTACATCATCCCGGTCGCTGCCGTCGCGCACACCGGGCTCGCTCCCGCGTCATGGACCGAGGGGACGTGGGCGATGGCCGGGGAGAAGCTCAGCGGGCCTCACCTCCGCGTCGCCATCGCGGTCGCAGGGATGGTCTCGTCCGGAGGGATGCTGCTCACGCTCGTCCTCTCGTACTCGCGTCTTCCCCTGGTGCTCGCGAGGGACGGCTACCTCCCTTCGTGGTTCGCGAAGACGAGCGCGAAGACCGGAGCGCCGTGGGTCGCGCTGATCGTGTGCGGCGTTCTCTATGCGGCCTGCCTGGGGCTGGGCTTCAAGAGGCTCGTGCAGCTCGACGTCATCATCTACGGAGCCAGCCTGCTGCTCGAGTTCGTGGCGCTGGCGGTGCTGCGCGTGAAGGACCCGGAGACGAAGAGGCCGTTCAGGGTTCCTGGCGGGCTGCCCGGTGCCGTGCTGCTCGGCGTGGTTCCGATGGGGCTCATCGTGTTCTCGATGGTGACGGCGCAGAGCGAGGAGGGGGGAGGGTGGGTCGTGGGGATCGTCGCGGGGGTCGTGGTGGTCGGGCTCGCGCTTTCGGGAGCGCGGCGGTTCACGGCGGCGGGGCGTGCGGCGATGGCGTGAGCGTTCTGCGCTCTCGCGACGACGATCGCGAGAACGACCGCGATGGCGACCGCGACCACGACCACGACCACGACCACGAGCACGACCACGACCACGACCACGACCACGACCTCGACCTCGACCTCGACCACGACCACGACTTAGTGGGGAGCCCCTTGCAGGTTCTGGGTGGGCTGGAGCTCGACCTGACACAGCACGGGTGCCCCCCACGCCGTGCTCACGGGGACCGTCAGCGCCCATGCGCCCCACGGGTCCCCTCGATGCAGTTGCGCCGGCCGCTCCTGTCGGAGGTCGGCGATCTGCGGGCCGACGACCTCGGGCGGAGTGGGGGAGGCAAAGACGTACAAGACAGGGTTCTCCCCGAGACGAAAGAACACCTGCGGCACGTCATGATCGATCTCGCCTGTCGCGGTCACGACTCCGTCCTTCAGGGAGCACGACGTCGTGCGAACCATGACGTCGCTGGAGTCTCTCGTGAGCGCGAGAGGTTGCGCCTTGTGTCCGGCGGACGGCGCTGGCGCAGTCGCCGTGACCGGGGGAAACGAACGATGCATCGGCTGCACGGCCACCTGGCAGCTCTCGGGGCGCTCCTCGGGCGAGGGGGAATTGATACCGACGGTGATGCTCCAGGGCTTCGTGTCGGTCATCGGGTGCTGGCCGTGACTGCCTGCCAGCTGATTGCCAATCTCCATGCCCCCGCGTGGCCCGCCGTACACATACAGATTCACGACGCCGCCGACGCGTAGGTAGCTCTCGGGAATGTGGTCCCCGCGGTAGCCACCCGTCGCAGTGACCTTCCCGTCCTTGAGGATGCACGACGTGGGCACGAGGTTCGAAGGATCCGGGAGCCCCGAGGCGAGATGGTCGCCGGCCTCCACGGAGATCGGGAGCGAGCGCGCTCCGGGCGGTGCCATCGCCGTGATCGACACGACGGGGATCGCTGGCCGCTCGCTCGCGTCGTCGTCGTCGGCGACCGCGACGGACGGAGAGGGAGGCGCGGGCACTACCGATGAAGCCACGCTCGCGGACACGGCCAGCGGAGGCTCGGGGCGTGGCTCGACGCCTCCCTCGCACCCGGTGAGCCCGGTCGCTGCGGCAACTCCGACGACCACACCGAAGAATGACTTCATGGGCCGCGTCCAGTGCACCTCGTGCGCCAGAGTGAGTCGCCGCGATTCGCGGCCGCTGCGTCGACGGACAGCCATGGAGGCGTGGCTCCCCGCCCACGTCCGCGTGCGCAGCACGACACGTTTCGAGCACGACCGGGCTCGCAGAGAGTCCACGCTCTCGGTCTCTCGCAGACTCCAGCCGAACCGTGTGATACTCGCGAGGTGAGCACGGTCTCGACGGCAATGCCTGGCGGCGCTCGTGGACCACGTCGGCCGAGGCGAAGAACCGGCGGCACGCTTCTCTGTCTCTCCCTCACGCTGGGCACGCTCGAGGGGTGTGCGGCGCTCGTCGGGCTGGACGACCCAGTGCTGCTCGACGCGAGCACCGTCGCTCCGCTCGACGCGTCCTCGCGGGCGGACGCGAAGTCGGATGCTCGCGGTGTCGATGCGGGGCATCCGAAGGACGGCGCGAGCGTCGACCACTCGACGCCGTTCGACCGCGCGGCATCCTTCGACCACGTGGCACCCCTCGACCAGAACGCTCCTTTCGATGGCGTCGCGTCCACCGACGTCCGATCGCCGCCCGACGCGGGGACTCCGTGCACTGTGAATCAAGAGTGCCCGGGTGTCTGCGTCGGCGGATTCTGCGGACCGTGCTCGGCGACGCTCGCTTGTGCCTCGGCGGACATGTGCGTCGCCGGCATGTGTGAGCCTTGCGTGTGCCCGGGCGGTGCCGCGTGCAGCAACGGCAGCTGCGGCGCCGCATGCACCGCGAGTGCGGTCTCTTTCACGTATACCGGTGGCCCGCAGTACGTCGCGGTTCCACCTGGCTGCACGAGGGCGATCTTCAAGGCCGAGGGGGGTGGCGGCGGTAGCGCGACGCCAGGCGGCGCAGGCGGCGGTGGCGGCGCTGCGGCGGGAACGCTGGCGCTGGCAGGGCTGAGCGAGCTGACGATCGTGGTCGGAGGCGGCGGTGGCCCGATGGCGTTCGGGACCAAGGCCGGAGGGCCGTATGTCGGCGGCGCTGGCACGTGCACCGCTGGTAGCGGCGGCGGCCTGACGGGGGTGTTCTCGGGGTCGGGCGCTCCGACTCAGGCCACGGCACTCCTCATCGTGGGTGGCGGCGGCGGAGGCACAGCGACCGGGAGCATCGAGACCGGCGGCGGAGGAGGAGGTCTCTCCGGTGTCGCGGCCACCAACACCAGCGGCACCGCAGGCGGCGGAACACAGACGATGGGTGGCGTTTCGACGGTCGTCGGCATGCCGGGGTTGGGCATGCCGGGGTTGCCGGGGGCGGCGCTCGCGGGCGGCGCAGGCGTGAGCTGCGGGGGCGGGGGCGGGGCCGGGTACTGGGGCGGAGCCGGCGGCGGGTTCGCCAATGGAATGGCGATCCCCGGAGGCGGTGGGTCCGGCTTCATGGCGCCGGGCGTATCCGCGGCGTTCAGCGCGGGAGCTGGCGCTGCGGGCGCGGTCGGAGCGGTCGCGCTCGAGTTCGAGTGAGGCTTGCTGAGTAGAGCGCAGTCACCCGCACCTCGACGATAAGGCACTTTCAGCCCGATCAGGTGCAGGAGCCTGCGCTCGCACGACGCTTCGCGTGGGGTGCACGCGTGCTCTCGCGCGGCAGCGCTTCCCGGACCCGCTCCTGCACGCTTCTGCATCTCGTGAGGGTGCGGGTCCCTACGTGACAGCTGCTACCAGAGCACGACCTCTGCGCCGCCCAGGATCTCCAGATTGTCCGCCGGCCCGCTGAAGCCGGCGCTGAGGACGTCGCGCACGTCGACGCGAACGGAGAAGCGGTCGTTCAAGCGCGCCAGGTAGCCGATCCCGAGGTGGCCGCGGAAGGCTTCGCCCGTGCCGAGGTTCGTCCCGTTGCTGGCCTTCGGCGCCGACACGACCTGGTACACGCCGAGGCCCCCCTCGACGACGGGTGTCCAGCCTCCGCGGAAGACATGAAAGACCGCGTTCGCGTCGTACGAGAGCCCCATCGCGAAGGGGTACGTGCTCGGAAGGCCCAGCCAGTGCACCTCCGCCTCGAGCGCGAGCCGTGGCAAGACCTGCGCGCCGATCCGGAGCCCCGCCATGCCCGAGGTGCCCGGAGTGTTCTTGGTTCCGCTCTGCGCCACGAACGCGTTCTGACCGAGGTTCCAGTTGGCGAGGACCAGGTTCGCTCCCCCCTCGACTCCCAGGTAGAGCGCGGGAGCCTTGAAGCCTCTCACCGTCTTCGGCGGCGCCACGGCGACGGTGCGATCCTCCGTCATGTCGACGGTCGTCGTCCACGGCGCGCGGTTCGGGCCCGTGATGGTGATCACGTGACGCCCTACGAGGAGACGCACTCCGGTCGCGGCTGTCGCATCGACGATCCTTCCGTCGACCGTGACCACGAGGCCGGCATCGTTCGGCAGCGTGACGTAGCCGCCAGGCGCGATGGGTACGAGCGCGGCGGTGAGCGGGACGGCGCCCCCCACGCAACGGATGGCGAACTCCTTCGGCTCGAACTTCTCGTTCGTCACGACGAGCTTGTGGTCGCCAAGCGCGACGCGAAGCGCGGCGGGGACGGGTACGGGGGGCGCGCCGTCGAGCGTTGCGCGGCTCGTCGCCGGAGTCGCGTTGACCGAGACGTCGCACCCCTTGGTGCGCAGGGGGAGGTCGATGCTGGTGGACTCTCCGGCCTCGAGGGTCACATCGCGCTCCACCTCCTCGTAGCCGTCGATGACCGCGATGACCTTGTGCGCCCCCGGCAGCACGGACTGCTCGAACGGCGTCGTACCCTGTACGCCCAGCCCCTTGCTGTCGAGATAGATGTTGGCGCCGGGCGGCGTCGAGCGGACGATGAGCCTCGAGACCGAGCGCCCCTCGATGCTCCGGATGAGCGCTTCGATCGAGGCCTTCTTCGGCGTCGATGGCTCGAGCTTGAGCGCCAGCGTCAGCTGGTCCTTCGCCAGGCCGAGGTTTCCGATCTTGAGATAGACGTTGCTCAGGTAGAGCGCAGCCTTCGAGGTCGGGTGCGCGGCGATGGACGCCTTCAGCTCGTCGGTCGCCTTCTTGTAGTCCCCCTCCTGGAAGTAGCGCACCCCCGCGAGGTAGTGCGCGTCGGGCGCCTGCGCGGCAGCGGTCGCGGAGGCGAGCATCAGCGTCGCGGCGACGCTTAGCCTCCGCGCGACGCGTAGGAGTGACGGGAGTGAGCGGCGCTGCTTCGTTTCGAGGCGAGGATTCATGAGGCTCTGGTTGGGATGGTTCTGCGTTACGGCGCGCACGCGACCTGAACGTACATGTGCTTCCCGGTGAACTCGCACGGGTCACCGAAGGTGGCGTTGTTCGACGGGAAGCTGCAGGAGGACTGGTTCAGGCAGAACGAGGAGGTGATCGGGACGGAGTCGGAGTTGTTGCACCCGCCCAGGGTGAACGCTCCGCACGACCCGTTCGGCGTCCCGTAGCTCGCGAACGTGATCTGCCGGATGACGAGACCAGGGGGGCAGTTGAGCGAGATGGACTGGCTCTCGTTGGCGGTCTCGCTGCACTCGATCGTGCTCGTCACGCAGGAGCCCGTGTCGCAGATCGTGCCGCCCGGGCAGACGATGTTGCAGCCGCCGCAGTTGTTCGGGTCGGTCACCGTGTCGATCTCGCATCCGTCGCCGGCCACGCCGTTGCAGTTGGCGTATCCCGAGTTGCAGGCGCCGACGCTGCAGGCCCCGCTGATGCAGCCGTCCGACGCCACGTTCGGGAGCGAGCAGAGATCCCCGCAGCCGCCGCAGTTGCTCGGGTCGAAGCGCGTGTCGGCGCAGGTGTTCGAGCAGATCACGAGCGGCGCCGGGCAGCTCTCGGTGCACGAGCCGTTCGTGCACACCTGGCCCGCAGCGCACCCGTTGCCGCACCCGCCGCAGTTCTTGCCGTCGCTCTGGAACGTCGTGCAGAACGCCGCGGTGCCCACGCCGCACGCGTTGGGGGTCGCGGTCGGGCAGGCGCACGCCCCGTTGCACTGCTGCCCGGCGGGGCAAATCCCTCCGCAGTGGCCGCAGTTGTCCGTGTCGCTGCTCAGGTTCGCGCACACGCCGCCGCAGTTGCTGAGCCCCGCCTGGCAGGAGAGCGCGCACGTGCCGGACGAGCACACCTCGCCCGCCGGGCACGCGTGCGCGCACCCGCCGCAGTTGTTGATGTCGGTCTGCTCGTTCACGCAGAGGCCGGAGCAGTTGGTGAGGTTGGTCTGGCACGACAGCGCGCACGCGCCGTTCGAGCAGACGTCGCCGGCGGGGCAGGTGTTCGCGCACGCGCCGCAGTTGTGGTTGTCGGTCTTCTCGTTCACGCAGACGCTCGAGCAGTTGGTGAGGCCGGCCTGGCAAGAGAGGGAGCACGTGCCGTTCGAGCAGAGCTCACCGGCAGGGCAGACGCTGTTGCACCCGCCGCAGTTCGCCGCGTCGGTCTTCTCGTTGACGCAGACGCCGCCGCAGGCGGTGAGCCCCGTCTGGCAGGAGAGCGCGCATGTTCCGTTCGAGCAGATCGATCCGGTCGCGCAGGCGTTCCCGCACGCGCCGCAGTTCTGGTTGTCGTTCTTCTCGTTGACGCACGTGCCCGAGCAGAGAGTCAGCGTCGCCTGGCACGACGCCACGCAGTTCCCGCTCGAGCAGACCTGGCCCGCGGCGCAGGCACTCCCGCACGTGCCGCAGTTGGCACGATCGGTCTTCACGTTCGTGCAGGTCCCGCTGCAGCTCGTTAGCCCCGCCTGGCACGAGAGCGCGCATGTCCCGCCGGAGCACACGTCTCCCGCCGCGCACGACTGCGCGCAGCCGCCGCAGTTGTGGTTGTCGGTGAACTCGTCGACGCAGACCGCCGCGCAGTCGGTCAGCCCCGCCTGGCACGAGACCTGGCAGACGCTGCTCGTGCAGGTCTCTCCCGCGGGGCACGCGTCCCCGCAGCCGCCGCAGTTGGCGTTGTCCGACGTCGGGTCCGTGCAGACCCCGCCGCACAGGTTGAAGCCCGCCTGGCACGTCGGTGCGCAAGTCCCGCCCGAGCACACGTTGCCTGCCGCGCACGGCTGACCGCACGCCCCGCAGTTGCCGTTGTCGGTCTGCACGTTCGTGCACACCCCCGAACAGCTGATGAGCCCGGCCTGGCAGCTGAGCGCGCAAGAGCTGCTCGAGCAGACCTCGCCTGGGGGGCACGCCGTGCCGCAGGCGCCGCAGTTGTCGTTGTCCGAGGTCTCGTTCACGCAGGCGCCCGTGCAGTCGGTCAGCCCGGCCTGGCAAGAGACGGCGCAATGCCCGGCGGAGCACACGTCGCCCGCGGGGCAGGCCGTGCCGCACGTGCCGCAGTTCGCGAGGTCCGACGCGGTGTTGGTGCAGAGGCCGCCGCACTCGGTCAGCCCGACCTGGCAGCTCACGAGGCACGCGCCGGACGAGCAGACCGTGCCGGCGCCGCACACGCTCGCGCAAGTCCCGCAGTTCGCGTCGTCCTGCTGCAGGTTCACGCATGTCCCGCCGCAGTTCGTCTGCCCCGCCGCGCAGGTCAGACCGCACGCCGAGCTCGAGCAGATGTTCCCTGCCGGGCACGCCGTACCGCACGTGCCGCAGTTGTGGTTGTCGTTGGTCTCGTTGACGCAGGTGCCGCTGCAGTTGGTGAGCCCCGTCTGGCACGTGAGCCCGCACTTGCCCGCGACGCAGACGTCGCCGGCCGGGCAGACGTTCGCACACGTGCCGCAGTTGCCATCGTCCTTCTGCAGGTTGACGCAGGTGCCTCCGCAGTTCGTCTCGATCGACGCGCACGTCAGACCGCAGCTCCCTGTCGAGCACACGTCGCCCGCCGCGCACGGGCTCGCGCACGTCCCGCAGTTCTGGTTGTCGTTCTGCTCGTTGACGCAGACGCCGTTGCAGTTCGTCAGGCCGCTCTGGCAGGTGAGGCTGCACGTGCCCGCCGAGCAGACGTCTCCCGCCGGGCATGCCATGCCCGCGCTGCCTCCGGGCATTCCGCACGCGCCGCTTGCTCCGCAGTAGCCGGGGCTGGTCGCAGGGTCGATGCAGGTGCCACCGCAGTTGATCTCGGTCCCCGGGCACGACACGGCGCACGCGCCGTTGGCGCAGACGCTCCCGTGCGCGCAGACCGCCCCCGCGCTCCCCTTTGCTGCCACGCCGCAGCCCGTCGTGGCACCGCAGTACCCGGGGTTGGTCGCGGGGTCGATGCACTCGCCGCCGCAGTTGATCTCCGTCCCGGGGCAGGAGACCGCGCAGGTGCCGTTGGCGCAGACGTTCCCGTTCGCGCAGACCGCACCGACGCTCCCCTGGCCGCTCATGCCGCAGCCGAGCGTGGCGCCGCAGTAGCCCAGGCTCGTGCTCGGATCCACGCACGTGCCGGCGCAGTCGATCTCGCTGCCTGGGCACGAGACGGCGCAGACGCCGTCCGCGCAGACGGTGCCGTTCTGACAGACCGCCCCCGCGCTCCCGCCGCTCATGCCGCAGCCCGCGGTCGCTCCGCAGTAGCCGAGGTTCGTCAACGGATTGATGCATGTGCCTGTGCAATCGATCTCGGCTCCGGGGCACGAAACCGCGCAGACGCCGCCGGCGCACACGTTCCCGTTCATGCACGCCGTTCCGGCGCTCCCGGTACCCGCCGTACCGCAGCCGGCCGTCGCTCCGCAGTAGCTCAGGTTCGAGGTTGGATCGATGCAGACGCCGCCGCAGTCGATCTCTGCGCCGGGACACGACACGGCGCACACGCCGTCGGCGCAGACCTTCCCGTTCGTGCAGGCGGCGCCGGCGGTTCCTCCGCTCACGCCGCAGCCCTTGGTGGCGCCGCAGTTGGCGAGGTTGGTCGCCGGGTCGATGCAGCTCCCGCCGCAGTCGATCTCGGTGCCGGGGCAAGACACGGCGCAGGCGCCCTGGTTGCAGGCGTTGCCGCTCATGCAGACGGTACCGGCGCTCCCCTTGCCCGACACGCCGCAGCCGACCGTCGCGCCGCAGTAGCTGACGTTGTTCGCCGGGTCGATGCAGCTTCCGCCGCAGTCGACGTCCGTCCCCTGGCACGAGACCTCGCACGAGCCGCTCGAGCAAGCGGAGCCCGACGGGCAAACGACGCCGCACTTGCCGCAGTTGTTCGGGTCGGACTGAGTCTCCCGGCAGGTCTGGCCGCACAGGGTCGTGCCGCCGCCGCACGTGAGCGCGCACGCCCCGCTCGAGCAGACGTTGCCGCCGGTGCAGGCCTTTCCACACCCCCCGCAGTTGTCCGGGTCGGTCTGGGTGTCGACGCACGCGCCGCCGCACGCGCTCTTGCCGGTGCAGATGAGCCCCCCATCCGCCGCGGTGGCGTCCGACCTCGGCGAGGAGCCGTTCTCCCAGCACGTCATCGTACCCGCGCAGTAGTAGTTGCTAGGGCAGTCGGCGCTCGTCGCGCACGGAGCGAGCCCGTTGGCGAGGTTGGTGCTGGAGCACCCGGTCACACCGAGGACGGACAGGAGGAACGCGAGGACAAGGCATGCAGGGCGGAAGGTCATAGGATGGTTCGGTCTCTCCGTGTCGCCCCCCGACGCCAAGCACGGACAGTCCAGGGTACGCGGGCAGCGCAGCTCGTGGGAAGAAAGATGGGGAGAGCCTCCCTGCGAGAGGGTCGACGTCACCGCACGTCTCCCCGCGGCTGAGGTCCGGGGAGCGGCCGCGCTCCCCGCCAATTCTCCTGGAAGGCATGAGGGAGGCTGCCGACCGACGCCGTGAGAATTGAAAGAAGCCCGGCTGGGGTCCGGGGAGCGGCCGCGCTCCCCGCCAATTCTCACGGAAGGCAGGAGGGAGGCTGCCGACCGACGCCGTGAGAATTGACTAAGAGGTGCAGGTTCCGTTGACGCAGAACTGGAACGCGCCGCAGGGCTTCCCGCAGCCGCCGCAGTTGTTCGGGTCGGTCAGCACGTCGACGCACGCGCCGCTGCACTCGTTCGTCGAGGAGCCGCACGAGCAGGTGCCCGCCTGGCAGATCGCGCCGGGCGCGCACGGGGTCCCGCAGGCGCCGCAGTTGGTCGGGTCGATCGTCGTGTCGGTGCAGAGGCCGTTGCAGAACGATTCGCCGACGAGGCACGCGCACGTGCCGCCGTTGCAGGTCTGGTTCGCGGGGCACGCGTTGCCGCACGCGCCGCAGTTGCCGGGGTCGTTCAGCGGAGCGACGCAGTTCCCGTTGCACGGGAGGAACCCGCTCGCGCATACGCACGCGCCGCGGTGGCACGTGTCTCCGGGGGAGCACACGGCGCCGCACGCGCCGCAGTTCTCCGGGTCTCGCTCGGTGTTCGAGCAGCCGCCGCTGCAGGTCGTCTCGCGCGTGTTGCACGCCGTCGCGCAGGTGCCGTGATTGCAGATGCTCCCTGCGGCGCAGGCGTTCCCGCACGCGCCGCAGTTCTTGGGGTCGAGAGAGAGCTCGACGCACCCGCCTGGGCAGAACGTGTCGCCCGGAGGGCACTGGCACGCCCCGGACGAGCACACCTGACCTGCGCCGCACGGGCGTCCGCACGCTCCGCAATTCTTCGGGTCGCTCTCGGTGTCGGTGCAGCCGTCCGCGCACGCCGCCTCGCTGCCGGGGCATTCACACTTCCCGTTCGCGCACGGCTGGCCGCCGCCGCACGCCTTCCCGCACGCGCCACAGTTCAGCGCGTCGGACTCCGTCGACGCGCACGTGGACCCGCACGCGGTCGTTCCGCCGGGGCAACCGCACGAAGACGAGAGGCAGACCTGGGTCGCCCCGCACGCGCTGCCGCAGCCGCCGCAGTTGAGCGGGTCCGCGGTCGTGTCGACGCAGGCGCCGCCGCAGGTCGAGAACGGCGCGACGCACGCACCGACGCAGGTGCCGGACTGACAGAGCGGGGTCGCTCCGGAGCACGCGGTCCCGCACGCGCCGCAGTTCTTCGGGTCCGAGCCGAGCTGGTCGCAGGTGTCGCCGCACGAGGTCTGTCCGTGGGCGCACGTGCACTTTCCCGCCGCGCAGGCACCGCCAGGGGGGCACTCGGCCCCGCACTTTCCGCAGTTCGCAGGGTCGTTCGACTCGTTCACGCACGCCGAACCGCACATGCTCAGCCCGACCGCGCAGGCGGATCCGCACGCGCCGTTCGAGCACACGAGCCCGGTCGCGCAAGTGTGCCCGCACGACCCGCAGTTGCCCGGATCGCTTGTGGTGTCGGTGCAGGAGCCCGAGCACGAGGTCTCGGTCCCGGCGCAGGCGGTGGACGGGGCGAGCCCGCAGTTCCCGCTGATGCACTGGTAGCCGGTCGTACAGCTCGCGTTCGTCGTGCACTGGACGGTCTCGCCGCCACAACAGAGGAGCAGGACGAGTGCGAAGAGGAAGAGGCCTCCGAGGCGTACGAGGGCCGGGAAGGAGAAGCGAGGGGGCAAGCTCATGCCCCATAGTGTCACGCGGCGGGAAAAGGGATCACGAGTCGACCCCTCGACCCGCGTTGACGGCAGACACGCCCGTCCGTACAAGCGGCCCCACGAGGTTCCCCATGTCGCTCTTCTCGTCTCGATTGCACGAAGCCGAAGGCACGCTCGCCGAGCACGTCACGATGGGCGAGTGCTGGGCGCGCGACGGTCTCCAGAACGAGGCGCAGTTCGTTCCGACGGAGCTCAAGGTCGAGATGATCACCGGCATGGTCGACGCCGGCTTCAAGCGCATCGAGGCCACCAACTTCGCGCACCCGAAGTATCTGCCTCAGTTCTCCGACGCCGAGGAGGTCCTGCGGCGAATCCCGCGGAAGCCCGGCGTGCACTACCGCGGCATCTGCACGACGATGAAGGGGGTCGAGCGCGCCGTGGCGTCGAAGCGCGCGGGGTTCGGCGTCGACGAGATCGCCTTCGTCATCTCGGGGAGCGAGGCGCACAACCGCGCGAACGTGAAGATGTCGCACGCCGAGAACCAGGCGGCGCTCGAGGGGATGGCGCGCCTCGCGATCGACACGGGGCACGAGGTGTTCGGCTGGGTCCTCACGAGCTTCGGGTGCCCGATCCAGGGGGATGTTCCGGTGAAGGACGTCGTTCGCCTCGGCAAGTGGTGGCGCGACATCGGGGCGACGTACGTCGGCTTCGGTGACACCACCGGGGTCGCGAACCCGCGCCAGGTGAGCCAGTTCTATTCGGACGTGATCGCGTCCGGGATCCCGAAGGACCGCCTCGTCGCCCACTTCCACGACACGCGAGGCTGGGGCATGGCCAACACGCTCACCGCGCTCAGCTTCGGGCTCCGCTTCGCCGACGGCTCGCTCGGGGCGATCGGCGGGCAGCCGAAGACCGGGGCGGCCGACTACCACCGCGGGTTCACCGGGAACACCTGCACCGAGGACCTCGTAGGCATGCTGGAGGAGATGGGCGTGAAGACCGGCATCGACCTCCGCGCGCTCATGACGCTCGGTGCGCGCGCCGAGGCCGTCCTCGGGCGCCGGTTGCGGAGCAACTTCCTGATGGCGGGCCCCGTCCCGCACAAGGGGATCGTCTACGACAAGGAGCACGGCATCGTCGCGCCGCGTGCGCCGGCCGCGCGGCCGTCGAGCCCCGCGCTCGAATAGCCGCACCGTTCTCGGGAGGCGCCTCGGCGCGCAACCACGCACGAACGACTGTATAGTCGCCGCCATGAGAACCACGTCGCCTGGGCCGCTCGCGCTCCTCCTCGTCGCGCTCGCCGGTTGCTCCGGCGGGGCCACGACCGTAGCGCCGACCGACGCCGGTGAGGTATGCGGCAGCGTGGCGACGCTCTGCTGCGGCGGCGTGGCATGCGACAACGGCCTCACGTGCACGGCAGGCGTCTGCCTCGGGACTCGCCAGCTTCCGCCGGTCCCCGATGCGGATCATCTCCAGGACGCCACCGTCGCCGTCGATGCACCCGCGGCGTGCACGAACGGCGCGATCCGGTGCGAAGGCGAGCAGCCCGAGACGTGCTCTTCGGGGTCGTGGCAGCCGCTCGGCTCGTCGTGCGCGAACCTTCCCGGTCTGTCGTGCGTCGGCGGCGTGTGTCTCGATTGCACCGGCGGGACCCGTGGGTGCCTCGACGGTGGCTCGGGCTCCGGCAGCGGGTCATCGTCGTCGAGCGCGGACGGCTCAGCGAGCGGGGCGTCCTCGTCGACGAGCGGGTCGTCGGGAAGCACGACGGGCTCCAGCGGCTCCAGCGGATCGGGCACGGGAGACGGAGGCGCGCACAGCAGCTCGAGCTCGACGGGGCCGGCGTGCCCCTATGCGAGCACCGACACCGTCGATCACGACGGCGACGGATGGTCGAACGCCGAGGGGGACTGCAACGACTGCAACCGCTTCATCAACCCCGGCGCGTACGACATTCCCGGCAACGGGATCGACGAGGACTGCGACGGGACGGCAGACGACGAGCCGACGGGCTGCGACGAGTCGCTCACCGCGGTCGCGACGACGGTCGGCACCGACGGCGCCAAGGCGATGGATCTCTGTCGCACCGCGCAGGCCTCCCCGCCGCTGCCCACGAGGACGTGGGGCGTGGTGTCGGCCGAGTATGTCCCCCCGGACGGGACCACGGTGACTGCCGCGAGCGTCGCGAACTTCGAGCTCGGATTCGGCATCCTCGGACCCACGTTCGGGACCTCGAACTCCACGCGACACGGCGCGCACATGCTCGGCATCTCGTCCGGCACCGCGCGGCAACCGACCGACCCCGGCTACCAGAACGTGTCCGGCTTCGACAAGGGCTACACCTCCGGCGCCCCGAGCGGCTTTCCGGGGCAGACCCCCGCGTGCGGCACGCTCACGTTCGGCGCACCGCACGACGGAGCCGCTCTGAGCCTCGTCATTCGCATCCCGACGAACGCGGTGACGATGTCGTTCGACTCGAACCTCTTCTCGTACGAGTTTCCGGACTGGGTGTGCAGCGTCTACAACGACACGTACGTCGTCATCATGACGCCGCCGATCGCCTCCGAGCCGGCGACCGCGAACGACAACGTCGCGTTCGACCCGTCGGGCAACAGCATCAGCATCGACAGCAGCTTCCTCAGGGTCTGCGACCCGACGACCACCGCGGGAATGAGCGGCGCAGGGCCGATGGCGGGCGCCTACGCGTACCCGTGCGCCGAAGGGCCTTCCAAGCTCCTGGGGACCGGCTTCGGCGTCGACACCACGGGCGACATTGACCACGCGTCGACGGACTGGCTCACCACGACGGTCTCCGTCGCGGCGCTCCAGGGCAAGCAGGTCGCGCTGCTCTTCGCGGTGTGGGACTCGACCGACGGGGTCCTCGACACGACCGTGCTCATCGACAACTTCTCGTGGACCTTCGCGACCGCGCCGAACACCGTGCTGCCCGCTCCGGTCGTTCCCGTCACCACGGAAGACTGAGGCGCGAGCCTGACGCCCGGCGTCGATCCGTCGTAAGACCGACGCACCATGCGGCAATTGATCCCCCTACGTCAGCGCCGGATCGACTGGCTGATCCTCGGCTTCTTCATCGTCAACCTGACGTTCATCACGTACATCGTCGACATCGAGCAGCTCGTGATCGCGGACCGCGCGCACTTCGAGTATCCGCTGTGGCCGCCGCACGCGATGGTCGACCTCGTGCACTGGTGGGGCGACAACTTCGACCCGCTGCTCATCGCGAGACCGCAGTGGTGGAAGGCGACGATCTGGCTCGACTCGCTGATGTTCGGGCCGTTCTACGCGGTCGCGATCTACGCGATCGTGAAGGGCAAGGAGTGGATCCGCGTCCCGGCGATATTCTGGTCCGGCGTCATGTTCGCGAACGTGAGCATCATCATGTTCGAGGAGCTGACCGGTCCGCACCGGACGCCCGCCGTCTTCACCGTCACGGCCGCGAACATTCCCTGGTGGGTGCTGCCGTTCGTCGTCGCGTGGCGGTTCCGCGGCGAGCACCCGTTTACTCGCGAAGCGTCTCTCGCCGCATGAGCGCGTCGTTCCTGGAGAGGTACGGGAAGGTCGCGATCGTCGCGGGCGCATCGGAGGGGCTCGGGGCCGCGTTTGCGGAGGCGGTCGCGCGGCGCGGGCTCGACCTCGTCCTGATCGCACGCAGGGCGGATCTGCTCTCCGAGCTCGCCGTGAGGCTCCGGGCGGAGCACAACGTCGCGGTGACGACGATCGCCACGGACCTCGCGAAGCCGACGTTCGTGGAGCAGCTCCAGGCCGCGACGCGTGACCTCGAGGTGGGCCTCGCGATCTACAACGCCGCGAAGTCGATGACGGGGCCGCTGCTCGACAGCTCGCTCGAGGACGCGCTCTCCGTCGTGGACGTGAACGTCGCCGGGCCGATCCGCTTCGTCCACGCGACGGTCCCCGCGATGCGCGCGCGGCGCAGAGGTGGGCTCGTGCTGATGTCGTCCCTCGCGGGTTTCCAGGGAGGCCCGCAGCTCGCTGCGTACGCCGCGAGCAAGGCGTTCAACGTCGTGCTGGGCGAGAGCCTCTGGGGCGAGCTCCGCGGGGAGGGGGTCGACGTGCTCACCTCGTGCGCCGGGGCCATTCGCACCCCGAACTACGCGAAGGCGTCGGCGGCGGAGGCTCCCGGCATGCTCGACGCGACCGTCGTCGCAGAGCTGACCCTCGACGCGCTCGGGCACGGGCCGATCTTCGTGCCGGGCGCCGTGAACAAGCTGGCGCTGTTCTTCCTGCGGCGGGTCATGTCGACGCGCGGCGCCGTGGCGACGATGCAGAAGAACATCGCGAAGACCGTCGGGCGCTCCTAGCGCGCGACCGGACTTTTGATGCGTGGCTGTGCCACCTGGCACACGGCCGCGTAGTTGCTCTGGATAGCGCATGCAGGCAGAGCCAAGGTTGGCCGTGCGGCACGTTTCGTGCTCTTTCATCTGCACCATGCCCCGTCTTCCGAGCCCTCTTCCTCGCTTCTTCATCCTGGCCTCGCTGACGGTCGCCGCGATTCACTGCGGCTCCACGGCCTCCGCACCGCTGGCGGATGCCGGCCGTGACTCCGCGACTCCGAAAGGCGACGCCGCGACGCCCAGGGGCGACTCGGCAACGCCGAAGAGCGACTCGGGTCACCCCACACCGAGGGACGCCGGCGCCGACGCGGCGAAGCCGTGCGCGCCGTCGGTCCCCACGTCGCATCGTCCTTCGGCGGCAGCCTGCTCCACGACGCGCCCACCGAGCCAGCCCGGCGACGCCGCCGCCCCCGACGGCGGCACCTTCGGATGCATGTTCGACTCGCAGTGCACGGACGGCACGAACGGTCGCTGCATGCCCGAGGGGCAGATCATCGGCTGTACCTACGACGAGTGCTCGACCGACACCCAGTGCGGAGCGAACAAGCTCTGCGTGTGCGGCACCTCCACCGGCGGCGAGGGGCGGACGGCCAACACCTGCGTGCCGTCGAGCTGCGTGCTCGACTCGGACTGCGGCACGGGCGGGTATTGCTCGCCCACGTACGACACCTCCTGCGGCCCTCGCGACGGGGTGGTCGGCTACTTCTGTCACAAGCCCGCGGACGAGTGCACCGTCGACCAGTGCGTCAACGATACTGACTGCACGGGGCCGACGGGCGGCGGGGAGCCCACGGGCGCCGGGTACTGCGCCTGGAACGCGCCCACCTCGGCGTGGACCTGCATCTACCTCGTCTGCTCGGGCTGATGAGCGCGCGGCGGCGGACCGTCATCGCTGCGGCGGCCCTCTTCCTGGGTGGCCTCCCGAGCGCGTGCGCGACCGACGGCGCCGCTCCGGTCGACGCCGGCCCGTCGATCGAGAGCCTCTATCTGACCAGCGCCTCTGCGCGTCGGGCGGCGCTCGTGGCGTCCCTGGTCAACCCCGAGAACGGATACTCCCAGCTGCGTCTCGCGCACTACGACACCGGTGACGGGCTCGACTGGTCGCGGCTGCCCGAGTCGAACCCGCGGATCGACGTGATCGCCGCGAGCGAGCTCGACGCGCCCGGCGGTGTCGCGGTCGGAGGGGCCGTGACCGCGACCGCCCACTCGATAGTGATCTCGGCGAGCGCTCTCGCCGCGGACCCTGCCGCGCTCGTCGCGCTCGGCGAGGACGCGTTCTTCCACTACCCGGTCGAGCCCTCGCTCACCGTCGAGACGGCGACCGTCTCTTGCGAGGCCTTCGCGCGCTACGGGTTCTGGACCGACGACACGCGCGGGGCCGGCGGGCTCGTGCGCCAGGCGACGCCGGACGGCAGCTCGGTGCTCGCGTTCACCTGCTCCACGTGCCACGCGGCGTCGCGCGCGGGCGCGCTCGTCGTCGGAGTCGGCAACGACGGGCTCGACCTCGGTCGCCTGGCGATCGACGCTTCGGTGGACGCGGACCCGACGATCGCCGCGCGCTTCCTCGCGTGGGGGCCGGGCCGCGTCGACGTCTCGACCACGCAGGGCACGGAGCCCGTGCGCATCGGGGACACGCGCCCCGTGGAGTGGCTCGGGTTCATTCACGCCGATGGGACGGTCGCCCTGCACGACGTGGTGTCGCTCGCGATCCGGCTCGAGACGCTGATCATCACGTCTCACGGCCTCCTCGACCGGCCGCCGCGCGCCGTCGCGCTCGGGCTCGCGGCGTACCTGGAGACGCTGGGCGCGAGCCTGAGCACGCGCCCGCCGAGCAGCCCCGCGGAGGTTCGCGGGGAGACGCTGTTCGACGCGACCTGCTCGAGCTGCCACGTGCCCCCGTCGTTCACGGGCGCCCCCGTCGCGCTCGCCGTGGTCGGGACGGACCCGACGATAGGGCTCTCGCTCGACCGAGGAACCGGCTCCTACCGTGTGCCCTCGCTGCGAGGCGTGAGCACTCGCGGCGCGCTCCTGCACGACGCCTCGCTCCCGGATCTCGACGCCCTGTTCGATCCCGCACGCGTGACCGCGGGCTATCAAGGCGGGCGTCGCGGACCGGGGCCGGTCGTCGGCCACGTCTTCGGCCTCGATCTGGGCGCAAGCGACCGCGCCGACCTCGTGGCCTACCTGCAGACGCTCTGAGCGTGTGAAACGCGGACGATCGACCCACACCCGTGGCGTCCGGCCCGTGCCTGCGCCATGCTCGGCCTCCTCCCATGCCCGAGCTCGTCCAGCTGCGCACGAAGTCCGCGTCTCGCGATCGCGGCCGCAATGACACGTCGCGCTTCCTCCCGACGACCCGTGCCGAGATGGACGCGCGCGGCTGGACTCAGCTCGACATCCTGATCGTGACGGGCGACGCGTACGTCGATCACCCTGCGTTCGGCCCCATCCTGATCGCGCGCTTCCTCGAGGGGCGTGGCTACAAGGTCGGCGTCATCGCGCAGCCCACCTGGACGTCCCCTGCCGACATCGCGCGCATGGGCTCCCCGCGGCTGTTCGTCGGCATCAGCGCCGGCAACCTCGACTCGATGCTCAACAAGCTCACCGCGCAGAAGAAGATGCGCGCGGTCGACCAGTACACCCCCGGCGGCGAGACCTCGGGGCGGCCCAACCGCGCGACCATCGTCTACTCCAACCTGTGCAGGAGCGCCTTCCCTGGCGTCCCGATCGTCATCGGCGGCATCGAGGCCTCGCTCCGTCGGATCGCTCACTACGACTACTGGTCGAACGACGTACGCCGCTCGATCCTCCTCGACGCCAAGGCCAACCTGATGGTCTTCGGCATGGGCGAGCTCGCGGCGTGGGAGATCGCGAAGCGCCTCGACGCGGGTGAGCCGGTCAAGAGCCTGACCGACATCCGAGGGACGGCGCACGTGAAGACGAGCCGTCGCGAGTGGGAGCCGCTGCTGGCGGACGCGAGCCGCTACGTCACCGACAAGAAGCTGCTCGTGCTCCCTTCGTACGACGAGGTGAAGAAGGACAAGAAGGCCTTCGCGCTCATGAGCCGGCAGTTCCAGTACGAGACCAACCCGCACAACGGGCGGCCTCTCCTGCAGGTGCACGGCGACGAGGCGGTGTACTTCAACCGCCCCAGCGAGCCGCTCCGCGAAGAGGAGATGGACGCGCTGTACGATCTGCCGTTCCAGCGTCGCCCGCACCCGAGCTACGACCGGGAGGTCCCCGCGTTCGAGACGGTGAAGCACTCGATCGTCACGATGCGCGGCTGCTTCGGCGGGTGCACCTTCTGCAGCATCACCGAGCACGAGGGGCGCGTCATCCAGAGCCGCTCCGAGGGGAGCGTGCTGCGCGAGGTGCGCGCGCTGTCGCGGATGGAGGGCTTCTCGGGCGTCCTGTCGGACCTCGGGGGCCCGACCGCGAACATGTACAAGATGACGTGCAAGGACGAGGCGACCGAGAGCGCGTGCCGCCGCCTGTCGTGCGTGCACCCGGGCATCTGCGAGAACCTCAAGACCGACCACGGCCCGCTCGTGCAGCTGATGAAGAAGGTGCGCACCGCGCCGGGCATCAAGAAGGTCTTCATCGCGTCGGGCGTGCGCTACGACCTCGCGGAGCGGAGCCCGGAGTTCATCCGCGAGCTCGCGCAGCACCACACGGGCGGCCAGCTCTCGGTCGCCCCCGAGCACCACGACCCGAACGTGCTCGAGAAGATGAAGAAGCCGCCGATCGCGAGCTACGAGCGGTTCGCGCAGGCGTTCTGTCAGGCGAGCGAGGAGGCGGGGAAGGACCAGTACCTCGTCCCGTATTTCATCAGCGGCCACCCGGGCTCGACGCTCAAGGACGCCGTGGAGCTGGGGCTGTATCTCAAGGAGCGCAACATGCGCCCGCGACAGGTGCAGGACTTCATCCCGACGCCGATGGCGATGGCGACGACGATGTTCTACACGGGCATCGATCCGCTCACGATGGAGCCGGTCTACACGGCGACGGATCTGCGCGAGAAGCGCATGATGAAGGCCGTTCTCTTCTACTGGGACCCCGAGAGCTGGCCGCTCGCGCGCGAGGCGCTCATGAAGGTCGGGCGGAAGGATCTCATCGGTCGCGCGGCGCACTGCCTCGTGCCGCCCGACTACGGAGCGACGGCGTCGCCCGCGTCACGCGGCGCGAGGCCGGGCGCGAAACCTCGCCCGGCGCCGCACCGCGGACCCGTTCGTCGCGGGTAGTCCTACTCCTTGGTGCAGTCGATCGCCGACGGCGCCTGACACGCCTCGGTGTTCTGGCCCTGGCAGTTGTAGATCGAGCAGGCGCCGGTGGAGCACTCCGCGTTGGTCTTGCAGATCTGCGCGCTCGCGAAGCCGCCGGTCGGACACGTCGTCCCCGTCTGGCAGCTGATGGAGAAGTCCCCGCTGATCGTGGTCACCATCAGGCAGCAGAGCTGACCGTCGGGGCAGTCGCTCTTCTCGTCGCAGGCCTGCTTGTTCCCGCCGCACGTCGCCGTGACCGCGAGGCACGACTGGCTCGTGCCGCTCCCGTTGCAGCACTCGTGGTTGGGGACCGCGCACTGCGCGTTGTTGCACTCGACGTTGCCCGGATCGCACGCCGCGCCGCCGTCCGGTCCGACGCAGGGGCCGGCGTCATGGGTGTCCGTCAGCGGCCCCGTGCTCGTGCTCGCGGCGCTCGTCGTCGTCCCGGAGTGAGTGGTCGTGCCGCTGCTCCCGCCCGTGGTGGTCGCGCTGCTCGTCGCCGTTCCAGTGGTCGTGCCGCTGTGCGTCGCGGTGCCGCTTGTCGTCGTCGTGCTGCTTGCGTGCGTGGACGAACCGCCGCTCGACGTGGTGGTGCTGCTGCTCCCCGAGGGGCTGCTGCTCGAGCAGTGCACGAGGACCATGCCGGCGAGCGCGGCGACAGGTGACATGCATACGAACCAGGTGCGATTCATTCGGGAGGCCTCCGCGGCGCACGATAGCAGGGGGACGGCGTCTACGGGGGCGCGTCCGCAGGGGACGCCGGCAAAGGCGGAAACGGCAGCGCGCCAGGTCCGAAGCGGGACGGGTCGTCGAATGGCCGGAACGGATGACGAAGCGGTGGCCCGGCGCCGAACGTCCCGTCGTTCGTGTACACGCGGCCGCCGTAGGTGACGTCGGCGCTCCCGTGCCCCAGGCCCGACGGGGCGAGGTCGTGCACGTGGACATGCATCCCCTCGATCGCGTGGCTCGCCGCGACCAGCGCCGGACCGAGGTGGAACGTGAAGAGCGTGGGCGTCTCCCCGACGGTCGCCGTGAGAGGTTCCGTCATCGGGTCGCCGTGGTGGTCGAGGAGCGTGACGGTGACGTCGCCAACCGGCCGCGTCGCGGACAGAGCCACGCGCTCTTCGTCGCCGCCACAGGTGGCGTGCGACATCTCGAGCTCGGGGAGGGGCACGTCCGGCGCAAGATAGCTGAGCCACGGCGCACGCTTCTCGCTCGGTGCCAGCGCCAGCCCCTTCGCGTCGTCGAGGCGCGTCGAAAGAGGGGCCGAGAGCTCGTATCCCTTTGCGACCGGCCCGACCATCGCGCGCGGCTCGCCGTTCACGTCGATGACGAACACCCCCATGCGCGGCCGCTCCGCGCCGACGTACGCGACCTCCCCGAGGTTCGTCAGCGTGAAGTAGTCCGCGACGAACGCCGGGGTCCGCTCGGCGCTGTGGTGCCGGTCCGGGAAGAGATCGAAGTACCAGCCCGTCCACTTCGGCGGGGCGCCCGAGTCCGCGTATCCACCGGTCGGGATGTACTCGCTCACCATCCCGAGCCAGCGGCGCTGCCCCTCCGAGAGCCGCGCGCCGGAGAGCTCGGTGACCACGATGCCGCGGAGCATGCCGAGCACCTCGATCACGCGCTTCCAGTAGGCGCGGCTCGCGGCGTCGGTCGCGCCCATCGCGCGGGCTGCGCGGGCGTAGGCGAGGAGGGCGTCGTAGGTCCCGAGCGCCGGCTCGACGTATCCGTCCGGGATCTCGCACCCGTACGAGTCGTATCCCTGCGCGGCGACGAGCACGTAGTTGTGGCGGATCTGCCCGTAGCCGACGACGGCCGAGTTGAGCGACATGTCGCGGTACGCCTGCGTGCGAAGGAAGCTCGGCGTCGTGGCGCGCGCGTCGGCGGTGTCGGCGAGGCGGACGACGGCCGTGAGCCAGAGCGAGTACAGATCGGTCTTTCCTTCGAGGCCGTGGCGCAGCTCGGCTCGCGCACCGGTGAGCGCGTCGTGGAGCGTAGGGAAGGTCGTGAGGTCCTTCTTCAGGTACTCGCCCGCGCGGTCGTGGCCCAGGATGAAGCCGACGTCGGCGGCGCCGATCCACTTGCGGTCGGGGACGCTGTCGTGGACGACGTGGGTGAGCGGCGCCGTGTCGGGGACGATGCGCGGGCCGAAGAGCGTCGCGATGACGGGGAGCGCCGTCGACCCTTCGGGCATGAAGTGCACCCGGGCCGTGCGCTGAAAGCCTGTGCCGATGGCGGCGCGCAGTCGCTCGGGGGCGCTGACGTGCGTGAGCTCGCTCCCTGCGATGCGCGCGGTCGACATGAGCCGCAGGAGGTCGGACACGGACACGTCCTCGCGGCGCCCCGCGAACACCGTATAGACGCGGTCGAACGCGCGCAGATCGTCCAGCGCGCCGGCGCGTGCGACGAGATCCGCGACGGCCATGGCGTCTCTCGCCTCCCGCGGCGTCTCGGACGGGTCGACGACGTCGGGAGCGGAGCTCCTGCACGAGCGCGACGAGAGGTTCCACTCGAAGCGCGACAGCCACATCATGGCGCGGAAGTAGCCGTCGAGCGGAGGTGTCTGCGTCATCGTCCCGTTGTGGTCCGCGTAGTGACCCCGCGGCGTCAGCTGGGAGAAGTCGATCACCCTGTCCCGGCCGAAGACGGTCATCTTCGCGAGCCCGCCTTCACCGAGCCCCTTCGACGCGAGCTCGGCCACCTCGCCCTCGTGGTGGAGGACGGACGCAGGGAGCGCCGGGGTGACGCCGTCGCCGAGCAGCGACGTCGCCACTCCCAGGTACACGTCGACGTCGTGCGCGGTCTCGGCGCCGTAGCGCGGCACCGACGTCGCCAGCGTCCTCTGCAGTCGCCGGAGCATCCGCACCAGCCGCGGCTGGAGGTCGGTCGCCTCGACGTGCTCGAGGATCGAGCCGTTCGACTGGAACACGCTGTTCAGCACCGAGTCGATGCTGACGAACACCGGCAGCTCCTGCTGGAACACGTCGTGGTACGCCGTCGCATACGACTCGTACTCGACGCGATCGAGCGCGACGAAGCCGTTCCGGTCGAGCGCGGCTCGCTCTCCGTCGTTCAGGTGCAGGTGCGCGGCGATGCGGTCGAGGTAGCGCGGCGTGGCGACAGGCGTCACACCGCGCGCGTCGTTCGTCGCGGCCGTTCGCGACGACCCCACGCCATGCTCGAGGCGCGCGAGGTTGTCGTCAGAGACGAAGCAGCTGTCGCCGGCAGGCGCTCGCTTCGCGCGGTCGGTGAACATGTCGTCGGTCCCGTCTTGCGGCGGGTCTTCCCGGGTGAACGCATGCGCGCCCGGGAGCGCCTCCCCGACCGCGCCGCGAGCGAGGGCGCACAGGTCCGCGGCCTTCGTCGGTGCGCGGGAAGGGGGAGGCGGGGCAATCGGTGGCGGAGGGGACGAGGCGGTGACCGCAGGCGGGAGCGTGGCCACCGTCGTCTTCGCCCCGCCACACGCGAGGCCGACGATCGTGGCCACGCCGAGGGCGAGACCGTGCCGGCTTGCCCACCCACGCCCCGACCTCATCGTGCGTCGCTCATGCCTCGTCTACGGGCACCGACGCCGAACGATCTCTCGAGCGTCATCCTGTGGCCGAAGGCTGAAGGATCCCCTGGGCTCAGGGGATTCTTCGTCGCTGCGCGACTTCAGAAGGATAGACGGCGCCTTGCCTCAGTTGGTGCAGAGCGTGGGCGCGGCGGGGATGGGGTTCGAGCACGCCTCGATCTTGGTGCCGCCCGTGCACGTCCAGACGCTGCACGTGCCTCCGACACACTCGGCGCTGCTCCTGCACAGCTGCGCCGAGGCGACCGTCGCGCCGGGGCACTTGCCGTTCGCGAGCTTCTGGCATGTGGCGCTGGCCATCGCGACGCTCTCGGCCGCGAGGCAGCACGCCTCGTCGCCCTGACAGTCCGCGGCCTCGTTGCACGCGATCGAGCCGCCGTTGCACGCCTGGCCCGCGGGCTGGCAGGTCTGATTGCCGCCGGACTCACAGCAGATGTTCCCAGGCACGTCGCACGTCTTCGTGCCGCACCCGATGATGCCGGGGCTGCACGTCGGCCCTCCCATCGGCGGAGCGCACTTGGACGGCGTGTCGCCCGCCGCGGGGTCGAACACGGGGGCGTCGGCCCCGGCGTCCTGCGGCGGGTGCGAGGCGTCGTCGAGCGACGCGTCCTTCCCCGGTCCGGTGCTGGAGCTGCTCGACTCGGACCCGCTGGACGCCGAGAACGAGTGCGAGTGCGAGTGGGAATGGGAGAACGACCCCGAGCTCCCCTCGAAGCTGGAGGAACCGAAGCCCGACGACTCCGAGCTGAACGACGACTGGAAGGACGACTCGAAGGACGACGAAAAGCCCGAGCTGAGCGACGAGGAGGTGAGCGAGGAGGAGCCGGATGGCGTCGACGACGACCGGCTGCTCGACGTCGTGTGAGAGCTGGAGACGACGGTGCCGTCGTGGGTGCCCGCATCGAACAGACCGATGGTGTCGACGGTCCCGCCGCAGCCAGGGTTCAACGTCAGGGTGGTCGCAATGCCCAGGAACGCCCCGGAGGCAGCCAGGGACCACGTCACGACTCGCTTCGTCATCGTCTCTCCTTAGTCAAAGTCAAAGCGCCGCGTCCTGCAGCAGGCACGGCGGCGCGCGCGAGCGTCAGTATACCGCAACCGCGTGGCTTCACATCTTCGTGCGCAGGCTCGCCCGCCGTCGGCTCCGCGCGCCTCGGTGACGGAGCCGCAAATGCAACGAGCGCGTCTCCCGTGGGAAGACGCGCTCGCGCGTACCGTGACTCTCCTTGGGAGAGTCGTGCCGTCACATCTTGACGCAGAGGCTCGGGTCGCCCGGGGTCGGCTCGGCGCAGGACTCGATCGTGAGCGTGCCTCCGAGGCAGGACCAGAGGCTGCAGCTCCCCGGGACCGTGGCGCCGCCGTCGGCGACCGTGGGGGGGCACTCGCCGCTGCTGCGGCAGATCTGCGCCGACGCGATCGGGGCCGCGGGGCACTTGCCGTTCACGAGCTCCTGGCACGACAGGGTGCCGGCGGTGATGCTCGTCGAGGAGAGGCAGCAGGCCTTCCCGCCGGTGCAGTCGGCCGCTTCGTTGCAGGTGACTGCCGTCCCCGAGCAGGCGGTCGCCTTCGGCTGGCACACGTTCGGGTTCCCCATGACCTCGCAGCAGACGTCGGTCGCGAGCGCGCACGACGGACCTGCGTCGCTGGGCTCACAGCTCACGAAGCCAGGCGTGCACGTGGCACCGCCGGTCGGCGGCTTACAGCCACCGTCCGCGTCGCCGATGGCCGGGTCGAACGCGGGGCCGGACGAGGTGGAGACGCTCGAGCTGCTCGAGCCCGACGCGACGCTGCTCGTGGTGCTCGAGCTCTTGGTGGTGCTGGTGCCGCTGCTACCGGTGCTGCTGGTCGTGCTGCTCGCCTTGGACGAGCTCGTCGTCGTGCTGCTGTTCGTGCCGGTCGGGCTACTGCTCGAGCAGTGCATCATCAGCAGGCCGGCCACGAACGCGGCGGGCGAACCACAGAGAATCCAGTTTCGGGTCATTTGAAGAGCCTCCAGGCGGGGGACAGTAGTCGTAGTGACCCTGACGTAGCAAAGAAAGATCCAGCGGCCCTGGATGCAAGGAAGCGATGTGCGTAAGCTCGCGTCGTGGAGCTGCTGACCCACACCTCCATCATCGACGGCATCGCCCGCGCGCTCGACGGTCTCGAGCCCTCGACGAGCGGGTCGCTCACCTCCCGCGGGGCTGCGCTGGCCTTCGACGGGGATGGAACGCTCTGGCGCGGAGACGTCGGGGAGGACTTCTTCCATGCCGTCGTCGAGCACGGCGATCTGCGCCCGGTCGCCGTGGAGGCGATGTGCGCCGTCGGGCGCGCGGCCGGGCTCGACCGTATGGACATCCATGACGGCGGTGTCGCGGTCGCTCGGCGCGTCTTCGACGGCTACCTCCATCAGCGCGTCGCCGAGGACGTCATCTGCGAGCTCATCGCCTGGGTGTGCGCGGGCTGGCGCGAGGCGGAGGTCAAGGCGTTCGCGGCAGAGGTGCTCGTGCGCGGCGACCTCGCGTCGCGACGGCACGCGGAGCTCGCCGCGATCATCGAGTGGGCGCGCGCGTCGGGGCGAGACCTGGAGCTGTTCCTCGTGAGCGCGTCCCCGAGGCCGATCGTCGAGGCGGCGGGTCTCGCGCTCGGGTTCGACCGCGCGCACGTGCTCGCCGCGACGGCGCTGTTCTCGGCCGAGGACGTCATGCTCGCGGAGGTCGTCCGGCCGATCCCTTACGGACCGGGGAAGGCGACGCTGCTGGCGGACCGCCTCGGCGACCGCGCCCTGGTGGCTGCGTTCGGGGACAACGTGTTCGACGTCCCGATGCTGCAGGCGGCGCTGGTGCCGGTGGTGGTCGAGCCGAAGCCGCGACTGGTGGCGTGCCTCGCGGCGGCGGAGACGACCTTCAGGGTGCCGCCGGTGAGGGTCGTCGTGGGGTAGGTCGACCGGACCGGGGAGGGGAGGAACCGACCGCGAGAGGAAGGCAACCGACCGCGAGAGGAAGGCAACCGACCGCGAGAGGAAGGCAACCGACCGCGAGAGGAAGGCAACCG